>Ga0310786_10012628_pt1 | contig 10453 bp, 11 predicted proteins | sample AusTroGonzalo_MG_FD_203881 | JGI IMG/M metagenome (GOLD analysis project Ga0310786, IMG submission 203881) | Bovine rumen microbial communities from tropical cattle in Woodstock, Queensland, Australia - Gonzalo_03 (v2) (version 2) | ecosystem: Host-associated > Mammals > Digestive system >... | reverse complement strand
AGCTGATATTGCTATTCAAATACCCGCTATTATCTTTCTTTGATACCCGTCCGCTGAAATTCAAGTTTTGATTGGTGCTGTTGTTATAGCTTTTCGACTCACCCGATGATATCGAATATTGTTCATAGTCAGGCATGATGGTCGACTGGAACGTCTCGCTATTGTTGCGATTATCTGTATAGTTATAGTTCGGTCGATAATTGATATTAAAGTAATGCTGTTTACCAAATTGCCTTCTGAAACTTCCTTCTATGCGGTTCTGACTGTATTTCTTTGAGCTGACATTGGGCAAGTCATCCAAACTTACCGTTGCACTCCACTCCCCTTTGTTGCCCGAATTCCATCGCATATTCTGCATCTGGAAGTGATAGGTGTTCTTGATGTTCGTTGTACCGATTTCAGGCTTCGACAGTTCTACCCTATTCACCGGTTTCTTCGTAATCATATCGGCCACCCAGTGCTTCGTGGTGTCGGTACTGAGCGTGTCCGCCTGTGTCTTGTACACACGGAACTGCTTCAGGTCCTCGTTCTCGATGTTCTCGAGCGCAATCTTCATATCGTGTGCAAAGAACGACTCACCGTTCAGTCGGATCTCGTGAATCACACTGTCGCGATAGGTCAGCTGGTCGTTCTCATATCTCAGTCCAGGCATACGGCGAATCAGATTGAGCAACACCGTTCCACGCGGCATCTCGAAGGCATCCACATTGAATATCGTCGTGTCGCCACTCTCATACATCCGCTTCAACTCCCCTACGATCTGCACCTCTTCCGTACTCATCGGCATACTCTTCAGGACGATGGTATCTGCGTTGGCTTCAAATATTGAGCCATATTCCTTATGGTTCTCGTCGTAGTAGCGTTCCTTCGCTTTCAGTTCCTTCACATACGTCTCATAGCCCACATACGACACCTTTAGCGCCACCTTCAGCCCCTCTTTCTTCTTGATACGCTTCTTGAGAACCGACAGGTATTGTGCGAAATGTCCTTTCTTGTCCGAAACGGCGACCGAAGACACAGACGTATCGTTCAGACACACAATCTGGATATTCGCATTCGGTAACGCATACGGCTTCTCTTCCATGTCGTCCGTGCCATAGATGTTGCCATTCACTAAGAAAGAAGTATGCTCCCCTACCGTTTGCTGTTGTCTTGTCTGACTCGAACCGATGCTGTTCCCTCCTCCGCCTATTATAACATACTGTGCCTGCATCGTCAGCGATATGCAGAACAATACCAAGGTTGATATGACAGATTGAAAAGTTTTCATCTTAAAGTTTCTGGCGTACAAAGATAAAAATTATTTATCATTTAGCCATTAACCATTTACTATTTTTAACCATTTAAAATGAAAAACAACCTCTATTTATGAATTTATTATCAATTATCGATTGTCAATTATCAATTATTTTGTATTTTTGCACTCGTAATAACTTCAATTCTTAAACTTTTAAACTTTTAAATCCTATAGAGTTATGGCAAAATTTGTAGATGAATTCAAAGAATTCGCCCTCAAGGGCAATGTAATGGACATGGCTGTCGGTGTTATCATCGGCGGTGCATTCGGTAAGATTGTGACCAGTTTCGTTTCCGACATCCTCATGCCACCACTTGGTGTGCTGCTTGGTGGAGTTGACTTCACAGACCTCAAGGTAGTGTTCAAAGACGGCGTTCCTGCACAGCTGGATGCTGCTGGTAACGAAATTGCAGCTGCTATCGAGCCAGTGACCTGGAACTACGGAGCTTTCGTTCAGAACATCATTGACTTCCTCATCATCGCATTCTGTGTCTTCTTGATGATTAAGGGAATCGCTAAGTTGACAAGCCTCCGCAAGAAGAAGGAAGCAGAGGAAGCTGCTGCTGCAGAGCCACCAGCTCCAAGCAACGAGGAAGTACTCCTCACAGAGATTCGCGACTTGCTGAAAGACAAGAAGTAAGCACGTCACTACCCCATCAAACGACAAGCGGTGCCAGCTATGCTGACGCCGCTTTGTCTGTTACTTTTTAGCCTTCAGTATTGGATGGTTTGCCCATTTGGGTTTCATGTGGCCAATCATCGCACTCAGTTCGCCCTCCAGCAGTTCAGGGAAAGTGTACATAATCCAAGCTCCGTAAATCTTATCCTTGTTCTCAAGCATCGTTTCCTTGGCTATCTTCTTCTGTTGGTTCATCATATCTTCGCGGATGGCAGCTTCGCGTATATGTGCTTGGCGCCATGCTTCCGGGTCGTCTGAGAACACATCGATGTGGAAACCGTTGGGACCTGCATCACGAATCTGCTTGCAGAGGGTTTGCAACTCCTTCGACTGCTTCGAACCAGAAATCTCTCCTGTATTCCAGTTGATGGTGATATGTTTGCTGTCAGGGATGAGCACAAACACACTGCGCTCTGGCCATTCCTTGTAGTCGTGCAGACGGATGAAGGCATCGCGGTCTACCTTGATGGTGACAGAGAACTTGGCATCCTTGATAGGCAGGAGCTGTGCATTGGCTGTGTCCTCGTTGATGATGAGATAGAGTTTGGTCTGTGAGGGCGATACGGTTCCGTCAATCGTAACCTTCACCTTCTTAGCTTGAGTGGTCGCTGCCAGCATGACGGCAGCAAGGACAAATAATAACTGTTTCATAACTAAGTCCTAAAAATTATTATCGGCGGACATCAATATCTTTTTTAGGTAACACGGTTGAAAGGTTGGCTCCCCTTTCATCTATGAGGAATCCCCTCAATTCCATCTTGAGATTGGTTCCGTCATTTGTGATTTGCAGAGTTCCGGCTGTGAAACACGATTCGTTCGGATAGCGCTTGTAGGTGCCTTTTATATCATTGGTAGAGCCTGATAATCCTGAATTACTTATAGATAAGTCGAATCCACCAACATAATTTTTGATTGGTGCACCACTCACATAGTCTATACCTAGTAAAAGTGCGTTCTCGACAGGATTTGGCAAAGGGCTAGTTAGATTAATGGTACTGCCCACCAAAGAAGAGTCGACTAACGCAAAAATACTCCATTCATTTGTGTATTGTGGTTTTATACTTATATAATACAGATGTTGGTGAGACATATAAACCACTCTTGGCTTCATGTCATAGATGTGTTTGTCAAAATACATCTGATTGGTTTTTACGTCAGTGAAGGAAGGACTTTCTTCTTCGTCGTTATTGCTACATCCAGCGAAAGACAATAAAGCAATGATAAAAAATATTACCAAATATAAATGATTGACTTTCATTTTCTATTCAATTTATGAGTTTAAACTCTATTTGTGCAGCAAAGATACAAAATAATTAATAATGTATAATGTACAATGTATAATAAAATGCGGAAAGCACCATAAATTCCACATAAATACCTTTTTTTCAGGGATTCTGACGACTATATCGTAGAATTTTACTAACTTTGCAGCACTTTTTCGAAAAAGAACCAAAGGAATGATGAAAGTAGTACATACGGTAGCAGACTTGAAGGCGGAGCTGAAAACACAGCGTTTAGCCAACAAGTCCGTGGGTCTGGTTCCCACGATGGGTGCCCTGCATGCAGGTCACGCTTCGCTGGTCACTCGCAGTCTGGCAGAGAACGATGTGACAGTAGTAAGTATCTTTGTAAACCCCACTCAGTTTAACGACAAGAACGACTTGGCCAAATATCCACGAACGTTGGAGAACGACTGCAAGTTGTTGGAAAGTGTGCTCGACATATTTGTTGACAAGGAACTGATTGCCTTTGCACCATCTGTTGAAGAGGTGTACCCAGAACCCGATACCCGTCAGTTCAGCTATCCTCCTACCGATGAGGTGATGGAAGGCGGTTTCCGTCCAGGCCACTTCAACGGAGTGTGTCAGGTGGTGAGCAAACTGTATATGATGACAGAACCCGACCGTGCCTACTTTGGCGAGAAGGACTTCCAGCAGATTGCTGTCATCCGTCGCATGGTGGAAGACAAGAAGTTCCCATTGCAGATTTGTCCTTGCCCAATCGTCAGAGAAGAGGACGGGCTGGCACTTTCGAGCCGTAACGCCCTACTCTCACCTGCTGAACGTAAGATTGCTATCTGCATTTCACAGGCACTCTTTGCCAGTCAGAACTATGCCAAGCAGCATACGCTCGCAGAGACGAAGCAGTGGGTCATCGACACCATCAACGCTGTGGACGGACTGGAGGTGCAGTACTACGAAATCGTGGACGGCAAGTCGCTCCTGAGCCTCACAGATTGGGAAGACTCCGACTACGTAGTTGGCTGCATCACGGTGTTCTGTGGTGCCATACCTGTTAGATTAATCGATAACATCAAATACAAGTCATGCTGATAGAAGTACTGAAATCGAAGATTCACTGTGCCACCATCACCGAGGCTAACCTGCACTATATGGGCAGTATTACTCTCGATGAGGACATCATGGATGCCGCCAACCTGATTGCCGGCGAGAAGGTGTCGGTAGTGAACAACAATAACGGCGAACGGTTCGACACGTATGTCATCAAGGGCGAACGTGGTAGTGGCTGTGTATGCCTGAACGGTGCTGCGGCACGTAAGGTGCAGGTGGGCGACATCTGTATCATCATGTCGTATGCATTGATGGACTTTGAAGAAGCCAAAAACTTTAAGCCAGCAGTAGTATTTCCAGATGAAAAGAATCGCTGTCAAGATAGGAAGTAATGTGCTGACGAGAGACGACGGCACGTTGGATGTCACACGGATGTCTGCGCTGGTAGACCAAGTGGCACTGCTGCGCCGTAAAGGTATCCAAGTGGTGCTGATATCGTCTGGAGCTGTGGCCAGCGGACGAAGTGAACTGTCTATCGCCCACCACATGGATTCGGTGGACCAGCGACAGCTGTTCTCTGCCATCGGACAAGCCAAACTCATCAACCGTTACTACGAATTGTTTCGTGACCACCACATCACCGTTGGACAGGTGCTCACGATGAAGGAGAACTTCAGCACACGTCGCCATTATCTCAATCAGCGCAACTGTATGGAGGTGATGTTGGAGAACGGTGTGATTCCTATCGTCAACGAGAACGACACTGTATCGGTGACTGAGTTGATGTTTACCGATAACGATGAACTTAGCGGCTTGATAGCTACTATGCTTGATGTGGATATGCTCATCATCCTCAGTAACATCGACGGCATCTACGATGGTGATCCAAAAGATGCGAAGAGTCAGGTCATCAGAAGCGTAGCACCCGAATCCGACCTCTCAGACTATATCCAGACAGGCAAATCTGGATTCGGTCGTGGTGGTATGATTACAAAATGTAACATCGCTCGAAAGGTGGCCGACGAGGGAATCCCTGTAGTCATCGCAAACGGCAAACGCGACAACATCCTCACCGACCTTATCGCTCACCCAGACAATACCCTATCCACACAATTCGTTCCTGCCTCACAACCCGTATCGAGCATCAAGAAATGGATTGCGCATAGCAGCGACTTTGCAAAAGGAAGCATCTCGCTGAACGACAAAGCAGTAGAGGCCATTTGCGGAAGTAAGGCTTTAAGTGTACTTCCTATTGGAGTAACAGCCGTAGAGGGAGAATTTGAGAAGGATGACATCATTAGCATCAAAGACCCAAGAGGGCATGAGATTGGTGTGGGCCGCACTGCCTATGACAGCGATAAAGCACGCCAGGTAATCGGCCAGCACAGCAAGAAACCGCTAATTCATTATGACTATCTCTATATAAAATAAATCCCATAGGCCCCATAAGCCTCATTGGCCACATAACTCATCAACACAACAATCATGAAAAGTCTTTTCCAACAAGCACAAGACGCAAGCATTCAACTTGCACAAATCGACAATGAAACCATCAACCGAGTTCTCAATTCCATCGCTGATGCAGCAATCGAGCACACCGACGAAATCTTAGCGGCCAATGCGAAGGATTTAGCACAGATGTCGCCCGACAATCCTCTGTACGACCGTCTGAAGCTGACACGCGAGCGTATTGCAGGCATTGCCGACGATACCCGTCACGTTGCCACACTCCCCTCTCCGCTGGGCAAAGTGCTTCGTCATTATACCCTACCCAACGGATTAGACCTCTCACGTATCAGTGTTCCGTTTGGTGTCATTGGCATCATCTACGAAGCTCGCCCTAATGTGACTTTCGACGTTGCATCGCTTTGTCTGAAGAGTGGAAACGCATGTGTACTGAAAGGGGGAAAAGATGCGGATAACTCTAATCAGGCGATTGTTGGAATCATTAAAGCGATACTTCAACAAAACGGCATAAATCCAGATAGTGTAACGCTGTTGCCTGCTACCCATGAAGCAACAACAGAGATGTTGCATGCCAACGGATACATTGATTTGGTCATTCCTCGCGGCAGCAGTCGTTTGATTCAGTATGTACGCGAAAACGCCACCGTTCCTGTGATTGAGACAGGAGCAGGTATTTGTCATTGTTACTTCGACGAATATGGCGACTTGGAGAAAGGAAAGGCAATTGTGGATAACGCCAAGACACGTCGTGTGAGTGTGTGCAACGCCCTCGATTGTCTCATCATCCACGCAGAACGTCTGCCCGATCTGCCTGCCCTCTGTACCCCATTGGCTCAGAGCAATGTCATCATCTATGCAGACGGACCCGCCTATGCTTTATTGGAAGGAAACTACCCTTCTCTCCTCCTCTCTCATGCTACTGACGAGAGTTTTGGTACCGAATTCTTGGACTATAAGATGGCCGTAAAGACCGTCACAACCTTCGACGAAGCACTCGCTCACATCCGTCGCAACAGCTCACGTCACAGCGAAAGCATCGTGACAGAAGACACAATGCGTGCCGAACAGTTCATCCGTCAAGTCGATGCAGCATGTGTCTACACCAACGCTCCAACCTCGTTCACTGATGGTGCTCAGTTTGGATTAGGTGCCGAGATAGGCATCAGTACCCAGAAGCTCCATGCACGAGGTCCGATGGCCCTTGAAGAAATCACCACCTACAAATGGGTGATTCGAGGGAACGGACAAGTGAGGAAATAAGTCATTCCTCTACCTCACAATTCAAGAATCCCATTTCCTTGGCCTTTTCTTCGTTCATCAGGAAGTAGATGGCCTCACCCTCATTGCATAGTTCACCCTTCGAGTTGGTAATCTCTGCACTGATATACGCTAAGTTGCGAACCTGTTTTGCGACCTTCGCCCGTATGGTCAGCTCTGGCTCTGATGTGGGAACAGCCTTGCGGAACTTGATATTCAACTGCACGGTATAGCCACTGGTCTGTAGCTTACGAGTGACCACCCATCCGCACACCTCGTCAATCAGCGTACTCAGGATGCCGCCGTGCATCGTATCTACCCATCCTTGGTAATTGCGCTCTGGATGCCAGGTGCTCACGATATAGTCACCATCCTCATAGAACTCCATGTGAAGTCCTATAGGATTGTCAGGACAGCAACCGAAACAATTATATCCCTTGTGGTTGCGCCAAGGGTTGATGATTTTCTTCATAATCCTTTTTCGTTTACTTTTTACAAAGTGCAAAGATAGCAAAAATTTGGTTAAGTGAGTACAATAAGAATGAATGTTTATTGTCGAGCGTGAAAATTTTATTCAAAAGCCGAATGAACTACATAATAAATTGCCAAGATTTTAATACTTACATTCTTACATTTTTGATTTTTTACATTTTTCCCCACTTTCGAGGCTCATTTATCTTCGATAAAGTCAAAGACACAACAATTCCATAAAACCACAAAATATTTTCACTCATAAGCCACCCATAGGCTTCTCTCTAAAGAAGGAAGGAACCCGCATAACGGACCAGCGGATGTCGCATGCGCTACTCTATTTCTTGTTCATTATATATTCAGTACTTCTTCAGTACTTGTTCAGTCAAACACTGAAGAAGTACTGAAGAAGTGATGAACAAATAATGTACATATCATAGATGGAAATTAGAGGTAGATTGACGGAAAATGGGCGAACTGTTTGAGGATTGTTAGAGTGGAGTGAGAGAGGAATTAGATAGGAGTTAGAGGGGAATTGGAGAAGGAGCAGGTAATCAAAGGAAATAGCACATCAACGACTGATGATTTTCTGATAGGCCAAACGCTCGTCACCTGACGTAAGATAGATGATGCCGCAATAGACAAAACCATGCTTCTTCATGTTGTGCTGCATAATTGTGTTATCGCGGTGAGTGTCTATACGAATGTTCGCATCGTGTAAAAAGCAGAAGTCCATGATGGTGCTGAAAATTCCGCGAGCATCTGGATAGCTGGCAATTCGATGAACCACATGATATGGTTGCTTGTCGTCAATCCATGCTCCCTCATAGATATTCCGGTAAGTAGGCTCAGGTGATTGCAGGAAAGCAAAGTAGCTAACAATGCTACCGTCATCTTCAACCACAAAGCCCCCACCCTTTTCCATATCGGCACGGATGACAGCTTCCGACGGGTAGCCTTCTCCCCATTGGTACATATTGCCCGACTGCCGCATAATTGTCTTTGCAGCATCCATGACTTTCATAATCTCGGTCATGTCCTTCGTTCGTGCTTCTCTGATAATCCTGCTCATATCATTTTGAATCTTTTCTTTCACTTATGTCAATACGATAATGTCACCCCAGCGGGTCGTAGGGTTCTTACTCTTGAAATCATGCTTGATGGCATTGGCAAAGACCTGTGACTTTCCTTTTTCATCTTTTTGCGTGTATTGCTGACTGCCAAGTACGATGGTTTCGGAGCCGTTGAGCTTGTTGATACGGTCGATGACTGCATCAAGTTTTCGCATCTTCTCGAATTGTTCGGCATTCGTATCGAACAGGTCCTGCTGAATGGGACTGTTTGGCCCGATTCCCATGACAATAACGCCTGCTTTCTTATAATGGTAGCCAGGACGATAGAGCTGCTGAAGTACTTCGTTGGCAGTTTTGACAATGGTGATGGTACTGCTTGTTGGGGTAAGAAGCCGCATTTCCTGAAAGTTCCAGTATTGTGGCAGGTCTTCACGGAAAGCATTGGTGTTGAGGAAAACTCCCACGATAGATGCTACAGAGCCTTGCTGACGTAGCTTCTCTGCACATCGTGCCGCGTAGTTCGAAACATGGGTACGGAGATTGTCGAGGTCGGTTATCATACCATTAAAGGAACGACTAGTGCAGATGGATTTCTTCTTGGCCATTTCTTCATTGGGAATACAGTCTTCGCCGTTCAGTTCACGCCAAGTACGTTCGATGACATTGTTATTGAAGGTGGCCTTAACCCAAGTTTGGTTGTGCTTTGCAAAGTCGTAGGCTGTCTTTACGCCAAGAGCTTCGAGTTTTGCAGCATGACGTCGCCCAATGCCCCAAATCTCATCGACAGGATAGAGCTTCAGAGCCTTAATGCGCTTTTCGTCAGTATCTATCATACAGCAATGGTGATAGCCTTGATATTTCTTGGCAAAGTGGCTAGCCATCTTTGCAAGGGTCTTATTGGGAGCAAGCCCAATGCTGACAGGCATACCTACACTACGCTTGATTTTCTTGTGAAGTTCCTCGCCCCAGGCTTTCATGTCCAAGTGCTCCATACCATCGAGATAGACAAAGCACTCGTCTATGCTATAGCGGAAGTAGGCAGGTGCCTCCTTGCGGATGATAGAGACGACTCGACCCGTCAATTCGCCATATAACTCATAGTTTGATGAGAATACGGCTATCTTTTGGTCGGGAAATTGCTCTGCCAATTGGAAATAAGGAGTACCAGCCTTGATACCCATACGCTTGGCTTCATTTGACCGTGCAACTACGCAGCCGTCATTGTTCGAGAGCACAACGACAGGCTTGTCTTTCAGGTCAGGTCGAAAGACACGCTCACATGAGACGTAGCAATTATCACAGTCAATGATGCCGTACATAGTCTTCTCGTATTATCTCCAGTGCTTGATGGTCCATACAACAACGCCCCAAACCTCAAAGTCATCTTCTGGTGTGATTCTAATGGGTTTGAAGTCCTTGTTGGCTGGACGAAGCTCTATATAGCCGTCCTCCTTATGGCGCAGGTCAAGGAACTTGATGGTGAATTCTCCATTCAGGCATCCCACAACGACATCACCGCTGTTTGCTTCGATTGAACGGTCAATAACGGCAATATCACCATCGCAGATACCGACTTCCATCATGGAATCCCCTTCAACCTTGCCGTAGAATGTGGCTTCAGGATTGTGGATCATGTCACGATTGAAATCTATGGTCTCGTGACCATAGTCTTCGGCTGGTGATGGAAAACCTGCCTTTAGCCCTTCGGCTATGGGTAACTCCAACTTTTCTTTGAAGTCTCCTTGTATGATGTGAATGTTCGACATATTAATCAATCTGCTATTATTGTACCAACACTAAATGACTGCATCTGTTCACCCATCACGCTCTTCATCACCTCAAACACATGCTCACCTGTACAATGGCTTGTATAGAACCGTGTTTCAGGATAGCTCAGCATTTCTAATAAATACGTCGC
>Ga0310786_10012627_pt1 | contig 10453 bp, 14 predicted proteins | sample AusTroGonzalo_MG_FD_203881 | JGI IMG/M metagenome (GOLD analysis project Ga0310786, IMG submission 203881) | Bovine rumen microbial communities from tropical cattle in Woodstock, Queensland, Australia - Gonzalo_03 (v2) (version 2) | ecosystem: Host-associated > Mammals > Digestive system >... | reverse complement strand
TGGTTATTGAGAGGAGCCAGTGGCGCAGTTTGAAGAGCCTGGAGTCCGGGACGGTGCTGCTCGAGGCGAAGGATGGGGCGTGGAGGGAGGTGGGGGAGGGTGAGGTGATGGAGATAGGTTCTTAGAATTTGTGGCTTTTTCCCCCGCTTGGGCGCTGGATGATATCGGGTAGGTCTTCGGGCCTGCCCGATGTTGTTATATCGTGGTGATTTTGAAAGAAATGTGGGGCGGGGTGGTGGAAGGTGAGGAGATTTTGTTATATTTGTGTGGGTGCCGGCGTTTGGGCGGGCACTTCCTGGCGACCGGATCGCGGTGGATACTGCTGAGACGGGCGAGCACCAGCCTCCTCACGCCGGGCGGATTTCTTCGAAATCTGGGGTTTCGGGGAGTGGGGGAGGTTGCCATGTTTTCTATGTTGCAACACGTACGATGGAATTGTGAGGGGATGAACGAAAGAACTGTTTAAAAGATGAGTAAAACAATTTATTATCTTGGCGCAGGCGCTAGTTGTGGAAAAAGAGACTCTAACGGAGGAATACTTGAGGGAATACCTTTAGTATCAGAGATACCAGCGAGGTTTGATGCGTTTAGAGGCTTTATTTCGAATGTCAACATCCCGCTTGGTGAAATCAACCTCTGGAATCTGTTTAGGACAAATTCTTATAGCGTTGACCAGTATAAGCGACAATTGCTGGAAGATATTGACAGACTTATAACTGGAATTAAGGATCACGCTACTATTGATACATATGCGCGAAAGCTTTACTTGACTCAGAATATTAGAGACTTCGAGAAACTGAAGGATGTATTGTGCACATTCTTTTTATGGGAACAAATCGAGCATAAACCAGACAATCGATATGACACGTTTTTAGCGAATGTTCTCGAGATGCCTGCTCTAAACCTCCCTCATGATATTAGTATTTTGTCATGGAATTATGATTCGCAGATAGAGCATGCATATAGAGCATATGGGGACGGTCATGGCCTTATTGTGTATGAGAAAAATACGGAAGGGGAATGGCCAGAACTCATTAAGAATGGACGGATTATTAAACTGAATGGAAGAGCTTCATTTGCGAACTTCCCTATAATTAACACTTTCTTAAATAACCCTGGCCTCTCTGCCGGTCTTCAGTTATTGTTTATTTATGGCCATATTCATATTGATACTGGAGATGCCGGTTTTCAGTTTAAGACTCATATTTCCTTCGCATGGGAAGATGCTCCTCATAAGGATGAATGGTTGCGCACAATCTATTCAACTATTGAAGATACGGAACAAGTTGTTGTGATCGGTTATTCGTTTCCGTACTTTAATAGAGAAATGGATAGGCTTGTATTTAGAAATATGCCGAAGTTGAAAAAGGTGTACGTTCAGGATAAAGATACAGCGGCCGTTAGGCAAGCGATGAAGGCGGTACTGCCTGCTAATCGTTCTATTTCAACAATTCCTATTACTAGTTGCGAACAGTTTTATTTGCCGGAGGAATTGTGATGTTTGTGGGTAAAATAGAGAGGATACTTTTGGCGCAAGAACGAAGGTGGTTGATAAGGTGTGATGAAATAACGACTCTCATGGTGGAGAATCATAGACTATTACGTTTTCTATTTAGGGACGAGAGTGTTAGCGTTATGCGAGACTATAAAGTGTAGGAGAAGGGGAGAATTATGATATGAGTATTAGTGATAAGGTAAAACGGAAACTACTTGCGGCATCCGGCGGATATTGTGGAAATCCTAGTTGCCATAGAAATTTGTTTGATTTTTTTGAGACGGGCGAGATTTCCAGTATTGAAGAGTTTGCCCATATCATCGGCAAAAAAGAGAATGGTCCAAGAGGAGAAGATGGAGTACCTCTTAGCGAACGAGATGAGTTTGATAATATCATCCTTTTATGTCCTACTTGTCATACCACAATAGATAAGAATCCTAAATTGTACCACAAGGAAACCATAAGGAAATGGAAAAGGGAACACGAAGAGAGAATAAAGGATCTATTTCTGGCTCCAAGATTTGAAAAGCGTGAAGACGTGCGTCAATATTTATATCCTATCTTCACGGAGAATAAAGCTGTATTTGATCAATTTGGGCCATATTCTGACAATGCAGCAAGAGATCAGATGGCAACGGAGCAGGAATGGGAGAGGCTCTGTCTGCAGAAGTTGATACCTAATAATAGAAGAATTGAAGTAGTTGTTTCGCAGAATACTGGTCTCTTGACTGAAGATGAATTAAAGCTATTTACAAAGTTCAAATTGCACAGAGAGGGGTTTGAGTACAATAAGTTGTCGGGAGATGTAAATGCAACAGTCCCTATGTTTCCAATAGGATTTGAAAATATATTCAAATGAGAAAAGATATTTCTGGTTCTACAAGGTCCTTCTTTGTTCGTGGTATGGAAGGCCATTCAGCTGTTTTAAGTATAACGCGACAGGAAGGTGATGTGTATTTGATAGAACGAACAAACGACCGCCCAGACATACGGGTACTTATAGCGGATATCTATATAGCGGGAGAAGGGGATATTGTAGAAATTACGTGCGATCATCCCGATATAGACTGCATTGTCTTGGTCGGTTTCTACAATCGTTACTCTAGAGCTGCAAAAGAGTACGCGAGAGAGATGAACATTGGACTTTACGATAATAGAGAGTTCTTTGGAGCGGTTAACTGTATAGGAAAGGCGTTTTTAAGTTATGAAAGGAAAAGCAAATGATGGAACTTAGATTAGATATAAAGCCGCGTGCTCATATAACCAGGTTCGTGTTTGGGTCTGCAGTTTATTCTGATTCTCCCTCTGATATAGATGTAGCTATTATTTATGACAGGCAATATGTGACGGTTGAAGATGCGATAGCATATAGGTGTGAGTTGGTAAACGAGATGGGGGCATTGAACTCGATGATGATAGATGCTATCTTGCTTTCTATGGAAGAGGAGAAGGAAATGGCTTTTCTGCAGAATGCCAAGTATTTGGAGTTTTGAACTTAGCGACGCGAAAGGTGGAGAGTAGAATGAAATGGCAAAAAAGAAAGAGGTAAATATAGTGAGGTTTAAATACGATGAAGATACAATGGGTAACCATATGGTCTTTATCTGGGTATGGTCTGCAGTGTTGATTGTGTCCTATTTGTTGTGTTCTTTTTTCTGGGGTTTCAGTGCAGCATCAATCTTATTTTTCTTCCTTTTTATCTACATAGTGTATTTGTGGTGTAGAAGATGGACGAGTAAGAATGAAGAAACTGAAAGGACCAAAGCTCTTGAACTAATGAAAGAACGTATTGTTGATGATGTGAAGATGCTATATGGAGAAGATGTGACAATTTGTTCAGTAGGGTACTGCTTTTATAGTGATGATAAAGACGAAAGATGCCAATGCATACTTGTTTTTTTATCTAATAAGAAAACTATCAAGTACGATGTTAAGCATATTCCTTCTGGGGAAGATGATGTATGCTGTTGTGAAATAGATTTGAAACCGAAAGAAACAGAAGACAGAAAATTAGTAAGGAAAATCAGCCCGCACTACCAGCCGCTGCTTTATTTATCGCCGCGAAATGAATTCAAAGTTAGAATACTGATAATATATGCGACAGGATTCTCCGTAATTGTTTTAGGGATCATTGCTGTGCATTTCTTTAAGTGGATTCCACCAGTCTGTTTGCTAGGATATTTAGTTGTAACAGGAATACTGGTATATATATGTCAGAAAAAGAAATGGCGGGGGCTTCGTAATTTCTTTGTGAGAAGGTTTGATAATTTATTAAGGATTATTCATTTCTCGGTCCCAGCATTTGATTTGTTGCTTGTACTAGCATTCTCGCTATGCATAGGGTTGGGTATGCCAGCTTGTATAGTATATGGCGTAGGGCAATATACAGATGTGGTCCTGTCGCAATCGGTACGTTATTTTATTTTTCTTGTTTTATCCGCTATTATTCTTGTTCACCATGACAATTGGGTCCATAATTACATTCTTGGATTGTTATTTAAGCATGATTATGAAGAGAAAATAAAAAGGCATCCTTTCGTGGAAGTCGCTTTGAACCTGACACAAGGGAAGAACATTAACTATCTCATCTATATGTCGTATTTTGTGTATCTTACATGGATATCGCTGGCAAAACTACAGGGCTTTGATCCTTTCTTTAGTCAAGCGTTTATAGACGGAGCCACACCGGCATTCCTTGTTCATATTGCATATACCAATATGATAATACGACTTAAGGAAGTAGATTTGAAGACGGATACGATGATGATGTTTATGTCGAAAGCATATGATATTAGGGTTTTAAGCTTGTTTTAGAAGGATTGAGATGATGATGTAGACGGAGCTGTGGATGAGGAAATACAAGTGATCGAAAAACTTCTCATAAGCAAAACACCGGTGACCTCTTCGCCAAAACTACGAAGCGCGTTTCATGTGCCGCAACAGCTTCAGGCACAACAAATAAGCCTTTAATAGTGGCGGGAGGGAGTCAGATAGCTGTTATTGGAAAGACTATTGCTCCCGTGCGATGAGAATTAGAGGGGGAACCCGAATCAAAAACATTTCTTCCGGCTAACTTGCTGATAAGGCATCAATCCGACTTCCTCTAAAAGAAAAGGCAAGAACGCAAGCAGCAAGATACTCGAGTTATTGCAGAAGAGATAAAGTAAAATAATATGTACATCACAAAGTTGAAACTCCAGAATTTTAAGAGATTCCCGGCTCTTGTTATTCCCCTTGACAAGGATTTAAACATTTTCGTAGGTGATAATGAGTCTGGTAAAAGTACTCTTTTGCAAGCAATTGATATCGTGATAAGGGGAAGTAGACGTCTTGTTGAAGATGTTGGCTTAGAGAGGTTGATTAACTCAGATGCCATTGCTTCTTTTCTGGCAAGAACGCCCAAAAGGATAGAAGATTTGCCAGAAATGTATATTGAACTTTACCTGAATGATACGGGAAATCCGTTTCTGAATGGCAACAATAATACAGATAGGGTTAATTGTGATGGATTGAAGATGGTTTGCAAACCTAGTCTGGATTATAATGAAACCATCGCAAGCATCCTTGCTTCTGATGCTCCGGCCTTTCCTTTTGAATACTATGACATAGTCTTTTCGACGTTTAGAGGAGATAGCTATAATGGACATAATCGTCCGATGAAAGGAGTATCGATTGACAACTCCACAATAGGGAATGACCATGCTATGTTTCAGTATGTTCAGGACATTTTTAAGGCGAAATTATCCGAAGAAGAAAGAACTCTTACAAGATATCAGTATCATGCTGCAAAGTGTAGATTCAAGGACGAAGCATTGTCAAGATATGATGAAAAGCTATCTGGTTACTCTTTTTCTGTAAAAGAGTCAAGTAAAGACAATCTGGAAACAGACCTAACAATCATCGAGGGTGGAATAGATATATCAAATAAGGGCACTGGTAAGCAGTGTTTTATAAAAACTGAGTTGGCTCTTAAACAAGCGGATGACAGGATTGATGTTGTTCTCTTGGAAGAACCAGAGAATCATCTTAGCCATTTGAATATGCAAAAGATGATACAAACAATATCTGAGTCTGAGAATAAACAATTATTCATAGCAACGCATAGTAATCAGATAAGTACGAGGTTAAATCTGCAAAAGTGCTCTATTTTCAACAGTAATTCTTCCTCGTTTGTTCAATTAAGGGATATTTCACCAGATACTGCATCTTTCTTTATAAAGGCACCTGACAATAATTTCTTACAATTCATCTTGTCGAACAAAGCTATATTAGTTGAAGGTGATGCGGAGTTTATGCTAATGGATTATTTCTGTAAGAAGACTCTTGGTCGAACGTTAGAACAGATAAAAGTGGAAGTGATAGCTGTAGATGGAAAATGTTTTAAAAGGTATATAGAGGTTGCTAAAACTGTTGGAATAAGAACAGCAGTAATAACGGACAATGATGAAAGCTATGAGAAGAATATCGAAGAAGCATATTATGGATTAGTCAGTGAAACAATACAAGTGTTTTCTGATATAAATGACAAACGCTTCACTTTCGAAGTATGCATATATGAAGATAATGCGGAGATTTGTAATGGGATGTTCGGTGAGAAGTTAAGAACGCGTTCAGTTGTGCAGTATATGCTTGCTAACAAGGCTGAGTGTGCTTATCTCATTGCTTCTGCGGAGCCGGATGGGTTTGTTGTTCCCGACTATATCAAAAATGCTTTGCAATGGATAAACAGTTAATTCTGTCCGTGGCCGGATCGGGCAAAACAACTTATTTGGTGGACAAACTGGACAGGAATAAGCGTTTTCTAATAGTGACATATACAATAACTAATACTGAACATATTAGGAATTGCGTTATCAGATGTTTTGGGTGCGTCCCGCCCAATATAACGATATACACATACTTTGAATATTTAATGGCTGTCTGCTATCGCCCATTCTTGGCCGATAGGGTTGGTGCAAAAGGTATAGATTGGAAAATGCCAGATAGAAACACATTACTATTCAAAAGAAGTAATCGCACATTTTACGTCAATGCGAGAAACGAGTTGTATCATAATAGAATTGCGCTACTTTGTGAAAAACTTGCGGATAAGATTGCTAGGAGAATAGAGAAGTATTATGATTGCTTCTTATATGATGAAGCACAGGACTTAGATGGTCATGATTTTAATCTTTTTATTAAGGTGTGGTCTCAATGCAACATTGACGTGCATGTGGCGGGGGATTTCTTCCAGCACACTTTTTCTACAAGTAAAGACGGTAATACAAATGCTACTCTATACGATGATTATAAAAAGTATATCAAATACTGGCAAAATGCTGGATTTGATGTTGATCTGGAGGTCTTAGTAAAGAGCCATCGGTGTTCGCCAACCGTTACAGACTATATAAGGAATACACTGGGAATTGAAATATATTCTCATCGGAAAGAAGGAAGCCGCATTATCTTTTTGAATACATATGAAGATGCCGCTCCAATTATTGATAATGCCGAGATTCCCAAACTCTTTTTTCAGGACGCAAATAAGTATAGTTGCAAATCAATTAATTGGGGCGAATCTAAAGGTTTGGATGATTTTATTGATGTTTGTATTGTGTTGAATCAGAGAACATTGACGTTGTTTGATAAGGGGATGCTCAGAGAAATGGCTCCGTTAAGCATGAAAAAATTCTATGTGGCCTGTACGAGAGCAAGGAGAGATATTTTTTTTGTTTCATATAAGCTGTTAGAATCATATTTAATAGTATAATAAAATGGGCAGAGAAGTCAGAGTGGATGCATGCCCTAGTTTTTGGCTGGCCTATGGTGTGAGCGGAGTAATGTGTCACGAGAAGCGCGGCCCCTTGCGTAGCGGTGGGATATCCGATTATACGAAAAATGTCAACAAAATAAGTATAGTAGATTTCCTAGCTAGTTGGGAATGAAATCACAAAAATAGATATGAAGAATTTAGAGATTATTAATGCGGCCCGCTCTCGAGAAGAATGGATCAAAATGGTTGAACTGTCGGAGGGGATGAAAGGTGCTGTGCTGTCGGCAGACATTCTCGTCGTTCCGTCAATGATGTCAAAACAGCCTATTGCTTTCATGTCTGGTACAACGGAGCTGTTTGCATATCTTCAATCACAAGTGGGGGACAGGGTGGAGATCTGCATAGATGAAGACAATTATGTGGAAATGGAGCTGAACTCCCGCAAGATTCGGTTGGGTAAAATTGTGTTAAAGGATATTGCTCTTCCTCTATTCTTAAGCATCCTTGGCGGATATCTCGCCAACCAATGTAATAGACCGGCGGTCCCCGACGCAGTTATTGAAGTACAGGAGTTTCAAAAGCCTGTTGAGGTTGAATTCTCCATCACCGTAGAAGATAGTACAGGAAGAAGAAAGGAATTTAAATATAATGGTCCTGTGGCCGACTACAAGGAAGTGTCAAATGAAATCCTAAAACTGTGGAATGAAAAATAAAGCATCAAAAATACTAAAGCATATTCTCGACAAGGACTTCGACTTTAATACAGTTATTATGGAGGTTGATGAGTTGAGGTTGGCCTATCGGAAAAAAGGTGAGGAGGAGAATGCTAATATAGCATGGGCAACCAAGTCTTTATTGTGCATCCATGAGGATTTTAGGAGTGCTTATTCGCTGCTTCAAGATAAGAAATTCTATGAGGCGTGGTGTTTGATGGAGAAAATCGAGATAGCAATAGGTTTTTTATTGAGGAACTGTCCTGGGAGTTGGAATGCGGTGAAGTATATAAGCTTGATGGTTGGGCAACTGCAGAGTTTGTATCCTTACAAAGTGTTTATGAGTACGGAGATCTTGATAAAGGAGAGAACATGTAGTATCTGTGGGAAGAAAAGGATGATAAGGCAACACTGCGGGCATTTCCCGGGGTGTGTTTATAATGGGGAGATGTGTTGCGATATTGTTCAGGCTGCTACTCTTGAAGGTGTCTCGTTTGTTTTTGATCCAGAGCATAAGTATGCAGTTGCTTTCTTGAGTGATGAGAATGGGAGAACGGACCAATACAATTATATGCTATTGGAAGAAGTAATAAAGTTCTGGAAGGATCCATTTATGCCCTGGCATTATACAACTAAGCATATCCACAAGAGCCCGGACGAGTTTCCTGATTTGACTGATGAGGCGGCGTGCCCATGTGGCTCCGGGAAGAAGTACGGTGAGTGTTGTAAGAATGATCCTGAAGGAGTGAAGCATGTGGTGTATACATTTGGGCTGGGACTTGTAAATGTTGAATGATAGACGAAAGGATAGGAAATAGTTATTTGAACAGTTTCCCATTAGTGCGGGAGCTATCGCAGTAAGATAATTGACGACATCGGGTAGGTCTTCGGGCCTGCCCGGTGTCGTTATATCGTGGTGATTGTGAAAGAAATGTGGGCTGGAGCGGTGGAGGGTTTGAGTGTAATATCGTCTCTTATTCTTGATTGTGATGGGAAAATGCTTTTATGAAACATATTGAATTATAGTGATTTGATGCTTCAAGATTTCCGTCCAGATTTTTGTAATTAATCAAATAATTTGTATTTTTGTCGGTGAAAATACATTGACTATACGCCAAGAATACTATAACCGAAGCACTCACAAAGACGAAACCATGGGAATAATCCAGAAAAACATTAAGGCAATCAGGAATAAATTGGGATACACCCAAGAGACTGTTGCGGATGTCCTCGGTATAGCCCGACCCACCTATGCCGAGTATGAAAACAAAGACATTAATATTCCGTTCGATACTCTTGAGAAACTCAGCGACTTTTTGGGAGTTGAGCTTGCATCTTTCTTTGCTGAAAATGAGAGCCAGTTAAATGACTCTCTTGTATGTGCGTTTAGAATGGAAGACGCCTCAATAGATGATTTGAAGAGGGTAGCTCATTTCAAATCAATCGTCAAGAATTACATAAAGATGAAACGGATTGAAGGGTAATGGCGCGGATTCCTGAGTATCAATATGAAAATGAGGCCAGCAGGCTTAGAGCTAGATTTTTGCTGGGAGATAGGCTCCCCGTTGATCTGGAGAGTCTTCTCGTTGATCAGGGTATCGTTACGGTGTACACTCCTATGAGTGAACGCTTTTCGGGTATGTGCCTGAAATATGACGACCAAACAAACTTCATCTTGATCAACTCAAAAATGCCTATGGGTCGGCAGAATTTTACGGTTGCCCATGAGTTGTATCACCTTTTTGTGCAGGACCCCAAGTCTTTTGAAGTGCATTCGTGTGACATCAACAATCCGCAATCTCCGATTGAGAAGCACGCAAATTCATTTGCTTCATATTTCCTGCTTCCGACCCCTGGCGTTGTCGATGTTATGCAGCGGATAGGATGCAATAAGAATAGTATAAACCCGGCACACATAATAACCATGTGTGGCAACTTTGGCGTTTCCTATCTTGCGATGCTTATTAGAATCAATAAGATTCTACGTTTGTCGGATGAACGCTTCGAGGAATTAAAAGATGTTCAGCCTACCCAATATGCTCAATCATGTGGATTAAAAACGGATGTTTTCTCCATTCCACAACGTGACAATATTATTGTTGGTGATTATGCGGCTAAGGCTCAGTCGCTATATGATTCTGGTAAGATTTCTAAAGGGCACTATATTGAATTGATGTCAGATATTACATTCGACGAAGATGGAGAAAACTAAGATTGTGCTGGATGCCGATGTGGTGATTGACTTCATGGATGCAAAACGCCTTGCGGATCTTCCTCGTATTCTGCCCGGCTATGATTTTGTCATTCTTGATATCGTCCTTGATAAAGAACTAGGGAAGTGGCGTTCGACTAAAGAGTATGTGTTGCGGACAATCGAGTGGATCAAAACAGGTCCAAGCCTATCAATTATACCATGGCAGCCAGATCGTAGAATGCTCGAGATCTATGCGGAGCTTAGACGAACTAAAGATATGGGAGAATCTGCTTGTATGG
>Ga0310786_10012626_pt1 | contig 10453 bp, 8 predicted proteins | sample AusTroGonzalo_MG_FD_203881 | JGI IMG/M metagenome (GOLD analysis project Ga0310786, IMG submission 203881) | Bovine rumen microbial communities from tropical cattle in Woodstock, Queensland, Australia - Gonzalo_03 (v2) (version 2) | ecosystem: Host-associated > Mammals > Digestive system >... | reverse complement strand
CGGCGAAGGGGCTCGTGCGTACCTTCCGCGACTTGCGCGCGCGCCTCCCCGAAAATCCCGCCGAGGCGTGGAGCGAATTTACCGAAGCGCGTTTTACCGACATGCTGCGCGCGGCGGCCGAGTTCGAGCTTGGGCTTGAGCCGGGAACGCGTCTTTCCGACTTCGCGGAATTCCTCGCGGCGAAGAAGAAGCGCAATCTCGCCGAGCCGGGCAAAATCAAGATAATGACGATCCACCGCTCCAAGGGCCTCGGCTTCGACTATGTCGTCCTTCCGCTCTACGAGCCCGACGCGCTGAATGCGTCGTCGGACGGCGCGCTTGTCGCGGACGACTGGGTTCTTCCCGACCCCGGAACGAAGGTGTCGAAGATTTTGCCGGGACTTTCGGATGCGCGCGCGGCACGGCAGGAGCGCGTCGAGGAAGAGGCGCTTTGCACCTACTATGTTGCGATGACGCGGGCGAAGAACGCGATGACGATCGTCTGCCGCCCGCCCGCTAAAAGCGGTTCGTCGATTTACATTTCCGATTTCGTGCGCGAGGCGTTGCCAGATCCAGTTGGCGATCCCAAGTGGTACGAGAAGTTCGTCGCGGGCTCCGCAAAGCTCTCCGCCGCGGCAGATGTGTCGCGGGAATTCGCGCGCGGCAAGCGCGAGAGCGTTCGCCGCCGTCTTCCGTCGCTCGCGTTCCGCTCTGGGATGTCGGCGGGCGAGCTTTTCACCGACGGCTCCGCGCGCCAGGCGGCGCGTCAGAGGGGAACGGATGTCCACGCGCAGCTGGAGGCGATAGAGTGGATCGACCCCTCGGCGCCGAAGGACGACCTCGAGCGGCAGATCCTCGCGAACGGCTGGACGGACGCGTTCGTGAAGGGCGACGACGCTGCGGCGCTTTGGCGCGAGCGCAGCTACGAGCGGCTCGTCGGCGCGGAGTGGGAGTCTGGCCAGTTCGACCGCGTAGTGTTCCGCGGCGAAGGTGCCGCGCGCCGCGCGACCGTCTACGACTTCAAGACGAATATGCCTCATCGCGGCGAGACGAAGGAAGAGTTCGCCGCGAGGATGCGCGAGGCCTACGCAGGCCAGATGTCGGCCTATCGCGCTGCCGTCGCCTCGCTTGCGGGCCTTCCGATTGAGCGAGTCTCGACCGTCCTTCTCCTCGTCTCAACCGGCGAAGCCGTCGCATTGCCCTGATTGCAGGACATCAAATGGCCGCCGCGCGGCTCGCGATTTGGTATAATGTCCACATGATTGCAAAGCTGATACTGGACAAGAAGCGCGAGGGCCATGCGCTCGGCAGCGCGGAGATACGGGAGTTCGTCGACGGCTTCACGCGCGGCGAGATTCCCGACTACCAGATGTCTGCGCTCGCGATGGCCGTGTGCTGCCGCGGGATGAACGAGCGCGAGACGGCAGACCTCACCGAAGCGATGATGAAGTCGGGTCGCTGCCTCAACTGGGATGTCCAGACTGCAGACAAGCACTCGACTGGCGGCGTCGGCGACAAGCTTTCGCTCGTCATCCAGCCGCTTGTCGCCGCATGTGGTGTTGCTGTTCCCTCGCTTACGGGGCGCGGGCTTGGCATCACTGGCGGAACAGCCGACAAGCTTGAGACGATCCCCGGCTACAACGCCTCGCTTTCGCTCGACGACTTCCAGAAGGTCGTGAAGGAAGTAGGCGTCTCGATGACGGTGCAGACCGACGAGATAACGCCCGCCGACAAGAAGCTCTACGCTCTCCGTGATGTCACTGGAACGGTCGCGTCGATTCCGCTCATCACGGCGTCCATCCTCTCGAAGAAGCTCGCCGAGGGCGCGGGCACTCTCGTCTTCGATGTGAAGTGCGGCTCGGGCGCGTTTATGAAGACGCGCGAGGAGGCAGTGGCGCTCGCGTACTCGCTCGTCGATGGCGCGAAGGGGGCGGGCAGAAAGGCCGCAGCGCTTGTGACGGATATGTCGGCTCCCCTCGGCCGCGCCGTCGGCAACGCAAGCGAAGTTGCAGAGGCGCTTAGGTGGCTCGCAGGCGAGTCCTCTGATGATCCCGCGGTTTCCCTTTGCGTCGAGTTGGCGGCGCTGATGGTTGCGCTGACAAAGGAAATCTCGCTTGATGACGCGCGGCAGATGTGCCGCGAGAAGCTCGCAGACGGCTCGGCGCTTTCGAAGTTCGAGACGATGTGCGCTGCGCAGGGCGGCGATCTCGATGCGTTCAAGCGGCTTTTGAAGAAGCCGACTTTCAAGTTTAAGATCCAGGCGATGAAGTCTGGCTTCGTCACCGTGATCGATGCCGAGAAGGTGGGCAAAGTGGCGCTCGCTCTTGGCGCTGGGCGGCTCGAGAAGACCGACAAGATCGACCCGCTTGCCGGCATAACGCTTGCCGTGAAGCGCGGCGACCGTGTTTCCGTCGGCTCGCCTCTTGCGACGCTTGAAAGCTCGCGCGAGCCCGATGGACTCGAGCGCTGCGCCGCCGATCTCCTGAAGGCGTTTACGATTGGCCGCGATGCGCCTGAAGACGTAGGATTGGTGCTGGAAAGAATCGACTAGTTTTTTTTTAACGCAGAGACGCAGAGTGCGCAGAGAGGTTACAAGATGAAGCTTTTTGTTGCGACACATAACCAACACAAGATACGCGAGATATCGCAGATTCTTCCTGGCTTCGAAATCGTCCCCGACGACCCTGAGGGTGTCGAGGAAAAAGCGCCCGACTTTGCCGGCAACGCGCTTATCAAGGTGCGGGCGATTGCCGAAAAGCACAAGGGCGAGTGGTGCATGGCCGACGACTCCGGTCTTGAGGTTAAGGCGCTCGGCGGTGCGCCTGGCGTCCATAGCGCGCGCTATGCGGGCGAGCCGTCGAACACTCCCGCGAACAATGCGCTTCTCCTTAAGAACCTCGAAGGCGTCAAGGATCGCGCCGCGCGCTTCACTTGCTGCTGTGCGCTTATCGATCCTTCGGGCGAGGAGCTTGTCGTCCACGGACATTGCCCTGGGCATATCGCCGAAAAGGCGGCGGGTGTCGAGGGTTTTGGCTATGATCCGCTTTTCATTCCGAATGGACACGACAAGTCCTTTGCCGAACTTTCCGCCGAAGAGAAGAATGCGATCTCCCACAGAGGAAGGGCGCTTGAGAAGGTGAGGGAGATTGTGGCGGGTGGAAGCCGTGTAGAACATGTAGAACGTGTAGATGGGGATTGCAAGTCTTCCGCACTTGCTTGGCTTAAGCTCTTTCGTGTCGTTAATTTGCCGACGGTGCCGGGCGATGTTCTTGTCGGTGTGGCACTTTGGCCCTGCTTTGCGGGCCTCGGATTGTCTGCAAGTAGAACGGCTGCACTTGTAGGTGCAAGTGTGTTCCTTTATCTGTTTGGGCTTGTTGACAACGACATCGTCGGTGCGAAGACAGACAAGGGGCGGCCGATTCCCAACGGCGAGATTTCGCTTGGCGTGGCGTGTCTTGCCCGGTTCCTGTGCCTTGCGGCAGCAATCGGTGTCGCGCTTGGCTTCCGCCTGCCGGGGCTGTGGTGGCCGATGGCGTTCTCGCTCCTGGTCTCTGTCGTCCTCTACAATCGCACGAAGTGGAGTTTTCTGATGGGCGTGTGTCGTGCACTCAACCTTGGATGCGGGGTTGTCGCGGCGAATACGGTCTACAGCATGGATGCCGCGTTGCTACTGGAGCCTGCCGCAGTGGCGTGCGTCATTTGGCTTGCCTACATCTGGGCGGTGACATGGTACTCCAAAGGCGAGGAGAACGACCCCGAGAAGAAGCGGCGCGTTGGTGCGCTTGTCGGCGGAATCGTCTATCTCCAGCTCACGGCGCTTCTCGTCCTTTCGCTTATGTTCCCGCAGGTGGCGGCGATGCGCCCGCTTCTCATTGCCGGTGCTGTGATGCTTATTCTTCTGCGACTTTTCAAGACAGTGCTGCCAAAAGTCAGTGCGTCGTGATTGCGTAGTCCGTGCGTATAAAGATTTGGTATAATAACTCAAAACAACAAGGAGAAACAAGATGAACGGAATTCTTATCGCATTGCTTGTCGTCGTCGTGCTGGCCGTCGTGCTTGTCGCGTGGATCGTCGGGCTCTATAATGGGCTCGTGGTTCTCAAGAACAGGTTCAAGAACGCGTTTGCCCAGATCGACGTGCAACTTCGTCGCCGCTACGACTTGATCCCCAATCTCGTCGAGACTGCGAAGGGGTACATGACTCACGAGCGCGAGACGCTGACCGCCGTAACCGAGGCGCGCAACATCGCGGCGTCCGCCGCAAAGGCGCTCGCAGCCGCTCCTGGCGATGCGAGTGCAAGTGCCGCGTTCGCGAAGGCGGAGTCTGGTCTTGCCGGCGTCCTCTCGAGGTTGATGGCCGTCGTGGAGCGCTATCCCGAACTGAAGGCGGACGGGCAGATGTCGCGCGTGATGGAGGAACTCTCCTCTACGGAGAACCGCATCTCCTTCGCTCGCCAGGCGTACAACGACGCCGTGACGGAGTACAACACGAAGCGTGAGGTGTTCCCGACTTCCATCGTCGCCGGTATCTTCAACTTCGCTCCTGCCACGCTCCTTGAGTCGACCGACTCCGCCGCGCAGCGCGAGGCGCCCCAAGTCAAGTTCTGATGGACCCATTTGCGCTCCAGGACGAGGCGCGGCGAAACACTGGCCGACTCGTCGCGCTTGCCGTAATCGCTGTCGTCGCCGTGGTGGCGGCGGCGGCGTTCGTCTTTGCCTGCGGCGCCTGGATCATAGACGGCTTTTTAATCGAGAAAAAACTCGCCCTGTTCTCATCGTTTATCGCTAGCCCCACGGTGATAGCGATTTCCCTGCTCGTGTCGATTCTCATCGTGCTGATCGGGTTTCTCGTGAAGATGGACGACCTTGCGTCGGCCGAAAGCCTCATGAAGAGCGTCGGCGCCGAGCGAGTCTACCGCTCGAAGATTCACGGAAACGACAACGACTCGCTCTCCCGTCTCCGACTCTTCAACGTCTGCGAGGAGATGTCCATTTCGTCGGGCGTTTCGATGCCGTCCATATGGGTTCTTCCGAAGTCCTTGGACGTCAATGCCTTTGTCGCGGGGGAAAGCCCCGAGACTTCCGCGATATGCGTCACCGACTGTGCTCTTCGCTATCTTGAGCGCGACGAGCTGCAGGGACTCGTTGCGCACGAGTTCAGCCACATCCTAAACGGCGACATGCGGCTGAACTTCCGGCTTCTTATGCTGATTGCCGGCGTGACCGCGTACAACCGGCTCGGCAGGGGGATGCTCGGCATGTTTGGGTCTCGCTCCGACTCGTCCGAGTCTGGTAACTCCGGCGGGGGTTTTCGGTTCCCGCGGGGCCGAGTCGGCGGTGGCGGCGGCGGTGGTGGCGGGAAGGGCGGCGGCGGGATTGCTGTCATCATTCTCGTCTACATAGTGACGGCGCTTTTACTGTGGCTCGTCGGGTCGGTCGGTGTGTTTTTCGCGCGGCTCGTCCAGTGCGCGGTTTCGCGCCAGCGTGAATATCTCGCGGATGCATCGGCCGCGCAGTTCACGCGCAATCCTGCGGCCCTCGCCAGCGTCTTGCGCCTCTCGATGCTTGTCAACAGCGGACGGTCCGCGTTCGGTGCCTGGAGAAACGACATCTCGCACATGCTCTTTAACGAAGGCGAAAGGATCTTCTTCTCCACGCATCCACCTGTTGCCGATCGCATCGCGCGCCTTTCGCCGTCGCTCGCGGCCACAGAAGAACAGCTCATGGCCAGGGTCAACCGCATACGCGCCGAGCGCAAGCGCGCCTACGAGAATCGCGTCGCTGCGAGCGCGAAGCCGGCTGCACGCAAAGCCGCGGCCGACAACTCTGCGGCCGACAACTTGCCGCTCGCCTTCGTTTCGCGCCTGCGCTCGCCGGGTGGCGCGGGGTCGGTTCTTGTGCAGATGCTTCGCGGCCGCGAGCCAGATGGTCTTGGCTATATACCGACGCGAGCGCAGAAGCGGCGTCTTGTCACGCGGTGTGTGATTGCGATACGCGACACTGAGACGACTCCCGCGCGCAAGAAATGGGTGGACACGATAACCGCGCTCGCGCAGGAGGATGATGAGATAGATTCGTTCGAGTTCATGCTGATCGCTTCTGCGAGGCGCTATCTCAGGCAGCCGCACGCAGTCCGCATGGTGTCCGCGCCGTCGCTTGCGCCGAAGGCGTCGAAGGTGATTGCGACAGTGGCAAGTTTCGGGACAGATCCCGAGGGTGGTTATCGCGCGGCGGAACCGAAGCTTTCGCTTATTCCGACGCCGCTTCCCCCCATGCCGCCGCCCTACGACGACGCGATGGAGTTCCTCGACTCGCTTTCCGAACTCGAAGCGCTTCCCCCGCTTGCAAAGCGCGAGTTTCTGTTCGGTATCAGCGCGACGGTTGCCCAGGACGGCGTTGTCACGGACGAGGAGGCGGATTATGTGGCGGCAATTGCCGACGCCATTGGCGCCTATGGCTGGACGCAAGTGCAGGCCGGTTCGACTTCCCGCTATTGAGTCGGCGGGGAGGGTTTTGGTATAATTAAACCTCCCAATGAAGACTCTGACAGTAGTCGCGGCCGGGCTTGGCTACAATCTCCTCGAGCGTAACGGAATGCTCGAGATGGCGGGGCTCAAGTTTCACTCCGCACCGAGCGTTTTTCCTGCTGTGACATGCGTTGCCCAGGCGTCGCTCAGGACGGGGCGCACTCCTGTTGAGCACGGCATGGTCTCTAACGGCTGGTGGTCGGAAGATTTGAAAAAGCCGCTTTTTTGGGAGCAGAGTTCGCGCATCGTGAAGGGGCGGCGCATTTGGGCGGATCGCCGTGCCCAGGGCGGCTCTGTCGGCATGTTCTTCTTCCAGCAGTCGCTCGGCGAGGAGGCCGATGTCCTCATCTCGCCCGCGCCAATCCACAAGCACGACGGCGGCATGGTGATGAGCTGCTACACGAAGCCGACGGGAATGGCGCCGATCCTCGAAAAGCTTTGCGGCAAGTTTCCGCTTTGGCGCTACTGGGGGCCGCTCGCATCTCCGAAGGTCGGCAGGAAGTGCGTCAGCTGGTTTGAGGCGATGACCGACGCGCACGATGTCGACGAGGCGTATCTGTATCTCCCGACACTCGACTACGCGGCGCAGAAATCAGGTCCCGACTCGCCTGCGGCGCAGGCGGCTCTGAAGGAGTTTCGCCGCCAGCTTGAGCGCGTCGCGGACATCTGCATGCGCCGCGGCTGCGAGCTCAAGGTGGTCGGAGACTACGAGATAACAGAGGTGACGGCCGATCCAGTCCGTCCGAATGTCGTCCTTCGCCGCAACGATCTTTTTAGGACGCGCACCGTCGCCGGGATGTCGTATCCAGACTTTTACCAGTCTACGGCGTTTGCGATGTGCGACCACGAGTTCTGCGTCGTCTACGGCGAGGAGAGGGCAAAGGCCGCGGAGCTTCTGCTTGCGACTGGCGACTACGAGCTCCCGTCTCCCAACTTTCAACTTTCAACTCTCAACTTTCAACTCCTTCTCGCCAGAGAAGGATCTTGGTGCGACTACGCCTGGTGGACGGACAAGCGCGAGGCGCCGGATTTCGCGTCGCATGTCGACATCCACAACAAGCCGGGTTACGACCCGAAGGAGCTTTTCTTTTTCAACAGGGGGATAGTCAAGGGTACGCACGGACGCAAATGCGCTGTTGCACAATCGGAGTAAAACAAGATGAAACTGAGAAACTTCTCTCCAATCGTAATATCGCTTCTTGTAGGCGCGGCTCTTGGCTATTGCCTCGGCCCGCTGTCCTCGCCAGCCCCGGCCCCGGCTCCTGAACCGGAGAAGAAGGCGGAGCCCGAACAAGTCAAGCAGCCCGAGTATCGCGGCGAGCGGGCGGACCGCGCTCTTCGCGCCCGTATCAAGGAGCTCGAGGACATGATTGCCAAGCAAGGCGTCGAGGTCGAGAAGATGAAGGAGGAGGAGGCCGAAAGGCGTGAGAGGCCGCGGTTTGACCCGCGCGCCGAGATGGAGCGCCTCAAGACCGAGGATCCCGCCCGCTATGCGCAGATAACGAACGGCATGGCGCAGTTCCGCCAGCGCCGCCTCGAGCGCGCGCAGTCGAAGATAGACTTCCTTTCGTCGGTCGACACGTCGAAGATGTCCCCTGGAGCCCGCAAGACGCATGAGGACCTTCAGGACATGATCGCGCATCGGGAGGAAATCGAGAGCAAGATGCACAGCATCATGGATATGACCGAGGACGAGCGCCATGCCTTGTTTGGGGAAATGCGCGAGACGGACGAGAGAATCCGCGAATTGAACCGCCTTGAACGCGAGAATCTTCTTGTCCAGACCGCAGAGACGCTTGGTTTCGTGGGCGAAGACGCGAAGGAGATTGCCGAGACCGTAAAGGGCATCTACGAGGCGACCGACAACGGCTTCGGCTTTGGTCCTCCTGGCGGTCGTGGCGGACGCGGCGGTCGTGGCGGACGCGGAGGAAACCGCTGACATGAAATCGGTACAGGAAATCGTCGATCTCGCGAGCGCCTACTATGGTAGCGCCGTTCTCTTCGCCGCTATCGACTGCGACGTGTTCGAGAAGGTCGAGGCGGGTGCGCTCGACACGAGTTGCCGTGGCATGCGGCTTCTTGCGGACGCGTGTGTCGCGGAAGGGCTTCTTGAAAAGCGTGAGGGAAAATACTTCAACACCCAAGCCAGCAAGATGGCGCTGATTCCCGGGGGACCTGCCGATCTCACGAAGGCGATTCGCTATAACCGCGACGTTTATCCCGCGTGGGGGAAACTCGCGGAACTTGCTAAGACCAGTCGCCCCGTCGAGAAGCCGGAGATCCACCTCGGAGAGGACGCGGCGCGCACAAAGGCGTTTGCCGCATCGATGTTCGGTCGCGCAATGGGCATCGGCAAGGGCATCGTCCCGATGCTTGGCGGGCTTTCAGGGAAGATCCTTGATCTCGCGGGCGGACCGGGCGCGTATGCGATACTCATGTGCCAGGCGAATCCGTCCGCGTCATGCGTGACGGTAGACCTAAAGGCGATTGCAGCGGAGGCGAAGGGCTATGTCGAGAAGTTCGGCCTAGCGAGTCGCGTCGAGTGCCGCGCAGGTGACTACCATACGGACGAATACGAACAGGAGGCCTACGATGTCGTGACGATCTTTGGCGCTCTTCACCAGGAGTCGCCGGAGCAGATAGTCGACATATTGAAGCGCGCGAACAGGGCGCTCAAGCCGGGCGGGCGGCTCTTCGTCCTCGACATGATGACAGACGCGACGCATACCGCGCCAAAGTTCTCCGCTCTCTTCGCTGTAAACATGGCGCTCACGACCGAGAACGGCTGGGTGTTCTCCGACGAGGAGCTCAAGGGCTGGATGCGCGAGGCGGGCTTCACTCCGGGCGAGACGCGTCCCGTTCCGCCGCCGATGCCGCATTGGCTCGTTGAGGCGGTGAAGTGAGATGGCGGCGAAGGGCGGAGCCGTCGGTTTCTTCGATTCAGGGCTCGGGGGGCTTTGCATTCTCGATGCCTTTAAGGCGCTCTGCCCGCACGAGTCGACGATATATATCGCGGACTCAAAGAACTGCCCTTACGGGAACAAGCCCGCTGCGGAGATAGTCAAGCTCGCAGAGTCGAACACTCGGCGGCTTCTTAGGCGCGGCTGCAAGATGGTAGTCGTCGCTTGCAATACTGCGACGGCCGCTGCGATAGACTTCCTTCGCGAGCACCATCCAGAGACGCCGTTTATCGGCATCGAGCCGGCGGTGAAGCCCGCCGCGCTTCGCTCGAAGACAGGCGTCGTCGGTGTGCTTGCGACTGCGGGGACTTTCGGCGGTCGGCTCTACAACGAGACGAAAGCGAAGTTCGCCAAGGACGTCACGGTAATCGCCACCGTCGCCGACGAGTTTGTTGAACTAGTCGAACGCAAGGAGATTTCTGGTGCGGCTGCAGAGCGCGTCGTTCGTGCGAGAATCGAGCCGCTCCTAAAGGCCGGTTGCGACAAGATCGTCCTTGGCTGCACGCATTTCCCGCACCTGAAGCCGCTCATCGAGAAAATCTGCGACGGCCGCGCCGAGGTGATCGATCCCTCCGATGCTGTCGCCCGTCAGGCAAAGCGCGTTCTTTCCGCTCGTGGTCTAGCGGCCTTTGCGTCCGCGAAGCCCTCGCACATCTTCATCCGCACATGACGCCGGCAGAGTTCATCGATGACCCTAATTGGGCGGACTTCCTTCCCGAAATGGACAGGGCGCCGCGTGTGCGTGCGCTTCCTACGCACGAGGACTGCTCGCGCATCGACTGCGAATCTGCCGCGATGCACCTGAGGCGCGGCGGAACGCTTGGCCGCATGGACGGCTACGAGGAACGCCCCGGGCAGATCGACATGCTCTCCGCAATCGTCCGCGCGTTCAACTCGCGCGAGCACCTGATGATAGAGGCGGGGACAGGCGTCGGGAAGTCGCTCGCCTATCTCGTCCCATCGATCCTCTGGGCCGCGACGAACGATA
>Ga0310786_10012625_pt1 | contig 10454 bp, 7 predicted proteins | sample AusTroGonzalo_MG_FD_203881 | JGI IMG/M metagenome (GOLD analysis project Ga0310786, IMG submission 203881) | Bovine rumen microbial communities from tropical cattle in Woodstock, Queensland, Australia - Gonzalo_03 (v2) (version 2) | ecosystem: Host-associated > Mammals > Digestive system >... | reverse complement strand
CCTTCAGAATGTGCATTTCACCATCGCCACCGATGTCACCAATCCTCTCTGTGGTCCTCAGGGCGCAGCCCATATCTTTGCCCCACAGAAAGGAGCCACCCAGGAGATGGTAGAGGCGCTCGATGGCCTTGCCCAGCGCTTTGCCACTCTTTCAGCCAAGCACTTTGGCTTTGATCGTCAGAACGAGGCTGGGGCAGGGGCTGCTGGTGGACTTGGTTATGCCTTCTTGCAATACATGCATGCCGATTGTCGTTCAGGCATCGAACTGCTGTTGGAGGCTGTCGGTTTCGATACGCTGTTACAGGATGCTGATCTTGTCATCACAGGCGAGGGCTCCGCTGATCGTCAGACCTTGATGGGTAAGTTACCCTTTGGCATCCTTCAGAGTGCCAAGCGCCATCAGGTGCCTGTAGCCCTCATTGCAGGTCGCATTGCCGACCGCCAACAACTGCTCGATGCAGGCTTTTCCCATGTGGAATGCATTAACCCGTCTGGCCTCTCTTTGGAAGAAGCCATGAAGCCAGATGTGGCCCGACGGAACATCAGCCACACCGTGCAGAAACTGATTGCAGGTTAGATCAGCGAGAAAGCCACATCCATCATGTGGGTGAAGTTGTTCTGTCGCTCTTCAGCGGTGGTATCTTCTCCCGTGAGGATATGGTCGGAGATGGTGCAGATGCCCAAGGCGCGATTGCCTGAGCGGGCAGCATTCATATAGAGGGCAGCAATCTCCATCTCTACTGCCAGCACACCCATGTTCATCCACTTGTCGTTATGTGCATTCTCATTATAGAATACGTCTGACGAGAGTACGTTACCCACCTTGTAATGATAGCCCATCTGCTCGCAGGCTTCAACGGCCTTGCGGATGAGTCCGAAATCTGCGATCGGTGCAAACGTGCCGGGCAACTCATATTGGGCAGCATAATTACTGTTGGTGCAGGCACCCATCGCAATGGCCAGATCACCAATATGCAGATCATGGTTGATGGAACCGGCAGAACCTACACGGATGATGGTTTTCACACCGTAGAAGTTGTAGAGCTCATAGGTGTAGATGCCGATAGAGGGCATACCCATACCGTGACCCATCACACTGACGCGCTTGCCTTGATAGGTGCCGGTATAACCTAACATACCGCGTACATTATTAAACTGTACTGCGTTATCGAGAAATTTCTCAGCCATCAGTTTTACACGCAGTGGATCGCCCGCCATGATGACGGTCTCGGCAATGTCGCCTAATTGTGCCCCGATATGGGGAGTAGGAGTTTTACTCATAAGCTTGTTGGTTGTTAGAAAACTTAAACTTTGTTGCAAAGATAGCATATTTTGATGATATTTCATCATAAAACTGTATTTTTGTAGCAGAATTATGTATTTCTTAGCATTATATCATCTTAAACATGAAGAAAATTGTAAGTATGAGTATGGCATTGATGGCCACATCTATGATGCAGGCTCAGGGGCTCGATTACCCTCAAACTGCGAAAGACGGCACCGTTGATGAATACTTCGGTGTAAAAGTGAGTGATCCCTACCGCTGGCTAGAGAACGACACCAGTGCGCAGACGGCTGCATGGGTAGAGGCAGAAAACAAAGTGACGAATACGTATCTGCAGAAGATACCTTTTAGAGGTAAGCTGCTGAACCGCCTCACTGAGTTGTCGAGTTATGAAAAGATCGGTGCGCCCAGCAAGCATCACGGCAAATGGTATTTCTCACGCAACGATGGTTTGCAGAACCAGTATGTGATCTACGTGAAAGATCAGCTGGATGGTGAGGCACGCGTGTTCCTCGATCCCAACAAGCTGAGCAGCGATGGTACGGTGGCGCTCAAGTCGCTGAGCTTCTCCCACAACGGGCGCTGGGCTGCTTATGCCATCTCGCGTAGCGGATCCGACTGGCAGGAGTTCTTCGTCATCGACCTGCAGACGGGTGAGCTCACCAACGACCATATTGAATGGGCCAAGTTCTCTCGTGCAGCCTGGCAGGGTGATGGTTTCTACTATTCGGCCTACGACCGTCCCACAGAGGGTAAGGAGTTCTCGAACGTGAACACTGGTATGAAAATCTACTATCACAAGATTGGTACGCCTCAGAGCGACGATGTGCTGTTCTATCAGAACCCCACAGAGCCTAAGCGCTTCTACGAAGTGGAGGTAAACGATGAGGAGACGATCATGTATCTTTACGAGGCAGGTGCCGGTGCAGGCATCAACCTCTACGTGAGAGACCTACGTAAGAAGGATGCCCTGTTTATCCAGATGACCGACAATATGGACTACCAGTACAACCCCATCTACAACGAAGGCGACAAGATATACCTCTATACCAACTATGGTGCACCGAAGGGACGCATCATGACGGCAGACATCCGCAAGCCAGGCATCAACGACTGGCAAGAGCTTGTCCCTGAACAGAAAAACACGCTGAGCGTTGCGAATGTCATCAACCGCCAACTGATTCTGACCTATAACCAAGACGCCAGCGACCATGTCTTCATCTACGGGCTCGACGGCCAACTACGCCATGAAGTGAAGCTGCCTATGGTGGGTAGCGTTGACTTTTCTGGTAAGGAGAAAGAGCCCGAGTGCTTCTATACCTTCACCTCGTTCACCATGCCTGGCACCATCTATCGCTACGATATGGCCACCAACCAGAGTACCCTCTATACTCAGCCCAACGTAAAATTCCGCTTACAGGACTATGAGAGTCGCCAGCTCTTCTTCCAGAGCAAGGACGGCACGCGTGTACCGATGTTTATTACCTATAAGAAAGGTATGAAGCTTAATGGTAAGAATCCCGTTTATCTTTACGGCTACGGCGGTTTTAATATCTCATTAGGTCCTGCTTTCTCTGCGCTTCGAATCCCGTTCCTCGAGAAGGGTGGCATTTATGCTCAGGTGAACCTGCGTGGCGGTAGTGAGTACGGCGAGGAGTGGCATCTGGCAGGTACGAAGATGCAGAAGCAGAATGTGTTCGATGACTTTATCAGTGCTGCCGAGTATCTGATCAGCGAGGGTTATACCAGCAAGGATAGGCTGGCCATTGTAGGCGGATCTAATGGTGGATTACTGGTAGGAGCCTGTATGACACAGCGTCCCGATCTCTTTAAGGTGGCTATACCTCAGGTTGGTGTGATGGACATGCTACGCTATCATAAGTTCACTATCGGATGGAACTGGGCGAGCGACTATGGTACAAGTGATGACTCCAAGGAGATGTTCGAGTATCTGAAAGGCTATTCACCGCTTCACAACCTGAAGCCTGGCACTGCTTATCCAGCAACACTCGTTACCACCGCTGATCACGACGATCGTGTGGTACCTGCTCATTCGTTTAAGTTTGCTGCCACTCTGCAGGAATACCACAAGGGACCTAACCCTGTGCTCATCCGCATCGATACCAAAGCCGGACACGGAGGCGGTAAGCCCCTTGCAAAAGTGTTAGAGGAGCAAGCCGATATCTACAGCTTTATCCTCTACAATATGGGAGTAAAATATTGATTATTCTACAAGCCTGATATTATACCTCTCATTCGAGTTATAATCACGGTCTTTGTCTTTACCGAAGTACTCAAGCAGGTATTCCTTCTCCTTCACGAAAGATACCTTAATGAGTACTTCTCTGTATGTGGGGCGACCTTTGTCCATATAACTCTCGTAGGCATTAAAAGTCGTTGATTGCTGTGTCTCCTTGTTTTTTACAAGCTTAAAGGCAGAAACGTTCCGCATGCTTTGGGCGATGTCGATATAAAGGCTGTCGCTCTTGAAAATAAACAGCAACTCTCCACTCTGTGACAGATACTTTCCATCCAGCTCGATAGCATGTGACTCAAAAGAGCAGCACATCATTAAAAACAGAAATAAATACTTTTTCATTTTTCCCTTTTTTGTTTTTTTCAGCCGCAAAAGTACACTCTTTTGTTGGTTTATGCAAGAAAAATCCGATTTATTTTCCCACATTCTATAAAATTATCGTATATTTGCACGCAGATAACACAAAAGATTGAATATGAAAAGAATAACGAAACTATTGCCATTGTTGGCATCTATCGTGTTTTCTGCCTGTGTTGACAATAACGATTACGGTATTGATCCCCAGTCTTCACCCGTTGATGAAGGCCCGTCATATACCGACAAGATGGTCGATGTGAACCGCGATGGAAAAGCCTACGGTCGTGTGTCGCTACGCTTCTACAGTGATATGCCCAGTGTGGCTTATATCTCTGTGGCAGAATTCTATAGGATCATGACAGCTGGCGAGACCATGAAGGTGGTGCGTGAGGGCGACCTCTACCAGTTGGCAACCCGTAACGGAGCGGCTACAGTGGATGTCAATGCCGACTATCTCAACTCAACGACCTATGCCGGTTTCGTTGATCTGCAGTGGATGACGGATCCGAGACTTGCACCCAATGCGATGTTCGACGGCAGCAAGTATATCAAGTTCGTCAAGTTGGAAAACGTATCGACGTACAAGCCTGTCAATGGTGTCCGTCTGGATTTCAGTAAGTATGACATCGACCTGCACGACGATGGTACCAATGTCTATATCCCCTTTGCGACACTGGCCGACATCTATTCCGATTGTAACTTCCACAATGCTTCCTATCACGATGATCTGGTGATTGTGAGCACCAAGCTGGATACTTATTCCATCAATGAGATCGATCCTGAACATGCCGCAAAGCCCTACCAGCGGGCAGAGGTACCTGCCGATATGGCTAAGTTCCGTTATCAGGAGCTGTGCTTCTTGTTCGACTATCTCTACGGCTATCCCGAACGTTCCATCATGGAGCAGTATGGAATGGCCGATAAAGGTTTCGATGCGACATTGGAATCGGTGCCGAATGGACAGGTTGTGAAGAAACTGTTGCAATCTGCCGATAACATGGATTTTACCTGGGGAAGAATGGCGATGCAATACCTGATTTATGATGGCGGTCACACCAGGTTCCGGCCAATGGCGGGCATGCCTAAAATCATCGAGGATGAATACGCCGATCGCTTGACAGCAACAGCAAACCAATATCCGGAGGCTTTAGCCATATATATGGAATGGGATAAATTGGTAAGAGAGCGCACCGATTTGATTGATAAACTGGATGGGATGCGCATTCAGGCCTACGGCGACGTGATTTATAAAGCCAGCGACGACAAGACCACAGGCGTCATCGTCATGAGTTCATTCAACAATCAGGATTTCGATGCCTGGGATAAATACTATGCCAGCCAGAAGACCGATGCCGATTGGCAAGCGCTGATGGAAAACTATAAGAAGGACGACTACATCGCTTTTCTCTATGGCCTGCAACAGGCGACGGCCGACGGCGTGAAGAACCTCATTCTCGACATCTCGTTGAATGGTGGTGGCTCTTGTGACATTGTGGGAGCTGATGTTGCCATACTGCGCAAGAACCGAACGGTACAGTTCTGGTCGCGTGATGTGCTGGAGGGTAAGAACAAGATTGCTACCTATCATGTTGACAGCAATTTCGATGGTGTGTTCGACGAGAAAGATGATACCGATCCCAAGTTTGACTGTAGCGGCATGAACATTGGCGTGCTCACCGGCAAGGTGGTTTTCTCGTGTGGCAACCAGTTCGCAAGGCTGATGAAGGACTATGGCTATCCCATCATGGGTAAACCTACGTTTGGGGGGTGTTGCTGTATTCAGGTGATGCAGACGGCCGACGGCCAGAATTTCATCATCTCAACCTATCGCGATGCTACTACCGATAAAGATTTTGTACTTAGCGAACCGTGCGTAGAACCTACCGAGGGTTATGCCTTCGACTACGATCATTTCTACGATCTCGATTTCCTGTCTAAAGTCTTTCAAGGTCAATAGTCACGCCGATAGAGAAGGAGGTGCCTGTGGTCAGTGGTGAACAATAGTAATACGACTTCGGTACGTAATTGAAGAGGTTGTCGATGGCGGTATTCACGCAGATGCCTCGCCAGATATGGTGTTGCAGCATCAGCTTCCAGATGGTATAGCCCTGATCCACATCCGATCTGCCCGACTGTGGCTTACCCTGGCTGCGCCCTGAGAGTGCAGCATCAAGGGCATAGTGGCGTGCGAAGCGATGAGCATAGCCGATGCGCCATGTCAGCGAGTTCGTGCGTGGCTGGTAGAACTGCGAGTAGATTACATTGCCCGTCTCACGCATCCACGAATAGTTCAGCTTGAGCGTCAGTCCCCAGTCAAAGTAGTGGCCCATGCTCACATCCACGCCCCACACCGTGATACCGTCTTCGTTCCAGTACATGGCACCAGGCAAGGTCTCATGTGTCTTCTCGTCCACATAGTCGTGATCGATGGTGGTGATACGCTTGTCGAAGATGTTACAGTAGCCCACGAGGGTGAAGTTATAGACACCGTTCAGGATACCACTGTTCCTGATACGGTTCTGTCTCTCGAAAGCAATGTTGAAGTTGTTGCTTCTCTCGGGCTCCAGGTTGGGATTACCCATCAGCATATAGCCCATGTCACCCATGTCGAAGTGCATATACATCTCCTTGAGTGTAGGCGACCTGAAGCCGCTGGCATAGTTGGCGCGGAAGGTCATCCACGGGAACTTATACACCACGGCGAGTCGCCCGGTCAGGGCTTTAGCCTTCGAAGCCGAGAAGTAGTCGTAGCGCATACTGCCCACCACGTTCAGCCGGTCGGTGATGTTCCAGTCGAACTGTGCAAAGCCATCGATATTGCTCTGTGCGTGACTGGTGTTGTCGAGAAACTGATACGTGGTCAGATAGTCGTGCATGTAGTCGGCACCCAGTATCAGGTTGTTCTTACCAAACGATTGGCTGTACAGGGCGTGCACCACGTGCTGGCGGTTACTGTAGTCATGGTCGTGGGTGCGTGTGCCGTCAGGCGTGAAGTTGGCTTTGTCGTACTGGTCGTAGGCGTACGACAGTTCCAGTTGGCGGTCGTGATTCCAGGCATATTTGCCCTTCAGTCCGCCGCTGTAGGCATTATAATGATAGTTATATGTGTCGCGTTCGCTGGTGCGGAAGAAGTAGCCGCCCCGGCCGATGAGTGTCAGCTTGTCCGTGGGTCGCCACGTCAGCCGCTCTCTGATGTTATAAGTCTTCTGTCCGTAAAGCCTGTTGATGTTCGAGTCGTCGTTCAGCACCGACTCGTCGTAGGGCAGGCCCTGTGCCTTCTTCATCAGTTCGATGGCTATTTCTTCGGGCGTGTGCGCCTTGGGCAGGTTTACGGGGTCTATCTTGGTATGCTGGAAACTCGTCTGCGAGTTCCATTTCGCTGTATTAAACGAGAAGCTGGCACCGTTGCGCCACTCGTGGCCGAAGGTGTTATAGCGTGAATTCACGTTGGCGGTCCAGGGCTCCAGACTCTCTCGGCTGATGATGTTCACCACGCCGCCCACGGCATTCGAGCCGTAGAGGGCCGACGAGGCACCTTTTACGATTTCGATACGTCCCACGTTCTCAAGGTTGATGCGGTTGTAGTCCACATTGTCCATCGTCTCACCAGCCAGTCGCTCGCCATCTACGAGGAAGAGCACGGAGTTACCGCCGAAGCCGCTCATGTTGAGCGATGTCTCTTGGCTCATTGCCAGTCCGAACTCCAAGCCTGGAATCTCCTGTGTCAGCATCTCCTGGATGTTCGTGGCATCCACGATCTTGATGTCGTGACTCGTAATCAGGCGCGTCACCACGGGTGCATCCTTCAGTGCTTTAGGGGTATATGAAGCCGTCACCACGATAGGCTGCAACTCCACAGAGTCGCGGAATTGCTGTGCAGAAACACTCATAGCCGGCATGAACAATGCCATGCCAGCAATGAGTAGATTCTTATGACGCACGCTCTCCACTTACTTCAATGATCTGTTGCCAACAAATAAGCCTTCAAAGTCAAAGGGCATATTGCCGTACTTCATCTTAAAGGTAATAATAATGGTCTTATTTGTCTCGTTGTACAGAAGGATGAAATCGCTCACGGTATAGGTTTTCTCTTCACCCTTGCTGTTCTTCACTGTACCGGTGTAAGTACCACCATTGATTGTACCAGAAATGTCATCACCTTTCTTGGCAACAATGATATTCTTCACAGGGAGTTCAGGAATCGTCATCATGCCCTCGCCATAAGCGGGAAGCACCATGTCAACCGTCGTATCGGTGGCTTTGGTAATCTGGATCACCTCATCACTCTCATCAGCCTCACCATCAACCGTCAGGGTCTCTGTACCGGCATAATAGCCAGCCACCTGTGTAGCTACCGGTGTCTCGGGTGCATCATTATTACTACTGCTACATGAACTCAAACCAAGCACGAAGGCCATTGCAGCCATCGCCATTAAACTTTTCTTTTTCATAATCTATTGTTTTAATTGTTGTGTATTGTAATCATATTCCGATCCGTAGGCACTGTGGGGAATGGTAAACACCGCGATCATCATCACCACTGCCAGACAGACCACCCACTTGTTGTACTTCCACCTCATGGTGGCAAGCGCCGCCACAAAGAAGAGGAAGGCAATCAGCGTCTTGTTGTCGGTCAGGTCGGTGCCGTAGGGATAACCCGCCCACCACGGTCCGAATGCCACATGCTGCACGAGCGGCCCTAAGATAAAACCACCCACGAACAGCGTGCCCACCGTTATGAGCAGCCAACGCTTATAGGCCTTGTGCGTCACCACCAGCAGGAACGTATAGACAGCAAACAGCATGGCGGCAAACATCAGGATGATGTGAGGTATCAGGATGCTCGCAGGCACATCGTTGCGGAAACGGATCACGACGGGCTCGTCGGCCTGATAGTCCTTGCCGCCCACGGTGATGTAATACTGCAGCTTGCCCGCAACAGGCTGAACGGGTAGGGGAGCCTGCCAGGCGCCGTCCTTCCAACTGAAATCCACCGTCGTATAGGCATCATTCGATGGATACCGACGATAATGCATCTGTGGATCCTGTGGTTCGACAGGCTCACCAACCGTTTGCGGTCCCTGAGCTTGTCGAAGGGCAGGCACATCCTTCAGCGTGACAACCGCATCCTGCTGCACACCACTTCTTGGCAACTTCACCTTATATTGCTCACCGTTCAGCTCTATGGTCACCTTCTTGGGATAAGTAGGCCCCGTCATACGCTGATAGATGCTCAGTGCCAAGGTGATGATGACGGCTAAAATCCAGCAGACTGACTTCTTCATTTCTTTACAGGGGGAATCAAGTGAACATCAAAGGTCAGAATCTCCTCGTTACGGAGCACCTTCACGGGCACGGTCGTATTAGGCTCCAGCTCCGACAGGCGCTGCATATAGTCGTCCATGTTCGTCACGGGCTTGCCGTCGATCTCCTGGATGATGTCGCCGCTACGGATACCGGCTGTGTGGGCAGGCTTGCCAGCCACCACGATGTCGGCACGGAGTCCGGGAATACGGCTGGCGCCCATCACGTCGGGCATCAGTCCTAACGTCACCTTGAATTTAGCGTGGCGCATCGTATTCGTGCTGGGCACGCTGATATAGTCGGGCGTTGTGGGCATATCAGCTATCTGGCCGATCAGCTGCTCTGAGAAGTCCAGTATCTGCTGCATACCGTCGTAGTTCAGTGTCGAGGGCACATCGTTGGGCGTGTGATACTCCATGTGACCGCCTGTAGTAAGGAAGAGTACGGGGATATCCACCGCCACAAACGAGGCGTGATCGCTGGGACCGTAGCCGTCGGGCGTGCAACTCACGTTCAGTCCCGTTTGCGCGGCTGTCTGTTCAGCCATTGCCTTAAACTGGCTGCTGGTGCCCGTACCCGATACACTCAGCGCCTGGTCGCGCATACGTCCCACCATATCCAGGTTCACCATCGCCACGATGCCGCTCTTGTCGGCAGGCAGGTTGATGCGCTTGTCGTCGCTCTGCTTCATCCACTCCAGGAAGTTCTTCGAACCGATCAGCCCTTGCTCCTCGGCACCGAAGAAGGCAAAGATGATGCTTCTTTTCGCGCGTACCTTTTTAAAATATTTCGCCAGCTCCAGCACCACGGCATCGCCGCTGGCGTTATCGTCGGCACCCGGGTGTACCGCCAGCGTGTCAGGGCGCCGCGAACCCGAGTTCTTGCCGCCCAGTCCCAGATGGTCGTAGTGCGAAGCCACCACAATATATTCGTTCTTCAGCTGCTTGTCCGTTCCGGGCAGCACCGCCATGATGTTATGCGTGGTGCGCTCCACCTCCTTGCCGTAGGTGAAGTCATGATAGTAGCCCGTAGCCTTCTTACCCTTCACGATGGGCTTCAGTTTCAGCCTGCGAAGCTGGGTCACGATAAACTCCGAGGCAAGCGTATCGCCCTTCGTAGCGGGGTATCTGCCGCCCAGATCCTGTGAGGCCAGATAGGCCACCGTCTGGCGCATCACGTCCTGTTGCTGGGCAAGCACTTGCCCAACCACCGCGAACGCCAGCGATAATAAGATGATTCTATTCCGCATTA
>Ga0310786_10012624_pt1 | contig 10454 bp, 7 predicted proteins | sample AusTroGonzalo_MG_FD_203881 | JGI IMG/M metagenome (GOLD analysis project Ga0310786, IMG submission 203881) | Bovine rumen microbial communities from tropical cattle in Woodstock, Queensland, Australia - Gonzalo_03 (v2) (version 2) | ecosystem: Host-associated > Mammals > Digestive system >... | reverse complement strand
AGGCTGCCGTGAAGGCCAGCCAGAAGGACTTCGTCAAGACCCTCGCTTCCTATGCTGACTGCTACATCAACGACGCTTTCGGCACGGCCCACCGCGCCCACGCCTCCACCGCTCTCATCGCCGACTACTTCCCCAACGACAAGATGTTCGGCTACCTGATGGAAGGTGAGATCAAGGCCATCGACAACGTGCTGAAGAACGCCAAGCATCCCTTCACCGCCATCATCGGCGGCTCCAAGGTCTCTTCCAAGCTCGCCGTGCTCGAGAACATGCTCGAGAAGGTGGACAACCTGATCATCGGCGGCGGTATGGGCTACACCTTCGTGAAGGCCCAGGGCGGCCAGATCGGCAACTCCCTCCACGAGGACGACCTCATGCCGCAGGCCCTCGAGATCCTGGCCAAGGCCAAGGAGAAGGGTGTGAAGATTTTCCTCTCCGCCGAGACCGTCATCGCCGACGATTTCAACAACGACGCCAATACGAAGATCGTTCCGTCCAGCCAGATTCCTGATGGTTGGGAGGGCATGGACGCCGGCCCCGCTTCCCTGAAGGAGTGGAAGGATGTCATTCTCGGTTCCAAGACCATCCTGTGGAATGGCCCCGTCGGCGTGTTCGAGATGCCGACCTTCGCCAAGGGTACGCTCCAGATTGCCGAAGACCTCGCCGAGGCCACGGCGAAGGGCGCCTACACCCTCGTGGGTGGCGGTGACTCTGTCGCTGCCGTGACCCAGATGGGTTACGCCGAGAAGGTGAGCTACGTCTCCACGGGCGGCGGTGCCATGCTCGAGGCCCTCGAGGGCAAAGAGCTCCCGGGTATCGCGGCTATTCGCGGCTAATCGCTTATAAAGCAATTCTTTAACCTTAAAAATTAATAGTGTATGGCCTACCAAGAAGTAACTAAAACCAGCTACGGCTCCCGCCTGGGCAACTCCCTGAAGGGAATCCTCTCGGGTCTCGTACTCTTCATCGCTGCAACCATCCTCCTGTGGTGGAACGAAGGTAACGCGATCAAGACGACCAGAATGATCAAATCGGCTGAGTCCGAGTGTGTCGACGTCGCTGACGTCGCCACGGTGGACGCCGCTCTCAACGGCAAGCTGATCCATGCCACGGCTGTGGCGCAGACCGACGAGATCCTGACCGATCCCGATTACGGTGTGTCCGTGAACGCCGTCCGCCTGGAGCGCGATGTCGAGTATTATCAGTGGGTGGAGCATTCCACTTCCGAGACCAAGGACAAGATCGGCGGCGGTCAGGAGACCACCACGACCTACACCTATAGCAAGGAATGGGTCAGCTCCCCGGTCAACTCCGACAACTTCAAGGATCCTGACTATCAGGGCAGCAACTATGTCCGTACGACCGTGAACGACAACGAGGTCGAGGCCACCAAGGTCAGCTTCGGCGGCTATGTCCTCCCGAAGTCCATGGTGAGCTCCATCCCCGCTTCCACGTCCGTGAGCCTTCCGGCTTCCCTCGGAAACGGTATCGACACCTTCGTGAGCGACAACGTGATCTACTACGGTGAGAACCCGAGCACCCCGGCCGTCGGTGACGTCCGCGTGACCTTCAAGCAGGCTGACGGCGGTGAGGCTTCCATCATCGGTAAAGTGAACGGCAACACCTTCGAGCCCTTCAAGCATAAGAATGGCAAGCAGATGATGACCCTCCAGATGGGTAACCACTCCATGGAGTCCATGTTCGAGTCTGCCAAGCAGGCCAACAAGTTCCTCCTCTGGGTGCTCCGCATCCTCGGTATCATCCTGGTGATCGCCGCTCTCCGCATGATGTTCAGCATCCTCGTCACCATCCTCAAGGTGCTCCCGCCGCTGGCCAAGGTCGGCGAACTGGGTGTCAACCTCGTGACGGGTGTCGTCGGTGCTATCTGGGCCCTGATCGTCATCCTGGTAGCCTGGGTGGCCCATCGTCCGGTGCTCGCCATCGTGCTGGCGCTGGTCATCGCCGCCCTGATCTACTTCCTCATCAAGAAGAGCAAGGCCGTCGCCGATGCTGCCCCTGCAGCTCCCGCGGCTCCTGCAGCTCCGGCCGCCCCTGCGGCTCCCGCTGCCCCTGCTGCACCCGCAGCTCCGGAGGCTCCGAAGACCGATGCCGAATAATCCTACGCCATGAAAATGACGTTTATTTCAAGACTGGCAGCCGTATTGCTGCCAGTCTTGGCTTTTTGTATGCCCGGCTTCGCCCAGCCGCAATCGGGCGTGCATGGTGAATATGATCCCGAGACCGAGATCGTGACCGACGAGAACGGCTACTGCTACAAGTATGTGGAGGGCCTGAAACTGGAACTCTGTGCGGGCGGCCGTTATTCCGGTACGGTCCAGCTGCCCGGGTCGCTGATTGTCGGCGGAAAGGAGATTGAGGTGGCCGGCATCGGCGCGAACGCCTTCCGGGACAACAAGGACGTGACGGACGTGAACTGGGACCGCAACACGCAGTACGTCGGCCCGGCCGCGTTCTACCGCAGCGGCATGCATTACTACTGGGAAGGCCGTTACGGCCTCCCTGGCTATGTCTATCCCAGCGAAAACTACAAGCTGTTCGTCCGTCAGGAGGAAGTGCCGGAGTGGGACCGCACGACGCCCCTCTGGATGTTCTTCAAGCACAACTACGCTCCGCTGACCTACCTCGAGGACCATTTGACCGATGAGTCGCTGAAATGGGGCTACCACCCCTGGTTGGCGAATGACAAGGGGATGCAGGGCCTGTACTATGAGATGGACGTGCCGGCCAACGTCAAGAAGGATATGTTCCGCGGCTACGAAGCCATGGAGGTGATCGGCCTTGCCATGGATTGCAAGTTTGCCGCATTCCACCGTTTCCCGCCGTTCAGCCGCTGGAAATGGGGTGAGACGGAGCAGTCGATGAGCGCCACGCTCGAGAAGCAGATGGAGACCCGCTATGGCCGGACCCTCACCCAGTCCCACTACATCGGCCACTTACGTGAAGAGGACGGCCGCGTGGGCATCTTCGAGTTCGAACCCAAGGACGGCGAGGCGATGATCGTGATCGCGTGGACCCAGGGCGGCAAAGTCAAGGCCACCTATGTGCAGACGACCAACGTCAATCCCGAGTATGGCAGCACCTGGAACGTTGACGACGACGGCAGCTACGGCATTCCCGAACTGCTCTGCATCGCGTTCGACCTGCACGACAACGTCATTCTCTGGTTCAACCACTCCGCTCCCGAGAGCAAGAACATTTTCGGCCTGCGCCAGCAGGGCGACCAGCTCCAGCTCTTCGGTGAGGAACAGTGGTACGTCTATGTAGACTAATTGTTTAGCGGACGCGCATAGTGCGTCGCTTCTTTTCTGACCGGCTGCGGGTGAACGACCGCGGCCGGTTTTTTTGCCTTGGCGGCGTAGACCAGCAGGGCGATGCCGGCGATGATGAAGGGAATGGAGAGGAGCTGGCCCATGTCCAGCGCCATCGTCTGCTCGAATTCGACCTGCGGTTCCTTGATGAATTCGATGAGGAATCGGGCGCCGAAGCAGCCCAGCAGGAAGAAACCGAAGAAGAAGCCGCGGTGGACCTTGTCCAGCTTGTTCTTGTAGATCCAGACCATGATCAGGCCCAGCAGCAGGTAGGATAGAGCCTCGTAGAGCTGCGTGGGGTGCTTGGGCTCCGTTTCGCCGCGCAGGTCGAAGATGAAGCCCCAGGGGAGGGTCGTGACGTCTCCGTAGATTTCGGAATTGAAGAGGTTGCCCAGGCGGATCATGCAGCCAGCGAAGGCGACGGCGATGCAGAGCCGGTCCATGATCCAGAGGAAGTCGAAGTCATTCTTCTTGCCGTAATGATTGGCGAACCACCACATCGCGAGGAGCAGGGCAATGGCGCCGCCGTGGCTGGCGAGACCGCCCTTCCAGGGCATGAAAATCTCCCAGAATCCTGCCCAGGAACCGAAATAATAATCCGGCTGGTAGAAGATGCAGTGTCCGAGACGGGCGCCCACGACGGTGGCGATCAGCAGGGTGTACAGACAGGGGTCCATCAGCTTGGTGTCCACCTTCTCCCGGGTGAAGAACCACTTGAAGAGGTACCAGCCGATGACGAATCCCGACACGAACAGCAGGCCGTACCAGCGGACCTCGAGCGGTCCGATCTGGAAAAGGATGGGGTTGACGTGCCAGTGCACGGAGAGAAGACTGTACATAAAATCAATGGTTTGATGCAAAGATAGCATAATTTTTGCATATCTTTGCGCGCGAAAATAGTTATATGAAGAAACCGATATCGTTAGTAATTACTCTTTTGCTTCCGCTAATCGCTGTCGCACAGACAGTTGATTCGACCTCCGCACCGACGGTCCTTACCCTCGAGGATGCCCTGCGGGTCGCTCTCAGCGAGAACGCGTCCGTCAAAGTGGCGGATATGGAGATAGAAAGGACGGGCTATGCCCGCAAAGGGACGTACGCATCCCTCTACCCGCAGATCAGCGGGTCCGGTTCTTACCAGCGTACCATCAAGAAACAGGTCATGTACATGGACTTCGACATCGGCGGCATGGGCAGCATGGGCAGCACGGGCGGAGATGACTCCGGGGATGCCAGTGGCAGCCGCACCGACGGATTCGAAGTCGGCCGCTGGAACACCTGGTCGGCCGGCATCAGCGCCAGCATGCCGCTGGTGAATGCCCAGTTGTGGAAAAACCTGAAGATCTCCGGCGAGAACGTCGAGCTGGCCGTCGAGCAGGCGCGCAGTTCCCGTCTCGAGACGGTGAACCAGGTCAAGCAGGCCTTCTTTACCTGCCTGTTGTCCAAGAAAGCCTTCGACGTGTATAAATCCGCCTACGAGAACGCCCTCGCGAACTTCGAGCAGGTCGAGCGCCGCTTCAACGCCCAGAAGGCCTCGGAACTGGATCTCACCCGCGCCAAGACCACGCTGGCGAACGCTATCCCGACCGTCTATGACGCAGAAAGCTCGGTCATCCTGTCCCTGTGGCAGCTCAAGGCCGTGATGGGTGTCAACCTGGACACGAACATCGACGTGGCCGGCGACCTGGACGATTATGCGGAGCACATGCTCTATGACATGGATGCAAGCGAGTCGCTGTCGCTGGAGAACAACTCCACGATGCGCCAGCTGGCCATCCAGGCCGAGCAGCTCGCCGACGCCGTCAAGGTCCAGCAGTACGCCTATCTGCCCACGCTGTCGCTGTCGTTCAACTACAGCATTAACGCGATGACCAACGATTTCAAGTTCAGCGAGTACAAGTGGTCCCCGTATTCCTTCGTGGGGTTGAGCCTGTCGATCCCCATCTTCTCCGGCGGCCAGCGGCTCAACGCCGTCCGCCAGGCCCAGGTGCAGGCCCGCGAGCTTGATGTCCAGCGCACCAATACCGAGCGCCAGCTCAAGATCGCCATCCGCCAGTACCTGAACCAGATGGAGACGGCGATGAAGAGTTTAAGCTCGGCCAGGAGCGCCGCCGAGACGGCTCAGAAGGCGTATGACATCGCGTCGAAATCCTACGACGTGGGCCGCAGCACGCTCACGGACCTCAATGACGCCCAGTATGCCCTGATCCAGTCGCAGCTCGGCGTCTGCCAGGCCATCTACAGCTTCGTCACCGCGAAAGCCAACCTCGAAGGCACGCTCGGTGCCGACTTCATCGATGCCGACGGGAATGTCCAACTGAATAAAACATACACCCATGAATAAGATTAGTGCAATAGGAATAAGTTTGTGCGCCCTCGTGTGCGCTGCCTGCGGCCAGCGGCAGTCGGGCGCGCCGGCCATGGACCCGATGATGGCCGCGATGAACGCGACCCCCGTGGTCTCCGTGACCTCCGCCGTGCGGCAGCAGGTCGCCCGTGACGCGGTTTACTCCGCCTCCGTCCAGGCCAACGTGATCAACAATATCGCCCCGCTGACCAGCGGGCGCATCCAGAAACTGAACGTCGAGGTCGGCGATTTCGTGTCCGCCGGCCAGGTGCTCGCCGAGATGGACCGCGTGCAGCTCGACCAGGCTGCGCTGCGCCTCAAGAACGACGAGACCGAACTCGCCCGCGTGAAGCAGCTCTTCGAGCAGGGCGGCGTCTCGCAGTCCGACTACGAAGCGCTGGAACTGGCCTTCAACGTGTCCAAGAGCAGCTATGACAACCTGCTTGAGAATACTATCCTGCGCGCTCCCGTGAGCGGCGTGATCTCCGCCCGCAACTACGACCGCGGCGATCTCTATTCGATGGGCCAGCCCATCTATACCGTCCAGCAGATCACGCCCGTGAAGCTGCTGGTCCCCATTTCCGAAGCGGACTACACCAAGGTGAAGCGCGGCGACAAGGTGTCCCTCACGGCCGACGCCTTGCCGGGCCGGACCTACACGGGCTCCATCGTGCGCCTCTACCCAACCATCGATCCCGCCTCCCACACCTTCAACGCGGAAGTGCGCGTGGGTAACGAGAAGCGCGAGCTCCGTCCGGGCATGTACGCCCGCGTGACGGTGGACTACGGCGCCGCCGAGAGCATTGTGGTGCCGGACGCCGCCGTGATGAAGCTCCAGGGTTCCGGCCAGCGGACCGTGTTCGTGCTGAACACCGACAACACCGTGTCCGTGCGGACCGTGGAGACCGGCCGCCATTTCGGCAGCCAGTATGAGATCCTTTCCGGCCTCGAGGAAGGCGAGCAGGTGCTTACCGGCGGCCACTCCAACCTCAGGTCCGGCGATAAAGTGGAGGTCAAGCGATGAGTATCTACCGATCTGCGGTCGAACATCCCGTCACGACGACGCTGCTGTTCATCGCCCTCGCCATCCTTGGCGTCTTCTCCCTGAGCCGGACGTCCATCGCCCTGCTCCCGGAGTTTGACTCCAACACGATCATGGTGATGGCGTCGTATCAGGGCGCCAACGCACAGGAGATCGAGACCAACCTGACCAAGGTCCTGGAGAACACCCTGAACGGCGTCGAGGACCTGAAGGAGATGACCTCCCAGTCCAAGGAGAACATCTCCCTGCTGACGCTGACTTTCAATTACGGCGTGGACATCGAGGCGGCGACCAACAGCGTGCGAGACAAGCTGGATATGGTCAACTCGATGCTGCCGGACGGCGTGTCGAACCCCGTCATCTTCAAGTTCAGCGCCTCCGACATGCCGATCATGCTACTCTCCGCCACGGCGGACGAGAGCCTTTCGGGCCTTGACAAGATCCTGGACGACAAGGTTTCCACCCCGCTGGCGCGCGTCTCCGGCGTCGGTACCGTGTCTGTGAGCGGCGCGCCCGGTCGCGAGATCCAGGTCTACTGCGACCCCAACAAACTGCAGGCATACGGCCTCAGCATCAGCACCATCGCGAGCATGATCTCGGCCGAGAACCGCAACCTCCCTTCGGGAAATATCGACATCGGCTCCGAAACCTACACCCTGCGCGTGCAGAAGGAATTCTCCAATCCGTCCGAACTGCTGGACATTGTGGTCGGCACAATGAACGGCCGGGCCGTGTACCTGCGCGACGTGGCCACCGTGACCGACGGCGAGCAGGAGCGTGAGCAGGAATCCTACACCAACGGCGAGCGTTCCGCACGCATCATCATCCAAAAGCAGAGCGACGCCAACACGGTGAACGTCATCCGGGGCGTCAAGAAGCAGCTCGCCCAGATCGAGAAGACGCTGCCCGCCGACGTGAAGATCACGACCATCGTGGACGGCTCCCGCGAGATCATCAATACCATCCGGACCCTCATCGAGACCATCCTCATCACCTTCCTGGTGGTCATGCTCGTGGTCTTCGTCTTCCTGGGCAACTGGAAGTCCACCATCATCATCGTCCTGTCCATCCCGCTGGCCCTGCTGGCTTCGCTGATGTACTTGTTCGCCTCCGGCAACACGCTGAACATCATTTCGATGTCCGCCCTCACCATCGCGATAGGTATGGTCGTGGACGACGCCATCGTGGTGCTGGAGAACGTGTCCTCGCACATCGCCCGCGGCGAGAAGCCGAAAGAGGCGGCCGTGCACGGCACGGGCGAGGTGGGTATCTCCGTCATCGCCTCCACGCTGACGATGCTCTGCGTCTTCCTGCCGCTGACGATGATCAACGGCATGGCCGGCATCATGTTCCGCCAGCTGGGCTGGATCGTGTCCATCATCATGATCGTGTCCACGACCGCCGCCCTGACCTTCGTGCCGATGCTGTGCTCCCGCTGGCTCAAGCGCGACGTGACCCACGGCAAGGCCTACAATGCCATCTTCGTTCCGATCAACAAGTTCATCGACAAGATATCCCGCGGCTACGCACACGTGATCCACTGGGCGACCAAACGCCGCAAGCTCGTGATCCTGAGCTTCGCCGCCGTCTTCGTCGCGGCCGTGGCCCTGCTGGCCCCCGGCCTCAAGACGGAATATTTCCCGCGCGGCGACTCCGAGCGCCTCACCGTCACGATCAACCTGCCGATGGGTACGGCGCAGGACGTCACCCGCGAGGTGTACGAGCGACTGTATGCGGACATCACCGCAGCCGTGCCGGAAATCCAGGTGCTCAACGCCACCTTCGGCCAGGCCGACACCGACAATACCTTCGCGAGCATGCAGAGCAACGGTACGCACATCATCTCGCTGAACCTCAACATCGGCACCTCGAGCACGCGCAAGCGCTCGTCCGCCGAGATCTCCGACGTGGTGCGCAAGGTCTGCGCGCAGTATCCGGAGATCCGTCGCGCCATGGTGTCCGAAGGCATGGGCATGGGTATGGGTGCGTCCACCGTTGAGGTGGAGGTCTACGGTTATGATTTCGCCGAGACCGACCGCGTGGCGCAGGAGCTGCAGGCCCGCTTGGCGAAGGAGCCCTCCTTTACGCAGGTGACCCTCAGCCGCGACGAGTACACGCCCGAGCTGCGGATGGACTTCGACCGCACCAAGCTGGCCCTGAACGGGTTGAATTCCACCACCGCGGCGTCCGCGTTCAGCTCGGCGATGAGCGGCACGGTGGCCTCGCTCTACCGGGAGGACGGCGAGGAATACAACATCCGCGTTCGCTATGCGCCGCAATTCCGTTCCAGCGTCGAAGACATGGAGAACATCGTGGTCACGACGCCGACCGGCGCCACCGTCAAGATGAAGGAACTCGGCACTGTGGTCGAAGGCCTGGTGCCGCCGACCATTGAGCGCAAGGACCGTTCCCGCCTGATTACCGTCCGTGGCATCGTAGCGAAGGGCGCCGCCCTGAGCGACGCCGTGGAAGGCTGCAACCGCGCCCTGGACGGCATGGTGATCCCGTCCGAAATTACGACGGTCATTGCCGGTGACTATGAGGACCAGCAGGAGATGTTCGGCCAGATGGCCGTGCTGATTGTGCTGATGATCCTGCTCGTCTACATGGTGATGGCCTCGCAGTTCGAGAACCTGATGGGACCGTTCGTCATCATGTTCAGCGTGCCGTTCGCCCTGGTGGGCGTGCTGCTCGGCCTGCGCATCACGGGCATGGCCCTGGGCATGATGTCCATCATCGGTATCATCATCCTGATCGGTATCGTGGTGAAGAACGGTATCGTACTCATCGACTATACGATTCTCTGCCGCGAGCGCGGCATGAATATACGCGACGCATCCACGACGGCCGCCAAGAGCCGTTTGCGCCCGATCCTGATGACCACCCTGACCACCGTGCTGGGTATGCTCCCGATGGCCATCGGCACGGGCGAGGGCTCCGAGATGTGGCAGGGACTGGGTATTACCGTGTGTTGGGGTCTGACCGTTTCCACGCTCATCACCCTCGTGCTCATCCCGACGGTCTACTGCTCGTTTACCAACCGGATGGAAAGAAGACTTGAAAGAAGGAGGAATCGCCAATGAAAGCCATGTTCATCGCCTACAATCAGGCATATAACGAGGATATCGTGGAGTTGCTCGCCGCCCACGGACAGCGGGGGTTCACCCGCTGGGAAGGCGTGGAAGGGAAGGGAAACTTCAACGGGTTCCCCCGTTTCGGCAGCCATGCGTGGCCGGAAATGAACCACGCGCTGCTGGTGATGATGGAGGACGAGAAGGTCACTCCGCTGCTTGCCGCGCTGGAGTCCAAGGACAAGGAAGCCCCCGACCTGGGCCTCCGTGCATTCACCTGGAGTATTGAATCTTTCTATTAATTTACTATCTTTGCAGACGCAGACACGTTGTCTGTAAGCCGATAACCGATAGAAATAGTATATGGAAGTAGTTATCAATCCCAACAATATCAGCGAGGTTCTCGCGTCTCCCATGCCGGTCCTGATTGACTTCTGGGCCTCCTGGTGCGGCCCCTGCCGCATCCTCTCCCCGACCGTGGACGAGGTTGCCAAGGAGCTGGAAGGCAAGGCCGTCGTGGCCAAGTGCAACGTCGACGACTGCGAGGACATCGCCGTCCAGTACGGCATCCGCAACATCCCGACCCTGCTTTTTTTCAAGGACGGGCAGCTGGCGGACCGTTCCGTGGGCGTGGTTCCCAAACAGGAGATCATCGACCGCCTCAG
>Ga0310786_10012623_pt1 | contig 10455 bp, 4 predicted proteins | sample AusTroGonzalo_MG_FD_203881 | JGI IMG/M metagenome (GOLD analysis project Ga0310786, IMG submission 203881) | Bovine rumen microbial communities from tropical cattle in Woodstock, Queensland, Australia - Gonzalo_03 (v2) (version 2) | ecosystem: Host-associated > Mammals > Digestive system >... | reverse complement strand
GAGTCTGTGGAGAGGTTGATGATCCTGCCATAGTCGCCGCGATGATGGATGAACGCCCTCGTCATCAGGATGCTCCCGCGGACATTGACGGCAAAGGTGTCATCGATGACTTTCTGGGTGATCTTCCCGATGGTGTCGAGGCCGTCCATATCGCCTTCTGCCGCATTGTTGACCAGAATGTCAATCCTTCCGTAACGCTCCAGCACTGCCGAATAGATTCCCTCGACGGCTTCTTCGCTGGAAATGTCGCTTTCGATGATGAGGTAGTCGGCGTTCACCTCCTGAAGCCGGTTCTCCACGATGCTGGCATCGCCGGCGTTGGCGCGGAAATACCTATCGGCACCGTTCCTGTCGGTCTTCGCGCTGTCGAACTGGCGGGGTACTTTTTTGTACACCAGCGCGACCTTCGCCCCTTCGCGGGCAAAGGCAAGGGCGGTGGTGGCCCCGATTCCCTGCGGGTTGTTTGCCCCCGTAATCAGGGCCACCCTGTTGGATAATCCGTAGTTAAGCATGGTTCTTGATGCTGCAAAGGTACTTCTTTTTCTTGATTACACAAGCTTGTGTTACCTCATTTTTGTTGACTTTTAACAATTTGAAGACAAAATACTTAAATATACCGGACATAAAAACGAAGTGCTACATACCTCTTCTGGCGACGGAGGGCTGTAGGTAGCCGCCACTTTTAAAGAGAAGCCCCGAGAATCAACAGCGATTCTCGGGGCTTTCTTTGTAAAAAGCAGGCACCTGCTCTCCCACGGGTGAGTGGAACTCCAGGGCGTTTTTGAATTAGTTCTTGAATTAGTTCTTGAATTTGTTGATGCAGTCGATGTAGGCTTCTACGGAGGCGGTGACGATGTCTGTGTTGGCACCGAATCCGTAATAGAGGGAGCCGTTGTACTCAACTTGCATGTGGACCTTACCGACATCGTCGGAGCCCTTGGAGATGGCCTGAATGGTGAACTCCTTGAGGGTCATCTGCTTCATGATGATCTTCTTGAGCGCCTTGATGGCAGCATCCACGGGGCCGTTGCCACTGGCGGCGGCCTCGAACTTCTGTCCTGAGATGTCGAGTCCGATGGAGGCAACGCTCTTCACGCCCTTGCCGGTGGTCACCTGCAGGAAGTCGAGGCGCACGGCATGAGCGTCGGCTGTGTCGGCGCCTGCAAGCATCAGAACGTCAGCATCGTTGACCTCCTTCTTCTGGTCGGCCAGCTGCAGGAACTTCTCATAGACCTTGTCCAGCTTCTCCTCGTCGAGGTCTACGCCGTTGACATGGAGGCGGTGCTTGAGGGCGGCACGTCCGCTGCGGGCTGTGAGCACGATGCTGTTGTCGTCGATGCCCACCTCTTTCGGGTCAATGATTTCGTAGGTCTGCACGTTCTTCAGCACCCCGTCCTGGTGGATGCCGCTGCTGTGTGCAAAGGCATTGCGTCCCACGATGGCTTTGTTGGGCTGCACAGGCATATTCATGAGCGACGAGACGAGGCGCGAGGTGGGGTAGATTTTCTGCGTGTTGATGTTCGTTTCGATGCCGATGCCCTTGTGACATTTCAGGATCATCGCTATCTCCTCGAGGCTGGTATTGCCGGCCCGTTCGCCGATGCCGTTGATGGTCACCTCCACCTGGCGTGCACCGTTGATGATGCCTTCCAGCGTGTTGGCAGTTGCCATGCCCAGGTCGTTGTGGCAGTGGGTGGAGAGGATGGCCTTGCCGCTGCTGAGTCCGTCCACGTGCTCCATGAGATACTTGATCTTAGCTCCGAACTCATCGGGCAGACAGTAGCCGGTCGTGTCCGGGATATTGCACACGGTGGCCCCTGCCTTCACCACGGCTTCGATGACGCGTGCCAGGTATTCGTTGTCCGTGCGGCCTGCATCCTCGGCGTAGAACTCCACGTCCTCGCAGAAGCGCTTGGCATATTTCACGGCCGCCACGGCACGCTCGATGATCTCCTCGCGTGTGGCGTTGAACTTGTATTTGATGTGCGAGTCGCTTGTGCCGATGCCCGTGTGAATACGACGTCGCTTGGCATAGCGTAGGGCTTCCACGGCCACGTCGATGTCGCGCTCCACGGCTCGCGTGAGGGCGCAGATGGTAGGCCATGTGACAGCCTTTGAGATTTCAATGACGCTGTTGTAGTCGCCTGGCGAGGAAATGGGGAAGCCCGCCTCGATGACGTCCACGCCGAGGGCTTCGAGCTGCTTGGCCACCTGTATTTTCTCAATCGTGTTCAACTGGCAGCCTGGCACTTGTTCGCCGTCGCGCAAAGTAGTGTCGAAGATGAAGAGTCTTTCGCTCATGATTTGTGATATTTCATATTTGTGATATTTCATAAAAGCGCTGCAAAATTACAGCGTTTTGCTAACATAAGCAAAAGAACTCTTGGTTTTTAGCTAATTTTCTTCATCGCGGAACCGTTCCCCCCGTCGTTCAGGGCGCTGTCCGCCGCCTCGGACGCCGCCACGGACGCCGCCGAAGACGTTCAGTCGGTAGGTGAAGGAGAGCATCACATACGAGGTGATGCGGTCGCTGTCGGAGTCCGTGCGCGAGGTCGCCGAGATGCTGCGGCTCACCATGTCACGCTGGCGTAGGATATCGTTCCACCGGAGGCTGAGCGTGGCCTCTCGCCGACTGAGGAAGGAGAACGAGGCCTGCGCGTTCCATATCCACTGGTTCGTGTTCATGACCTCTTCGGCGTAACCTCTTCGGCTGTTCTGGTTGATGTCGGTGGAGAGGTTCAGCCCAAACCAGAAGTTCATGTTGGCGCTTCCGCCGTAGGAATACGTATAAGTGTCCAGGTTCGAGGCCGTGGTGGCTGACGAGCGTGCCTTGTGGTAAGAGGCTGAGCCACGGAGGTTTATCTCGAACGTGTTCTCGTTCTCATACGTCTCGCGGTAGGTCAGTCGCAGGCTTTGGCTGAAGTTGTCGGAGTGGGTGATGTTCCTGACGGTCTCCTTCGTGGCCGACTGATAGACGTAGCCGTTGCTGGTCGTGTGGTTGTAGCCCGTTCCCGTGCCGATGCGGAAGCGTTGGTCGGTGAAGGCCGTGTTGAAGTTGAAGTTAGCCCGTCCGTTCCAGTTGCCGTTGATGTTCACGGGTTGTGTGACGCGTCCGCCCGTTTCCTCCTTATATTCGGTGCGGCTGGCGGTGGCGTTCTGTGTGGCACGTCCTTCCATGTTGAAGTTGTAGTTGCGCTGTAGGTCGGGCTGTGCCAGTCGCCATTCAGCGCGCAAGGTATGTGTGAACGAGGGTTTTAGGCTCGGATTACCCAATCTGATATTCAGCGGGTTAGCGTTCGACAGCGTGTCCGGGATCAGGTCCGTGATAGAGGGCTGTCCGCTTTGTCCGCCGTAGCGCACGTCCACCTGGTGCTGTCGCGAGAAGCGGTAGCGGAAGTTCACCGTCGGTGCCCAGTTGACCACCGTTCGCGAGAGGTCGTAGTGTTTCCATCCCTTCGTGTAGTCCACGCGGTTCACCTGCGGCTGCACGTTCAGGCCTATGTTCAGTCGCACCTTCGAGTTGATCAGTCGGTACTGCACGCGGATGTCGTGGTTCTGGTAGTGGTTCTCCGTGTAGTTGCACTGCGCCGTGTCGCGCGTTGCCCATTCAGCGTGGCCGTCGTAGTTGTCGATGCCGAGGAAGTGCTTCTCCACCAGCGGGTCGAAGATGCTTGACACCGTTCGGTTGCGGTCGTTGAAGCGGTAGGAGTAGTTGTAGGAGAACTGCAGGAACTGCCCCGTTCCGATGGGCTCTGTGTAAGAGAGTCGTGCCGACCAGTTCTTGCCCACATTGCGCGAGTCGTCGTACTGTATCTTATGGTAGATGCTGTCTCCGCCCGTCTTGGCCAGCAGCTGGTAGTAGTCGATTTGCGAGTAGCTGCTGCTGTTGCCGTCGTCCTGGTTCAGTCCTCCGCTCACGTTCAGCGTGATGTTGCGCCCCGGTTTCTTCAGTCGTCGGTTGATCTGCACGGACAGCGACCCGCTGATGTTGTCCGACGTGTTGCGGTTCGCCTGCTGGTTGTGGTTCACGCCGATGGCGCGTAGCGCTTCCAGGTTTTCCAGCGGGTCTTCGGTCAGTGCGTAGGGGTTATCGTTGAAGGTGGCGTTCTCGCTGCTGCTGTGGCTGCGGTTGCCGTTGATTCTGAACTGTGGCCGCAACAGGATGTTGGTCATCGTGTCAGGCTTCCATTCTATTCTCCATTGCGTCTGGAACGCATTGCTGTGGCTGCCGTTGTTGCTGCGTCGGTTGCTGTAGGCCGCGTTGCGGTTCTCGAAGTTCTGCGAGTTGCTCCACGAGTTTCCCGACGACTGGCTGAAGCGCCCTGTCAGTCCTCCGTTCAGCTCCAGCTTGTCCCATTCCAGGTTCATGCTGCCTGCGATGTCCTGGTTCTCCTGCATTCCGCTGCCCTGCGTGTTGTTGGCGTTGCCGATCACGCTGGCCTTCTGCTTGTCCAGGAAGCGGTTGATGTTCAGGCGCCCTTGGTAGCGGTCCTCCGTGCCGTAGCCCCCTTGGACCTGGCCGAACCATCCGCGTCGCTTGTCCTTCTTGATTTCCAGGTCCAGCACCGTTTCCTCCTCGCCGTCGTCGATGCCCGTGATGCGTGCCAGGTCGCTCTGCTTGTCGTAGGCCTTCACCTTGTCCACGATCTCGGCGGGAATATTCTTCAGCACCAGCTCCTGGTTGTTGTTGAAGAACTCCTTGCCGTCCACGAGAATCCTTCGCACCTCCTTACCGTTGTGCGTGATCTTGCCGTCGTCGCCGATGACGATGCCAGGCAGCTTCTTAATCAGCTCCTCCACCATCGACCCCGGGGGCAGGGAGAAAGCTCCTGCGTGATACATTACCGTGTCATCCACCACCGTCATCTCCGGCAGCTTGCCTTCCACCACCGTCTCTGCCAGCAGCGTGGCGTCCTCGCGCATCAGTATGTCCTGCACCTTCTTGTTGCCGCCCTTGCCTGTCAGCTGCAGCGCGAACGACTGCGGCTTAAAGCCCATGAACGACACCTTCAGCGTGTAGTTGCCAGTGGGCACTCCCGGAATCATGAACTGTCCGTTGTCCTGGCTCTGTCGTCCTGCCACAATCTTGCCCGTCGAGTCCGCCACCGCCACGTTAGCCCCTGGCAGGGGCTGCAGCGTGGCATGTTCGTAGATGGTGCCACGAACATTGTACCACTGCGCCCGCAGGGGCGAGGGTAGGAGGGCGATGCCGACGAGCAAAAGCAAGGTCGTCAAAGTCTGTCGGGGGCTCATGCAGCTTTTTCTCAAATTAGAATCCTTTCCTTTGACCCCTCCGCCCCACAAAGGTTTAATCGTTCCGTCCATAAAAAGCGCGGATTCATGATTTTTTTCATCTTTCACTTTTCATTTTTCACGATTCATCCATTAAAATCAATAAATAGTCGTATCTTTGCACCGTCTAACGACCCTTACCAGAACATAAACCACAAAACTACAAGATATGAAAAAACTGCGTTTTCTCCTTGCTGCCTTGCTCAGCCTCGTCACCTTCGTGGGCCTTCATGCCCAGACCGACGACGTCGTCTTCTCCTCCTCTGCTGAATCAGCAACCTTCTACGCCATCAAGTTCAAGGGCGGCGCAGTCTATATCTCCGAGGGCGAGACCGTCGGCAGCCAGCTCGTCACCAAGAGCGGCATCGATGCCTTCTGGGCCCTCATCGGCAATGCCAGCAGCTTCAAGCTGATGAGCAAGGCCGGCCACTACGTCGGTGTTAATGCCAGTGCTTATTGTTGTACTGTAGCCACCGCGTCCGAATCTACTGATTTTACGCTCATTACCGATGCTAACGGATACTATGAGATTGCCCGCAAGAGCGACACCTCCAAGACCTTCAACCCCTGGGGCGGCATGGCTGCCGGCAAGTCGATAGGCTTCTGGAACGCCGGCGACAACAACAACAAACTCGTGCTCATCGACGAGGCCGATATGCCCGTTCTCGACTACAACACCGTCCACGGCGGCGAGCGCCCCGACGACATCAGCCCCCTCAGCCTCTGGTACAATTTCCCCGCCACCCTCTCCGGCGCCGGTAACCCCTGGATGGAGTACGGCCTGCCCATCGGCAACGGCCAGGTCGGCGCCACCCTCCTCGGCGGCGTGCTCCAGGACGAGCTGGTGCTCAATGAGAAAACCCTTTACAACGGCTCCCCCACCGACTGGGGCGAGCATGGCAAGTATGTCTGCCTGGGCAAGATCCTTGTCGACGACCTCAGTGAGATGGCTTCCGTGGACGACGACAGCCGCCCCATCAGCGACTACGTCCGCTACCTCGACATCGAGCAGGGCGTGGCCGGTGTGCGCTTCAGCAATGCCGCCGGCACCTCCTTCACCCGCCAGTACATCGCCTCTGCCCCCCACAAGGTCCTTGCCGCCCACTACAAGGCCGAGGGCGCCGAGGGGCTCCACCTGCGCTTCCGCTACACCCCCGACGACTACATCAACGCCACCAAGGTCACCTATAGCGACAACAGCGCCACCTTTGGCGGTCAGCTGAAAGTCGTCAACTACAGCACCGAAATGCGCATCGTCGCCACCGGCGGCACCGTCACCACCACCTCCAAGGGCATCGAGGTCGATGGCGCCACCGACGTCACCCTCTTCATGGTCGCCGCCACCAATTTCGACGACACCACCCCCTCCCTCGTCAAGGGAACGCGTGCGCAGGTAGCTTCCAGGAACAAGGCCATCCTCGATGCAGCCGTGGCCGACGGCTGGGACAAGGTCTATGCCGACCACGTGGCACAGTTCTCCGGCCTGATGGGTCGTGTCAGCCTCCAGATCGGCGATGCCGCCAGCACCCTCATGACCAACAAGCTCGTTGACAACTACGCCACCTCCGCCAACCGCAGCAAGCCCGACGGCCTCTTCCTCGAGCAGCTCTACTTCCAGTACGGCCGCTACCTTGAGATCAGCTGCAACAACATCCTCATCAATGCCCCCGCCAACCTGCAGGGCATCTGGAACGACGACTCCAACACCAGCTTCTGGCACTGCGACATCCACACCGACGTCAACGTCCAGATGAACTACTGGCCCGCCGAGGTCACCAACCTCAGTGAGATGCACATGCCCTTCCTGAACAACATCATCAGCCTCGCCGGCAACAGCTACAACTTCCACACCCTCGCACAGCGCTACAAGAGCGGCGTGCGCGGTTGGATGATCACCACCGAGACCAACATCTTCGGCGGCACCTCCCAGTGGGAAGCCTTCCGCATCAAGACCCTTGCCGCCTGGAACTGCTCCCACCTCTGGCAGCACTACCGCTACACCCTCGACCGCGACTTCCTCAAGCGCGCTCTGCCCGTCATGCTCGGCGCTGCCCAGTTCATCAAGGACATCAGCACCCAGGCCACCGACGGCACCTACTACGTCGCCGATGAGTATTCCCCCGAGCACGGCCCCGCCGGCCACTCCACGGCCTTTGCCCAGCAGAATGCCGCCGAGGTCGTCCGCAGCGTCATCGAGGGCGCTGAGATCCTCGGCGCCGAGTCCCCCATCTCCGATGCCGACCTGCAGGAGATGCGCGACTTCTGGGAAGTCCTCGACAACGGCCTCCACACTGAGACCTACGACGGCAAGAAATGCCTCCGCGAGTGGGCCGACCTCACCCTCAACTCCCAGGGCGACGCCGCCAGCCACCGCCATCTGAGCCACCTCATGGCCCTCTATCCCTACGGGCAAGTGTCGGGCTTCACCACCGTCTATAAGGAGAAGCAGCTCTTCACCGCCGCCGTCAACTCCCTCGGCGTGCGCAACGCCACCGATGTCACCGGCTGGTCCGGCGGCTGGAAAGTCAACCTCCTGGCCCGTGCCCAGAAAGGCGCCGACGCCCGCAACGTCTTTGCCTTGATGCTCAAGCACAGCCAGAGCTACGTCATCGCCATGTCCGGTCAGGGCGGCTGCTACTACAACCTGTGGGACGCCCACTCACCCTTCCAGATCGACGGCAACTTCGGCTACACCGCCGGTGTGGCCGAGATGCTCCTCCAGAGCTACGACGGCAATATCCACCTCCTGCCCGCCCTGCCTTATAGCGTGTGGAAGAGCGGCAGCGTCAAAGGTCTGAAAGCCGTCGGCGACTTCACCGTCGATCAGGAGTGGTCAGGCGGTTATCTCACCAATGCCCGCATCGTCAACAACCAAGGTCAGCCCCTCACGTTCACCGTGGGTCGCCTGGCCTCCGGCAAGATCATCATGGCCAAAGTCAATGGCGAGGACGTGACCGTCACCTCCAGCGGCACCACCGTGAAGAGCTACACCGTTCCCACCTCCACCCCGGGCGATGTCATCGAGCTCTCCGTCGTTGACAAATCCGTAGGCATAGCCCTCAACACCGCCGATGCCGCCGAGGTCGTCAACAGCTACGACCTCAACGGCATTCGCGTGGACACCATCAACAAAAGCGGCATCTACATCATCAACGGCAAGAAGACCGCCGTCAAGTGAATGGCGAGCCAACCAATAGCAAGAAGCTTGTTCTAACATAGGGCAAGAGGCTTCAGACCATTTTATTGAAATAAATTTGGGGATTCCATACATTTTCTCTCTCATTCTTCTTCAATTATCATTATTATTTGCTACATTTGTGCCCGAAAGGGCACGAAGTTGGCTCTATACCGATGGAAAACCTTAGCGAAGGGGCCCTTCAAATCTAATTAACGACAATAGCATCAGCTATTTATTCAGAGAATCTTGAAACCTCGGAAATTTCAATGATGTATAACTTTGAATAAGTCTGCCGATGCCTGCGCGATAGCGCGGGCATGACTTATATCTTAGTTATACAGGTACGTTCCGAGGACCTCAAGATTCAAGAGAAGAGCCACGTCTGCGCTTCTTTTGTGTCCTGAGGTCTTTTCGCTTGTGCCTGTGCAAGTCTGAAGATATAGCAATATGCTCATAAAAGTAGAGTAATAAACAATAATATGAATTAATAAAACAGCGTCTTAATACATCCTTGACTAGGCTGAGAAAGTAGAACTAGCACATCTCGAACATGTAGGCCAGGCAAGACTTGGATGTTTGCGCTCTTCATTATGAGGGCGTGGACAGAATGGTTGTTGTCTGACATAGGCTGTGCTAGGCCTTACTTTCTTCAATCTCTTCCCGCCCTCTTTTTCAAAAAACAAAAAAGGGGGCTTTTTATGTCAAAGAAAAATAATAACGTATTAGATCTGTTCTGTGGATGCGGAGGACTTTCCCTCGGATTTGAGATGGCCGGTTATGAAGTAAAACTTGCTATTGACAACTGGGAGGATGCACTTGTAACTTATCGACATAATCATAAAGGTACAAAAACTTTAAATGCAGATTTGCTTAATCTGGATCCGAAAGAGATAGAAGACACGTACAATCTTCATGATGTTTCGGTCATTATAGGAGGCCCTCCTTGTCAGGGATTTTCTGTTGCAGGAAAGAGGATTATAGATGATGACAGGAACAAACTATATAAGTCGTTTGTTCGATTTGTAAAGCATTTCAAGCCCAAAGCCTTTGTTATGGAGAATGTGCCAAACATTCTCTCAATAGGAGGTGGTGCCGTAAGAAATGCCATTATTACGGACTTTACGGAATTAGGTTATACAGTCTCGTATAAAGTCTTAACAGCTTCAGACTATGGTGTCCCTCAAAATCGTCGTAGGGCAATATTTGTAGGTTTGCGTGATAAAGAGTATCCCTTTCCTATACCTACTGTTGTCAAGAAGATTACAACATGGGAAGCGCTTTCCGACCTTCCTGAAGAGTCTATTGATGACGGTGCTGCTTACCCAGTAACGTCCCAATCTGAATATCAAAAATTGATGCGAAAACATGTGACTGGCTTATACAATCATCAGATAACTATTCATACGACAGAGACACAACGAATTATTGCGATGGTCCCAGATGGTGGTAACTATAAGTCTCTTCCTCCGGCGTTATGGAATCTGAGAAAAGTACATATTGCTTGGACTAGAATGAATAGCCAGAAACCATGCTTCACGATAGATACTGGGCATCGTCATCATTTTCATTATGCTTATAACAGGATTCCAACTGTTCGGGAAAGTGCTAGAATACAGTCTTTTCCCGATGACTTTATTTTCCTCGGAAGTAGGACAAGCCAATTTAAGCAGGTAGGCAATGCAGTCCCACCATTGATGTCACTTGCAATAGCTAACAATCTAAAAGAAATCATATGAGAAAGAAGCCCATTGTTTATTATAATATACCAGACGAATATTGGTACAGAATACATTTTGTTCGCCCAAGATTCAAAAGCAATATAGAAAATGTTCTCCTTTATATGGCCTCCGAGTGTTGTAGAATCCCTCCACTATCTTGTGATGAATACAGTACAAGATATTTAAACGCAATCAGAAGGTTCCCGGGAAACATCGATATGGCAGAAAAGACACTCCATAATTGGCGAACTGAAATACCTGCATTGT
>Ga0310786_10012622_pt1 | contig 10455 bp, 11 predicted proteins | sample AusTroGonzalo_MG_FD_203881 | JGI IMG/M metagenome (GOLD analysis project Ga0310786, IMG submission 203881) | Bovine rumen microbial communities from tropical cattle in Woodstock, Queensland, Australia - Gonzalo_03 (v2) (version 2) | ecosystem: Host-associated > Mammals > Digestive system >... | reverse complement strand
CTCCTGAACACCTGATTATTGAGACTAAGAATTATATGGAACTCTCAGAAAAGGTTATTAATGCCGGAAGTGTTTTCCTTGGAAGCCTCACCCCTGAGAGTGCTGGTGATTATGCAAGCGGTACCAATCATACCTTGCCGACTAACGGGTATGCTGTGGCATATAATGGTGTAAATCTGGATAGCTACAACCGAAAGATTACTTACCAGCATATTACATCGGAAGGTATTCAGAGCATCGGACGTACCGTTGAGCTGATGGCTGCTGCAGAAGGACTGGATGCGCATAAGAATGCAATGACTGTGAGAATGAATAGTTGAGAATTAAGAGGCTCAACATGAACGTCAATCTATCTTGAAATTTGAAATATAACAAATGGCTTTTGAATTAGAAAAACTGGTCAGACCCAATATATGGGCATTGGAACCTTATAGTTGTGCCCGTGATGAGTTTAAAGGAATGGATGCTCATGTATTTCTGGATGCTAACGAGAGTCCATATAATGAACCTTTGAACAGATATCCTGACCCTTTACAGGAGAATGTTAAGAAGAGTCTGGCACCTATTAAGCAAGTTAGACCGTCGCAGATTTTTCTGGGAAACGGAAGCGATGAAGCCATAGATTTGGTTTACAGGATTTTCTGCGAACCAGGCAAAGATAATGTGGTTGCCATTGCGCCAACGTATGGAATGTATAAGGTGTGTGCCGATATAAATAATGTGGCTTACCGTCCTGTTCTCCTTGATGAGAATTTCCAGTTGCATGCTCAGAATATTCTGGATGCCACGGATGCCAACACTAAGGTTATATGGTTGTGCTCGCCTAACAATCCTACTGGTAATGAGTTGGATAAGAAAGAGATGCAACGCATATTACTGGAATTCCCTGGCATTGTGGTTATTGATGAGGCTTATTCTGATTTTTCCAGTCTTCAGCCTTTCCGTCATTATATGGACCGTTTCCCGAATATGATTGTGCTGAATACCTTCAGTAAGGCATGGGGTAGTGCAAGCATACGCTTGGGTATGGCCTTTGCCAGCGAAGAGATTATAGGACTCTTTAATAAGGTAAAGTATCCTTATAACGTAAATAAGTTGACACAGGACAAGGCCTTGGTGATGTTGGATGATTGGATGAAGGTGGATCAATGGGTAAGGCAAATTAAGCGCGAGCGTGAACACATGATGCCTGCCCTAAATGAATTGCCTATCTGCAAGAAAATTTATCCTAGCGAAGCAAACTTTGTCCTTGTTGAAGTAACAGACGCTAATGCTATATATGACTACCTGATACATCGTGGAATAGTTGTACGTAACAGAAATAAAGTTCAACTTTGTGGAAACTGCTTGCGTATCACTATAGGTACCCAGCAAGAGAATAATGAGTTGTTAAGTGCAATGCGTCAGTTTTAATAAAATATGGATTCAATATTGAAAAGAGCATTATTCATAGATCGGGATGGCACTATATTGGTTGAGCCTGCGGACGAACAAATAGACAGCTATGAAAAGTTCCGTTTTGTACCAGGTGTGATAAGTGCTCTGAAGTTCCTGCGTCAGCACACAGATTTTGAGTTTGTGATGGTAAGTAATCAGGACGGGTTAGGAACCGATAGCTATCCTGAAGAGGATTTCTGGCCAACTCAGAATCTGATGCTTGATATCCTGAAAGGTGAGGGTATTGAATTTAATGCCATTCACATTGACAGAAGTTTTCCTGCTGATAACCTGCCTACTCGTAAACCTGGCACAGGTATGCTTAAGCAGTATATAAATACTGATTATGACTTGTCCGCCTCTTGGGTAATCGGAGATCGTGAGTCGGATGCCAAACTTGCCCAGAACCTTGGATGTAAGAGTCTTATTATAGGTGAGGATATGGACTGGCAAAAGATCACGGAACTTATTTTCGCAGGTGAACGTACGGCCGAGGTGGTACGAACTACCAAGGAGACTGATATTACTGTCCGTTTGAATCTGGACGGAAACGGAAAGAGCGATATCCTGACAGGTCTCGGCTTCTTTGATCATATGTTGGAGCAGATAGCCAAGCATGGTATGATAGACTTGTATATCCGTTGTAACGGAGACCTGCATGTAGATGAACATCATACGATTGAAGACACGGCATTGGCCTTGGGAGAATGTGTTCTGAAGGCCTTAGGTGATAAGCGAGGCATTGAACGTTACGGATATTGTCTGCCTATGGACGATTGCCTGTGTCAGGTTGCACTTGACTTTGGCGGACGTCCTTGGTTGGTCTGGGATGCTGAGTTTAAGAGAGAGAGGATTGGAGAGATGCCAACTGAGATGTTCTTGCATTTCTTCAAGAGTTTCTCGGATAGTGCCCGTATGAATTTGAATATCAAGGCTGAAGGTGAGAACGAACATCATAAGATAGAAGGTATATTTAAAGCTTTGGCTCGTAGTCTGCGTATGGCTGTAAGAAGGGATGTAAGTCATTTCTATTTACCCTCCAGCAAAGGTGTATTATAATCTATATTTGTGATGAATCAGTATCCATCCGCTTTATTACAGAAGGCTGTTACGGAGATAAGCCGTCTTCCTGGCATCGGTTCCAAGACTGCTTTGCGTTTGGCTCTTCATCTGCTGAGGCAGGATGTGGTCGAGGTTGATGCCTTGTCCGATAGCATAAAGGAGTTGCGTCATCATATAAACTATTGCAAAGTTTGTCATAATATCAGCGATTCCGACATCTGCGAGATCTGTGGTAGTGCAGCCCGTGATAAAGCAACAATCTGTGTGGTGGAGAATGTACGTGATGTAATGGCCATTGAAGGCACACTACAGTATAAAGGCGTTTATCATGTTTTAGGTGGCGTTATCAGTCCTATGGATGGTATCGGACCTGCTGACCTGGAGATAGAATCATTGGTTGAACGAGTAAAAAAAGGTGGTATTGACGAGGTAATATTGGCATTAAGTCCTACGATGGAAGGTGACACCACCAATTTCTTTATCTATAGGAAACTACAGGATACTGGCGTGAAGATAACTGTAATTGCTCGTGGTATAGCTCAGAATGATGAATTGCAGTATACTGATGAAGTTACGTTGGGAAGAGCCTTGGCTGGTAGAATTCCATTTAAAAGTTGAAAATATATCATGAATAAAAGGAAGATTTTGTTTTTTACGTTCATCGTGCTTGAGATGCTTGTAGCTCTCTTTTTCGAGTTTCTTACAGACCGTAAGGGGGCTCTGTTGGAAGGAGTAGCCGATGCGCAGTTTCAGTATGTATTTGGTTTGATATGTGCACTCTCTGCAATTGTTTCAGCCTTTCTTGCTATCAAGAAGAAACAGTTGAATCCTATCTTGAGGATGGCATTTGTGATGAGTGGTGTGAATATGATACTTTTCGATTATTATTTCTTCTTTGATACCAATCTGTTGTATCTCTTGTTTGTCCTGGCTATAGCTTATATGTTTATCTGGCCTGCAACAGAAGATTAAGAATCAGACTGCTAGCATGAAACTTAGCGTTATCATAGTCAGTTATAATGTAAAGTACCACTTGGAACAATGTATCCGAAGCGTGAGGAAGGCATCCGAGGCTTTGGATGCTGACATTTGGGTGGTTGATAACGCATCATCTGATAACAGTATCGGGTATCTTCAGACTTTATTTCCTGAGATACATTATATATGTAATACAGAAAATGTAGGGTTCTCGCGAGCCAACAATCAGGCTATACATCAATGTGAAGGCGAATATGTATTATTGCTGAACCCTGACACCATAGTGGCTGAGGATACACTGAAGGGGTGTGTTGATTTCCTTGACACTCACCCAGAGGTGGGGGCAACAGGTGTTAGAATGTTGAATGCCGACGGAACTTTTGCTCCAGAGAGTAGGCGCGGGTTTCCCACTCCGTTCGTCAGCTTTTGTAAGATGACAGGTCTTTCCGACTTGTTTCCAAAAAGCCCCATCTTTGGCCGATATTACATGAAGTATCTAGATGAGAACGAGGCTAATCCGATAGAAGTAATATCTGGTGCTTTTAATATGCTCAGACGTAAGGCGTTAGATGAGGTGGGTTTGCTCGACGAGGACTTTTTTATGTATGGCGAGGATATAGACCTAAGCTTCCGTTTGTTTACAGCTGGATGGAAGAATTACTATTTACCTTATAATATATTGCATTACAAAGGTGAAAGTACCCAGAAGAGTAGCTTCCGGTATGTGCATGTCTTCTATCAAGCTATGCTTATATTTTTCAACAAACATTATAAAAGGAAATATCTGTTCATAGGTTATCTTATCCGTCTGGCCGTTGTTTTCAGAGCTTCGTTGGATATGCTGATAAGGGTGTTCCGCAAGTGTTTTCCCTTAGAAAGTAAGTATGAAATCTCATATATGCGTATCGACTTACGCGAGACCTCTGTTACTGATATGTTTTCTGCTCTTCGCAATCAGAAGTCATGTAAGAATAAAATGTTGTCTGAGGTCGAGACCTTGTCCTATGACGGTACTATGATAATTAGACATAATGAGGTACTTCCTCTAAATGAGAAATAAGGATTCAGATTATGCTTAGAGGTAAGAGAATAATGCTACGTGCTGCCGAACCGGAAGATTTGGATTTGATGTATCTGATTGAGAACGACACATCACTTTGGGGGGTGGGATGTGCAAATGTTCCTTACTCCAGGTATTCTTTGCGTCATTTTATAGAACAGACTAGTAACGATATTAATATCGACGGGCAAGTTCGTTTGGTTATTGCTCTCACAGAAAATCGTAATGCCATCGGTTTTGTAGATTTGCAAAATTACGACCTGCGTCATCGTAGGGCTGAGGTTGGTATTGTTATTTTGCCTGAGTGGCAACAGCAGGGATTGGGAAGCGAAGTGTTGAATGTGCTTTCAAGGTATGCGCATCAGCATCTGTTTATCCATCAACTTTATGCCTTAGTTTCTGTTAATAATATAGCTGCTCAGTCTTTGTTCTCTAAGGCCGGATATAATAGAACTGCCACTCTTCAACATTGGCTTCGCAACGATGACGAGTGGCAGGATGCTATGGTGTATCAGAAAATTCTTTAGTTGGCGTTTGTAAACTCATCAAGGAATCTGACGTCGTTCTCACTGAACATACGCAAATCCTTTACCTGATACTTCAGGTTAGCAATACGTTCTATACCCATTCCAAAGGCATAACCTGTGTATATGCTGCTATCTATACCATTGGATTCCAGAACGGCAGGGTCAACCATACCACAGCCCAGAATCTCAAGCCATCCGGAGCCCTTACACATTGAGCAACCTTTTCCGCCGCAGATGGTACAGCTGACATCCATCTCTGCTGAAGGCTCTGTAAAGGGGAAATAGCTGGGACGAAGACGTATCTTGGTGTCCGGACCGAATAGCTCTTGAGCAAACAGAAGGAGAACTTGCTTTAAGTCTGTGAAACTTACATTCTTGTCGATATACAATCCTTCAACCTGATGGAAGAAGCAGTGTGCACGAGCACTTACGGCTTCATTACGATAAACGCGTCCTGGGCATAGAATACGGATAGGAGGCTGTGTGGATTCCATGACACGAGACTGAACACTACTGGTGTGGCTTCGTAGAATGATATCAGGATGCGACTCAACAAAGAATGTATCCTGCATATCGCGAGCTGGATGATCATCTGCAAAGTTCAGGCTACTATATACGTGCCAGTCGTCTTCCACTTCAGGACCTTCTGCCAAGGTAAATCCAAGGCGACTGAAGATATCTACAATTTCGTTCTTTACAATTGTAAGTGGATGGCGTGAACCCAACGAGATGGGGTAGGGAGTACGTGTAAGGTCTACAGAAGAACCTGCGTTTTTCTGAACCTCGGCAGCTTCCTTCAGTTCGTTGATTTTATTTTGAATAGATGTCTTCAGAACATTCAGCTTCTGTCCTATCTCTCTCTTTTGTTCGGCAGGGACATTGCGGAAGTCGTTCATGAGGTTCGTAACCTCACCCTTTTTACCTAGATATTTAATTCGCAGAGCCTCTGCTTCATCAGCATTCTTTGCTGCCAATGAACATATCTCTGCCATCATTTTTTCTATCTTTTCAAGCATAATTTTGTACTTTTCTGAAATTTCCATGCAAAGGTACATATTTATTATGGAAAAGTGAAGGTAATGTAAAAAAATAAGCGTACTTTTGTGCGATTTTTAGACGAGTGTCTTTAAGATGTGTAAAATTTACAAGGTGTTAATGCTTTCGGTTATGGCTTTTCTCCTCTTCTCATGCCATAATGGAAAAATTTCGGATTCCGCTGATGAAGTGGATTCTACAGAAATAGAGAAGAGCGTTGTCGTAGATACGCTAGATGATGTTGAAGAAGAGATTGAAGAAGCTGATGAGGCAGATCGCTTAGATGCATCATTTGATGATTTTATGTTTGCCTTTACACATAGTAACCATTTACAAAATAAGCGAATTGTATGGCCGTTATCTTATACGGATGCAGATGGAAATGTAAGAAGAATCAGTTCGCTCAATTCTAGTTCTGAATTTCATTTTCTTAAGGGTGATTTCTATACCGTAATGTTTGGTGACCGGAAACAAGTAGAGGAGCAGAAACTGATTACTGATGATTCGTTGGTAGTTGTTGAACGTATCGATTTGCAGGAGGAGAAGCTCAGAAATTATGAATTCAAGCTGATATCTGGGAAATGGAAGCTGATATCAATGCAGGATGTGGTATTTCATGAGAGCGATATATATGATTTCCTTACCTTTTATGCTCGTTTCTGTTCAGATTCCATATATCAGCAAGCTCATGTAGAACAGCCTCTCAGGGTTATGGTGTTGGATCCTGAAGAAGATGATGCATATATCGAAGGAACCATAAATGCCGAGCAATGGCGCTCTTTCTGCCCAGATGTTCCTCATGGTGTAATATCCAACATCCGTTATGGTGTTCAAAGATATAATCATTCTCAGATGATTATGCAGAAGTCTGGTTCTTCAAACGGATTGCAGGAGATGTTTGTTTTTACCAAGGAAAACAACGAATGGCATCTAACTGCGTATGAGAATTAACAGGGAGGCAAACAATAAAGATAAAAGATATAAGTGGTTAACGTTATCGTTGACGTTATCGTTTTAAAAGTATGGAAATCATAGATAATTGTTCGTTAAGGGAATATACCACATTTGGTGTTGATGCTACCACTTTACAACTTGTGAAGTATAGTAGTGTAGATGAATTGCGTTCTTTTCTGGAAGATTTCCACGCTAAGATGACGATTCTTCCTATTTTGCATATAGGAGGTGGCAGTAATCTTCTCTTTTTGAACAACTTTCCTGGTGTGATTCTTTTTTCTGAGATTAAGGATATTACCATTTTGTCGGAAGATGAAGACTCTGTTCTGGTAAGTGTAGGAGCAGGAGTTACACATGATGATTTTGTGCAATATGCCATTCAGCAGGGCTGGTATGGACTTGAAAACCTTTCCCTTATCCCTGGCCAGGTGGGAGCCTCTGCTGTACAGAATATCGGAGCCTATGGTGTTGAAGTAGGTGATTATATAGAGTCTGTTCAGACGGTTTCAATTCAGGATGCGACCGTGAGGGTATGGAATCATGATGAACTTTCATATTCTTATCGTCATAGTGTCTTTAAGGACAATCTTATGAGAGGCTTATATGCTGTTTGCCATGTTACTTTCCAGCTGCGCAAACATTTTACTCCATTTCTTGATTATGGAGGCTTGAAAGCTACTCTTCAGAAGAAGCATATTAACATAAAAAAACTTACTGCCGATAGGTTACGCGACATTATCATAGAAACTCGTCAGAGTAAACTTCCTGATCCAAAGGTTATGGGTAATGCTGGAAGTTTCTTCATGAATCCTGTTGTCGATTTAGATGCTTTGAGTAAGATTCAGGAGAAATTCCCCAATGTACCATATTATATGGTTGATGTTGAACACGTTAAGATTCCTGCCGGATGGCTTATCGAACAATGTGGCTGGAAGGGCAAGTCCATAGGGCGTGCTGGTGTTCATGACAAGCAGGCATTGGTGCTTGTAAACAGAGGAGGTGCAACGGGTAGAGATATCCTTACCCTATGCAATACGGTACAGAATTCTGTATTTGAACATTTTGGCATCAAGTTGTCACCTGAGGTGAATATCATTGGTAAGCTATGAGGATAACATTTCTTGGAACAGGAACCAGTTGTGGTATTCCCCAGATGGGATGTCATTGCAATGTCTGTACAAGCAAAGATCCCAGAGACAAGAGACTCCGTTCTTCTGCCTTGATACAGGATGGCAAGACAAATATTCTCATCGACTGTGGTCCTGATTTTCGGGAACAGATGTTGCGTATAGATTTCTGCCAGTCCTTAGATGCAGTTTTTATTACCCATGAACATTACGATCACGTAGGTGGTATAGATGATTTACGCCCATACAGTTATGTTCATGATATGCCTATTTATGCCGACGCATACTCTTGTCAGCATTTGCGCGAACGTCTTCCATATTGTTTCACCAAGAATAAGTACCCTGGTGTACCTATGTTGAAACTATGTGAGATGAAAGAGGGAGATCAGGTTCTTTTGGGAGACATTCCCGTTACAGCCTTGCAGGTGATTCATGGTAAGTTGCCAATACTTGGTTTCAGAGTAGGGGACTTAGGGTATATCACAGATATGACAGATATAACTCCTCGGAGTCGTGAGTTGTTGAAAGGGATAAAGCTTTTGGTGGTAAATGGCTTACGCCACGAACCTCATGCCACACACCAGACAATTGAGGATGCTGTGAAATTCTCAAGGAGCATTGCACCTAACCTTACTACCTACATTATTCACATGAGCCATCATCTGGGCCTTCATGCTACCGAGGATGCTTTGTTACCAGAGCATATTCACTTGGCGTATGACGGGTTGGAGTTAGAATTCTAATTCCACTTTTTAATCAGGAAACTTGGGTTTATTCTAAGGTATATTCCGAAGTCGAATGCCATATTCTGTGCATTGGGCAGCCAGGTTTGGTATGCCTGTGCCTGTGCACCTATTACATAGTTTTTCGCGATAATACGATGATAGTTGATTCCCACATACAGCGTATTATTACCCTCATAGTCTGTTTGGTCTATCTGACTCAGCGTGTTGAATAAGGGATTTCCGTATAGGGTTACAAAATGCTTGGGGGCAAATATGTAACCTGCTTTTACGTCCATTTGGTTCCAGAAATTATAGTTCATGCTGGCATGAGCCGCAAAACCAGTCTTGAACGGCCATAGATCGCCTTTCTGCTGGTAGGCAGCCAGCAGATTGATTTCTGCACCGATGTTTTTTAATGCTTTACGGTCCGTATCGCATTTCATCCTGACTCCAGCGCTGGCGTTGCAGATAGTCTGAACACCACGCAATGCGATATTCTGTTCGCCGCCACGATGCTGAATAACCAACTGTACGGGTGTGTACCATCTAAACTTCTTTTCTTGCTTGTTGTACTTGACTTCCCAGTTCATACCCACGGTGAAGGCTTCCTGGTGTGTATCCATCTTGAAGATGTAGCTTTGCCAGTTGAGCCACACGTCAGCGTGAATATGTGGCCTGTCCCATAACAGCTGGACACCCATTTCAGGATCCTGTGACATGTTGAGTTCAGGATTAAACAGGGGCTCTATCAGTCTGTGATTCTGTCCTCCATAGATATTTCCCAGTACTATGGTTAGGTATTTAAATTGAGCCTTTGCCCTGAACCAGGGAAGCAGGTGTGCGCCTGATTGGTATTGGTCTCCCTTCCATGTACCTATATCATGATAGGCAAAGCAGGGATATTTATTGGTGCCGTTAAATATGAGGGCATGCAGACCTAATTCCAGACCTATCTGCTTGATGGGATTGTATGTTAGTTTAGGCTGAACCCACAATCCTGGCAGGGAATATCCGTTAGAGAGTTTTCCTGTGTATTCATTATCATGGAAAAAGCTAAGGTTGTCAATTTCTACATGTAGTGCCTTGATGTCTGTAGTATCGATATGGTACTCCGAGGTTGCCAAATCGTTCCACATCTCTTGCGCCATCATGTTGTGACACACCAACGATAGGGTATATATGATAAAGAGAATTCTTTTCATTTTTCACTTATCATTTTTCACTTATCACTCTCTCACTTTTCACTTTTTAAGTCCTTTATAGGCTAGATAGATTACTACAAATGCACCTAAGGCAATCATGGCTATTTTTACCTCTCCGCTGTATTCTGCCACCTTTGCATCCAGTTGTTCGTAGGGGACAACACTTGCCATATAATAGCCAATGGCAGCCAGAATACTATTCCATGCTGCTGCGCCAAGTGAGGTGTATAGGACAAAGCGGCTCAGCTTCATCTTTGCCAATCCTGCCGGTATGCTGATAAGTTGTCTTACAGCGGGTACCAGTCTTCCCACAAGGGTTCCTATTGCACCGTGGTCATTGAAGTACTT
>Ga0310786_10012620_pt1 | contig 10456 bp, 5 predicted proteins | sample AusTroGonzalo_MG_FD_203881 | JGI IMG/M metagenome (GOLD analysis project Ga0310786, IMG submission 203881) | Bovine rumen microbial communities from tropical cattle in Woodstock, Queensland, Australia - Gonzalo_03 (v2) (version 2) | ecosystem: Host-associated > Mammals > Digestive system >... | reverse complement strand
CAGATTCGCCGCGATGGGGAGCGAGCCAATCGGGTTTTGGGCATGGCCACGCGATAGACACTTCCTCACGCACGGATCCTCAGCGCGGGCGTTGTGAATACGAAGTCGAAAGTCTGCTGTGGCAATCTACTGTGGCAATCAAGTCTGACCCTGTTGGTTCCGCGCGATTCCTTTGCAATTCGCGGCGAAATCTGTTGTCCCGTTTGTTACAAGAAAATTAATTTCAGTTCGTGTAATTGAATCGTGCGCGCATTTGGTACAATTTGCACATGGACTTCAAGTACGAGCCAGTCATATACTACGACGAGCCGGACAGGAAGGTCGTCAACCTTTGTGCGGAGGGTGTGCCGTTCATTCCTCTTGCGTCGCGCACGCTTTGCCGATACACGAGGGACAGCCCCGGCCTGCACGTACACAAAGGGCTTGGAGAGATAGTCTACTGCGTTCGAGGGGCGCTTTCGTTCGAGACTCCCGAGAAGATATGGCCGTTCCTTCCCGGCGACGTGTTTGTCTCGGGGCCGGACGAGCCGCATACGATGCGCATCAATCTGAAGGGCGCGTTCGTCTACCGTCTCCTCGTCGCGTGGCCAGGTAAGGGACGTGCGCTACCCGGGCTCACGGCGGACGAGACATCCGCCGTCGTGAAGACCCTGGGCAACGGCTCTCGGCGGCTTTTCGTAGGCGGGCCGTCGATAAAGTCCGCCTTCGAACGGCTTTTCAGACTCTACGAGGACAGATCCGGCGACAGCGCGGTCAGGGGCATGCGTCTCCGCGCCTGTGCGCTCGAGATACTGCTTGCCTGCGCCGACGCGGCCATGAGGGCGCGGGAGCGTTTCGTGCCGCGAGTGGTGCAGAAGTGGATCGAGCGGATGGCCAACGAGCCGGACGCCGACTTCGACATTGACGAAATGGCCAATGACGCGAAGCTTGCGCCGCAGCGTTTCCGCAGCGTGTTCAAGAATGCAACAGGGCTGCCCGTCCACGCATATCTCATGCTGTGCCGCATAGAGGGGGCGAAGGAGTTGGTTCGCTGCCGTCCGAACATGTCGCTTCTCGCTGTTTCGCAGCGTTTCCGCTTCTCGAGCGCGCCGCACTTCGCCGCTTCGTTCAAGCGCATCGCCGGAAAGACCTTTACGGAGTACGTCAAGTCGCTGGCAAAGGAGACAAAATATCCAACATGAGAAAGGAACATATAAAATGAGAAACATACAAATTGCGTGTGCGGGCCTGGCGGCTTTTGCCGTGTCTTTTGCCCAAGGAGGAACTGTCGCCTATTGGCCTATGGTGATGGATCCGGCGACCGGTGACACGGCCCGTACGGTCGCGGACGTATCTGGAAACAACTACACTCTCGACGTCAAGCTTGATGATGGTCAGGTTACGAATACGTCGGATGTTGCGTTCTCCCGTCCGCCGAACGGGCCTTCCGAAATCACGGCCGCGAGCTGCGTGGAGACCGTCGACGGAACGTCGCTGGCTATATCGCCTTTCCAGCGGGGCTCGGGTAACCAGAGCCAGACGAGCGACCCGCTCATCCTCGCGATGGGCCTTCGCCACGACTTCACGATCGAGGGCTACATGTACGTGAAGTCCCTGAAACACACCGAAAGTGACAGAGACACGGTCATCGCCTTTTCCGGCGTCAATGGTTCCGGCGACTGGCTCTGGCGCCTGACCGAGACGGCCCAGAACAGCAATACGCGGAACGTGGTGGTGGCTATTCGCGGCAGCGGACCCTACGTTGAAAACGAAGGCGTCCTGGGCACGATTGACGACAGCGAAATCCTCGGCGGCTGGCATCACTACGCGCTCGTCTTCAAGTTCAATGAAGGCAACAGTAATAGCCGGTGGACGTTTTACCTCGACGGTATGCTCCGTGGCTCCAAGTTGATGAACAACCATAACTCGGGTCAGAACGTGCAGCATGACCGTTTCCAGCTTGGAGGCGCCCAAACTACTACCGCGAAAAAGGTATTTGACGCGAAGCTCGCGTTCTGGCGCGTGTCCGACGAGGCCCTGACGTCTGGCTCGATGCTCTGCCACCAGACGTTTGCCACGACCGTGGCATACTGGCCGATGAACGTGTTCGGGGCATTTTACAATAATGCGGCACGGATGATTGTGCCGGACGCGGCGGACGAACGAAACACGCTGATGCTTCGTGACACGGCTTACGGCGGCGTCACATGGACCGCCAACGACATCGGCTGGACGACACCGCCGAATCCAGATGCGGACCTGACTGCCGCCGGCGTCAGCTGCCCGAGCAGGCAGATGGTCCGTTCAGGCAACAACACGACGATGATCAACGACCAGTACCGGCAGGTTTTCACGACCGTGACGAACGCGCCCGTCATTGAGGCGACGAAGTTGTGCACGAACTTTACGATTGAAGGGTTCGCCAAGTTCACCTCGCTCCCGGCTGGCAGTTCCAAGAACCAGATATTCGTCTTCAACACGCTTGCGGAGAAGGGCGGCTGGTGCTGGAGCCTCTACGGCGCGGACGCGAACGGCAATCTGGCGATGAAGGTGAGTTATAACCATGATGGTACGACCATTCGCAAGACGCTGACGCTCTGCGGGAGCCTCCGCGCCGAGGAACTGCTGAACGTCTGGAACCACTATGCCCTCTCGTTCACGCCAGGCAACGGCAATGGCAAGACCGAATGGCGTTTTTACCTCAACGGACGTCTTCTCGGCGTGAGTTCCATGGATGATGTATTCGGCAACAACGCGTTCTCCGCTCCGAAGTTCTACATGTCCGGAGCGCCCTCGGGCTCTAATCCCCAGGCGCTGACCGCCGACATGACATGCTGGCGCGTTTCCAACAGGGTGCTCGCGCGGCGGGAATTCCTCTGTGGCGTGGAGACGCCGGCCATTCCCGCAGGTGCATTCGTCTGGAAAGGCGCGGCGGACAGCGCGGAGTGGTCTACTGGAAGCGTGCTGAACTGGACTGCGGACGGGGCGCCCGTGGCCTGGACCGACGCCAAGGACGCGTACTTCGACGACACCTGCGACACAAATCGCGTCGAGATCACGGGCACCGTCACTCCCGCGTCGATCAACGTGCAGGCCGATTCCGACATGCGGCTCGATTTCAGCAATGCCCGTTCAAGCGTGATCGGCGACGGCTGCACGAATTTCGTGAAGCGCGGCGTCGGGACCTTTGAAATCTACTATGGCGACAACTCGGTGAAGAATCTGGCGAGCGGCACGTTTCCGATCGAAGTGCGCGAGGGGTGCCTCAAGGTCTCCGCCGTCAACTCCAACGGTGCGCTTGGCGACGCTTCGCGAGGATACGAGGTCAAGGTCTACGACTACGCGAAGCTTTGGTTGAACGGACGCGGCGCGATCGGCAGCGCAACGCCGGACGTCGCCAACGACAGCGTCTTCACCGTCTATACGAACGGCACTTTCGACATGAGCTGCGCTAGTGATAGTTTTAACCTTCAGGTGCTGGGGGCCTTGGACCTTCTGGGCGGAAACTTTGTCGCGCCTGAAAGGTGCCACGCAATGGGATATCTTCTGATACGCAACCGTTTGACGCTCGGCTGCAACCCCAGCAAGCGTCCGTATGTCTTTCCGGAGGCTTTTGACAATGCCAACCCCTGGAACAGAGCTCCAGTTGGTATCACCTTTGGGCGCAACACCGAGTTCCGTGTGGAGGACGTGACAGGCGACGCTGCGGCGGACGGCATTTTCAACTGCGCGGTACTGGCGCGTACTGCCTGGCAGAACGCACAGAATCCGTGTGGTTTCCGCAAGACCGGCGGCGGCACGATGGAACTCAACAATCCGAATATCGGTCCGAACGGAACTCAAGACAAGCCCACCGGCGTGATTGCGGTCGAGGCCGGCGAGCTTAGGGTCAACATCAATTACAGCAAGGCTTCCAAGTACACGGTCGCGGACGGCGCGTTCCTTTCGGGTACTGGCAAGGTATCGAAGGTCGAGTTCGCCGTCGGCGCGGGCATGCGCGTCGATGCGACGAAGGCGGACGTCCTCGAGCTCACAGGCGCCGATTTCGCGGGAGGCGGCGTAATCGAGCTTTCCGGCGTGTCGGCGGCGGAGCTCAAAACCATGCAGATGAACTGCGCGAAGGTCGGCAATCCCGTTACGGGAGGCGAGAATCTCTCCAGCTGGATGGTGAAGGTGAACGGCGTGGAGGTGCCGCGTGTCGCTCTTTCCATGCACGATGGATTCCTCAGGGCGTCGGCCATTAAGGGATTCTGCCTCATTGTCAGGTAGGTTGGAGTGCGTGCGGGTGAATGCCATTCAAAAATCACACCTGTCACAAATGTTCAGATTTTCACTGTTGGCGGCGGCGGTGGCCGCGCTTTCGGCGCACGGCGCGGTTGACGCACCGGCAGCGACAGCTGGCGCCCTCTGCCTCACGTTCGACGACAGGAACTTCGACACGTGGGAAAGATGCATCCCGCTCTTCGAGAAATACGGGGCTCACGCGACGTTCTTCGTTTGTGGTCCGATAGACGCTCGCGCCGAGTCGTGCATGCGCAAGTTGTCCGCCGCCGGGCATTCAATCGGTCTTCATGGCTTCAAGCACCAGAAGGCGACGGACGCACTTGCGCGGCTTGGCGAGGAAGGGTATCTTCGCGAAGAGATACTGCCGCAGCTGTCGGTCTGCCGCGAAAAGGGGCTGGATGTCCGCTCGTTCGCCTATCCGATGAGCGCACGGACGGCGGAGACAGACGCGCTCCTTCTGCGACATTTCGCCCGTCTGCGAGCTGGATGGGGCGAAGTGGACGGCAAGTCGTGGGGCGAAAAGACGCCGCCTTTTCACGTCGGCGAGTCTGTGTCACGCCCCGTTGTGGTGGCTCAGTGCGGAACGAATCCGGCAGACATGCCAGAAAGAATCGCCGCCATGATGCCGCAGATCGCCGCGAGCAACCTTGTTCTGGCGGTGTATGCACACGACATCGAGGCGAAGGGAAGGAGACACAACCTTCACAACATCTCGGAAGAGAATCTGGAGAAGGTGCTGTCAGCCGCGAAGGAGGCGGGGGTTAAAGTCGTCGGCTTCGACGAACTCCCCGGCGGGAACATTTCTTCCACGCCGTTCGAAAAGACGCATCTTGCGCCGTTCAAAAAGGCGCAGGTCAACTTCACGCGCCAGCGAATCTTCCCCGGTTTCGACGGGAGGTTATGCAAGATACAGCCGTCCGTCGCGACTGACGGAAAAGGCACCGCGCTTCTCGGATTCCAGAAGCTTCTGCTGACCGGCTCGGACGTTTTCTACGGCCAGTTCCTCTCGAAGAGCGTGGACGGCGGAAAGACATGGAGCGAGCCTGTCGAGCAGACGTCCCTCGCGGACAGAATGGAGAACGGACTCCGCGCCGCACGGTACGCAACCGTGCGCTACAGCCGCGCCCATGGGAAGTGGTTTGCCCTCGGAATGAAGCAACTCTACGAGAACGACAAGGTTCCGTTCCAGAAATACGTTGACGGCCGTCCGTACGGCACTCCGATCTACGTATCGGTCGATGTCGAGAAGGGCTGCTTCGTCGATTCCAAGACGCTTGCGTTCCCCTTCGAATACGAAATGGCGCTTCCGTTCGGGCAGATGCTTGAGTGCGACAACGGCGACCTGCTCGCGTGCTTCTATTTTCGTCCTGTTGGCGCGGGGAAGAAGGGACGATGCGTCACGGTGCGCTACGCCTTCGATGAGGACGGTCTTCGCGTCGTCAAGGCCGGAACGCCCGTCGTTCGCGACGACCTTGTTCGCGGAGTCGGAGAACCGTCGCTTGCCCGGCTTGGAGACAAGGTGTACATGACGCTCCGCAGCGACGAGATGGGCCTCTGGTGCGTAAGCGACGACGGCGGGATGACCTTCTCCAAGCTGCGTCCGTGGACTTGGACGGACGGGAAGATGATCGGGAACAAGAACACCCAGCAGCACTGGATGACGTGCGGGGGCGGGCTCTTCCTCGCCTACACGCGTGAGGACGCCGCGAACGGACACGTCTTCCGCAACCGTGCCCCGATCTACATGGCGCAGTTCGACCCTGGCTGCGGCGCTCTTGTTCGAGAGACAGAGTTCCCGCTCGTGCCGGAGCTTGGCGCGAGGCTCGGGAACTTCTGCGTGGACTTCACGGGGAGGGAGTCGTGGCTCGTCACCGCCGAGTGGATGCAGCCGCTTGGCTGCGAGAAGTACGGCTCCGACAACTCGATATGGCTGATAAGGGCAAAATGACAAGACAAAAAGGGAGACATGAATATGAACGAGATCAAGCGAAGAGATTTTATCGCGAGAGCGGTTGCGGCAGGCGCCGCATGCGCAGTTGGGGGCGTGGACGCCAAGGAATGCCCGGTGGCCGAGAATGGCGATCCGCTTGGCATGGCCGGAGTGTACACCGCGCTTTTCGCTCCATTCACGCTGGATGACCGCGTGAACGAGGAGATGCTTGGCCGCATGGTGGAATATGGTCTTGCGAACGGAATCAAGGGTTTCTACCTTACGGGCGGAACTGGCGAAGGGCTGCTTCTCTCGAAGGACGAGCGCAAGCTCGTCTACCGCGTGGCGGCAAAAGCCGCGAAGGGGCGAGCGAAGCTGATTGCGCACGTCGGCTGCGTCAACACGAACGACGCCGTTGAGCTTGCGCGCGCGGCGGCGGACGCTGGGTGCGACTGGGTGTCTAGCGTGCCGCCTGTGTATTACGGACAGAAGCCCGCCGACGTCTACAACCACTACAGGCTCATTTCCGGGGCGACGAACCTGCCGTTCCTCATCTACGCCAACGGCGGCGTCGTGAATCCTGAGACGGATGCGCGTCTCTTCGACCTCAGGAACGTGAAGGGCATGAAGTACACCGGCACGAACTTCTACGACGTCCAGCGCCTGAAGTCGCGCATCGGCAAGGAGGCCGTGTTTTTCTCCGGCAGCGACCAGCATGCGATTGCGGCGCTTTCGTTCGGGGACGTTTTCGCCGGCGTGATCGGCACTTTGCAGAACGTGATTCCCGCCCATTTCGTGAGGATATGGAACCTCGTGCGTGCAAACGACTTCCGCGCCGCCGCGCAGGTGCAGTCCGAGGCGAACAAGGCGGTTGAGTTTGTCTGCCACACATTTGCAAAACAAAGTCTCCGCAAGGCGGCGATGCGATACATCGGCCTTGACTGCGGGATGTTCCGTCCGCCCCACGAGCCGTACACCGAGGCGGAGTACGCCGACTTCTGCGCGAGGGCTGACAAACTAGGCATCTTCCGCCGCAATCAGGGAGTGGCATGATCAGGAAGTCTGCGCTTTTTGCCATGGCGCTTTGCTGTGCTTCGGCGTTTGCGGTGGAGCGCGTGGACGTTCACCCTCACCAGTTCGTTCCCGGCGGATGGAGTCTAGACGCACAGTTCATGGATGTAATGGGCTCTCCGTACCTTATCGCGCACGGAAAGGGCATCCGCGTTGCGGACGCGACGGCGCAGGTCGAAATCCCAAAATCTGGAACATGGCGCGTGTGGGTGCGTTCGCGGAAGTGGACGGACGGCGCGGGTTCGTTTGCCGTGCACGTGAACGGCGCAACGCTTGGCAAGGTCTTCGGCGCGTCGCAGTTCGAGTGGAATTGGGAGGACGGAGGTGCCGTGGAGCTGCAGGAGGGCAAATGCGACATCTCGCTGGTCGATGGCGACGGATTCGACGGACGCTGCGCCGGGATTGCGCTTGTTCTTGACGGTGGGCGACCGCAGGGTGCGCTCGACTTTTCTTCTGCGCCGTGCGAAGACGTAGAAGCCGACCTTGTCGTAGTCGGCGGAGGACTTCCGGGAACATGCGCGGCAGTCGCGGCGGCGAGGCGAGGTCTTCGCGTTGCGCTTGTGCAGGACCGTCCGATGCTTGGAGGAAATGCGTCGTCGGAGATACGCGTGTGGTCTGGCGGCGAGGCAAGGCATCCGATCGTGAAGGAGCTTCGCGGCTGGTTCATGAACCGCGACGCGAACATGGCGATCTCGGACGCGCACCGCCTCCGCGTCGTGCAGAACGAGACGAACATCTGCCTGCGCCTTTCGACGCGTGCGTTTGGAGTGGAGAAGGATGGTTCCCGCATTTCGGCAGTGCGGGCTTTTGACTGGGCGCATGGGCGGTTGGTGCGCTTTCGCGCGCCTCTCTTCTGCGATGCGACCGGCGACGGATGGGTCGGTTTCTGGGCTGGCGCGGACTTCAGGACGGGACGCGAAGCAAAGGACGAGTTCGGCGAGACGTTCGCGCCGGAGAAGGCGGACGGCGACACGCTCGGGGCGTCGCTCATGTGGACGAGCGCCGTTGCGAACACGCCAGTTCCGTTCTCTGCGCCGTGGGCCGAGTCGCACGCGCAGGGAGAGGTTGCCGTCAACGGAGAGTGGAACTGGGAGTATGGCATTCACCGCGACATGATTGCTGAGGGCGAGGCGATACGGGACAGGCTGCTGCTCGCGACGTATGGCGCGTTTTCGCTCGCGAAGCGGGATCCTGTGAACTCACGCCGCGTTATAGACTTCCTCCCGTTCGTTCTCGGAAAGCGCGAATCGAGGCGTCTGCTGGGCGACTGGATCTACAGCGAATCGGACGTCACGGGGAAGCGCAAGTTTCCCGATGCCGTCGCGACGGGCTCCTGGAGCGTTGACCTGCATTACGACGACTGCAGTCCGGGGGTTGACTTCCTCACGACCTGCCGCCAGCCGCACTATGGACGCTACTGGATTCCGTACAGGTCGCTCTACTCGCGCAATGTCGAGAATCTCTTCATGGCAGGACGATGCTTCAGCTGTACGCACGTCGGATTGGGCGGCGCGCGCGTCATTAACACGCTCGCCCAGCTTGGCGTTGCGGTCGGCGAAGCGGCGGCGATGTGCAGGCGGCTCGGCGTGATGCCGCGCGGAATATGGACTGGCGGACATGCGCGCGAACTGCAGCGGCTCATAGGAGGCGACTTCCCAGATAATCCAGATCCGGCGTATGCCGGGTGGCTGATCGTCGACGACGAGGACGAGGGCGTAAAGTTTCTGGGCGGATGGCGCGAGACGTTCTGCTGCAACGGCGGACAGGTAGGGGACAAGGTTCACGAGCCGACGGAAACGGCAGGAAGGGCGGTATATCCGCTTCCCGTCGAGAAGCCGGGTCTATATAGATTGATGGGAAGAATCAACTACCGCTGGGATGTCAAGGACGACTCCGAGACGCTGGTGGTTGTTTTTTCGGGTGGACGTCGCATTGATTTCAAGTGGAATCAGGCGGTGCGTTCCGGCGAATGGAACGAGATAGGTGCCGTCGAGCTTTCGCCAGGGGCGACGCTCGAACTTGACGTCAGGTCTTCGCACGGAACCGTAGTGGCCGACGCCTTTGCGATAGCTGCCCAATTGACGAACGGAGCCGTCGTTGCGTCGGTCGACGAGGCGGGCAGGTATGCCGACGGGAATCCGCATTTCCTGCGGGCAGTCGAGTTTCTGCGCGGCAAGGACCTGGCAGGTCTTGCCCCTGGCCGCCACGAAATCGACGGTACGAACTGCTGGGCGATGGTGTTCGACATCGACCTGAAGCCGTGGGGCGAACAGAACCAGTACGAATCGCACCGGGACTACATCGACATCCACATTCCTGTTTCTGGCGACGAGACGATAGGGTCGATCAAGACGCCGGACGCCGGCATAGGCGAGTTCGACGAAAAGAACGACTGCGTTCTCTTCAAGGCCATGGGGACGCCCCTGAAGGTGTTCCCCGGCGAGTTCGCCGTCTTTTTCCCGCCGGAAGGCGGTCATGCTCCCGGTCTTACGCAAGGCTCGCTTCGGAAGCATCGGAAAATCGTGTTGAAGGTGCTGTCCGGGAAATGAGTGATGCCGAAGGTGATTCCATCAAGCGGCTGTTTCCGGGCGGGCGCTGAAATAGGCGCATATCCCCGAGGCAAAGCCGAGCCGCGTGGCGGAGATTGTTCGGCTTGTCTAATCTCCTACAGTTTTGTAGGAATTTTGGAGCAAAAAGGGTCATGGTTGCCACACTAAAGAAACATGGCAGCAACAAACAGAATGAAGATTGGTATGGGTCGGGGCGTCGCGGCAAATCTGCCGCGTTTCCGTCTCGTCTCTCCGCCGCAAAAGTTTTTTACGATTTAAGATTAGATTTAAGAAAGGAAAAGATAAAATGAAAACACTATGCGGAATAATTCTTGCGGCGGCGGTGTGCGCTACGGCGACATGCGCGGTCGCCGCTGCGTCTGTGGATGCGGGATATTGCGGCACGGCGACATGGATTTCTGGCGACACTCTCTCGCCAGAAAAGCCGGCGCCAGTCCTTTTCAGGGAGTTTGAGCTTAGCGTGAAACCGACGAATGCCGTATTTACTGTCGCTGTCGCGGGGTGGTGCGAAGTCTTTGTAAATGGCGAGAAAGTCGGAAAGGATGTTCTTTCGCCAGTGACATGCCAGCCAGACAAGCGCCTGTCATCCGTCGCTTACGATGTCGCGCCATTTCTGAAGAAG
>Ga0310786_10012619_pt1 | contig 10458 bp, 14 predicted proteins | sample AusTroGonzalo_MG_FD_203881 | JGI IMG/M metagenome (GOLD analysis project Ga0310786, IMG submission 203881) | Bovine rumen microbial communities from tropical cattle in Woodstock, Queensland, Australia - Gonzalo_03 (v2) (version 2) | ecosystem: Host-associated > Mammals > Digestive system >... | reverse complement strand
GGGATTATGCCGTACATCATATGTAAAAATGTTGAATGCAGATACAATAAATCTAACTACTGTGTCAACGGGGTAGTATATGTTTCGGAATCTGGCTGCAATAGCTTTGAAACCATGCCGACACCTATAACTCCACCAGAGCCTACATCTATGCTGGCTAAATTGACAAAAGAGTTCAAATTCTTGAAGAAACCTGAAGAAAAGGAACATATGGAAGATGCTGGCTAGTGATCGGGAACGTAGAATTTGTGTTAAGTATAGCAAAAGGGATGCGAAAGGATTGGTACACTGCTCCGAATGCCCTCTCGCAATAAACGAATATCATTATGATTTTAGATGTAAATCCAATAGTCACTATAACAGACATACACGACAATGGGAGGAAGACGATTATGAGCAGACTGATTGATGCGGACGCTTTGAAAAAGGAAATAGAAGATGTTCAATACACACAAGAGTTCTGTATTGAACATCAGATTGACTATTCTATAAGTATGCGAATGTTAAGTATGATTATCGACAATGCTCCAACAGTAGAACAGCAAAAAGGGAAGTGGATATATTCAACGCCTGTCGATAAAGAAAAAGAGTATGGCGGTTATTGTTCACGTTGTAAGTGTGATATGCCGATTTTTATTGAGGATTGGAAACAAGTGTATTGTGAAACGGATTATTGTCCTAATTGCGGAGCGAAGATGAAAGGCGGTGAAGAGAATGCTTGAAGTTGACGGTTCATGTGTCTATCCCGATGGTGCTTTTTGCATCATTGACAATCAGTATATTATGAATTTAAGTAAATGTCCATGTGGAGAAGAATGTTCAGGTGATTGCCCATATTATATCGAGAAAGGCGGGGAAGAAGAATGAGCAGATGGGTAACATTTTATTACGATCAAATTCGAGAGCGTATATCTGATTTCAAAATTCATCCAAATAAGGAAACAGCATTGAAGTATTTCAATCAACATTGTAAACGCCACTTTTCGTTAAATACTGGATTTAAGGCTAATAAACTGCCCGCGTCTTACGGCTATCCTTTAAGAAACTATTGGGGAATATCAGCTTCAGCATTTAAGAAAAAGTTCACAATTAGTGTTGATGAGGCATTGAAACTATCAGCAGTTTATCGTAAAGAAGATTCTTGAAGAGAAAGGTTATGAATCAAAATGGCAATTATAATGGATGTAGAACCAATAAAAGAAGAATTAACTCAGCTCTTATCTTATGGGGGTGCTCCTGAAGATGAATTTGATAAAGGATATAATCTGGGGATAGAGAGAGCCCTGGAATTGATTGATGCTGCCCCGACAGTTGAACAGCCTAAGGGGAAGTGGATAAATATTGAAACTTCTGTTAATGGCTATGATGGTCAAGCAGAATGCAATTTATGCGGTTGCATAGTACACAACAATTTTTCAAAAGCTGTAAACTTTTGTCCCAACTGCGGAGCAAAGATGAAAGGCGGTGAAGAAACATGACAATCCGTGAAGTGATAAATGTTCTTATGGATGCACCTGATAAGGATGAGCCTTTTAAAATTGAGATTCGCAACGGTGTTATTCCTGATGATGGCTATGAGTGGCATACACTAGAAATTGAGAACCTTCGGAATTGCTTATGGGGTAGCATGGCAACGGCAATGGCCCCAGAGGACACATTGATGAAAGGCGGTGAAGAAAATGTATGGTGAACTAGAGGCACAGGCACATTGGGTATGTTGCCCTATGTGCGATAGGGAAACTTGTAATCGTAATGCTGATGATTGTGACGTAAAGATATGGATTGAGAAGAAGGTTAAAGAAGGTGAAACGAATGAACAAAAATAAATTAGAACAACTCAAATTTGATATGAAAGAGTGTTATCTGTACCACATGAGGACAGCAAGAGCACTTGCTGATCTTGATGAGGAGCAATTCGGATTTATGCCTAAGTTAACTGCTAAAGAAAAGCTGAATTACTATCTGGGAAAAGAACAGGGTGCAGTAGAGGCTTATCAGACTATCTTGTTTGCATTAGGCGGTGGGGCTGATTCCTATGATACCTGGATAATGTCAATGGCTGAAGCTGAAGATGATGAGAAGCAGGGTAAGTTCACGGAAATGTATGAAGATCTGAAGAGGCGGATTTTCGAAGAGGATGATAACTAAAATCTCATTGCTTCAGAGATGTGCTATAACTTCCCCATCTATATCGTTATTATAATTGTAGAAGCAATATTTATATTGCATTATACAATTTGAGGAGGAAAATATTATGGCTATTAAAGAAGTTAAAAAGATTCCTGAGATCGAAAAGCATATTAATGCGGCTCCGTTTGAGTATGTAATTAAGTTAGAGGCGGATATCAGATACGCTTATGTGAATCACATAAAGAGATTCGAGTTTGTAGGCTATGCAAATCCTAACTATCTGGCAGAAAGTGCTCGACAGGCTGCACATAGGTTTATTGATGAAATCCTGTATATTCCAGCTCGTAGCGAAGTAAGGGAGATTCTTATGACTGAATTTCCTGATAGGGATTATATAACGATTGGCCCTAAGATCACTGCATCTAATAATAAGGCAATCAAGGTCTATGGAAGAACTGTAGATGATGAGAAGAGAGTATTCGTTGAAATCGATTATGATTATATTGCGAATTTCAAACAGGAGTTGTTAGAAAAGCTGCGAGTTAAATTTTCGTAATTCTGCTGGAAAAGATTATAAAAGGTTTCTGCTAGGAGTTGTCATGTTTTATGGTCATTCTCAAGAATTTACTGGCTAAATTCTAGGTTGTAACCACATTTGCACATATTTGTATATAAATAATAATATTTTTCAAAGGAGAAAAAATGGAAAATTTCAGATGGTATCGAAAGTTTACATATGGTGATGAATATAAAGAGCAAATTAAGCATGTTAAAAGTATAATTGATGATTTTTACGGTGAGGTTCTTTGCGACTTAACGACCCTATGTGAATTGTGGATGGCTTATTCAGAAGAAGAATTTTCTGCTAGTTTTTTAGATCCTAATTGGGATTTGGTAGAGAGGTTTGTTGATTGGGTAAAGTCTAAGGAGAAGAAAGAAAGAGGGTATTGAGATGATTACGCCATATACAAGTTCAAATACTCAAACTACTGCGGCGTGGATTAAATTGCCTGATTTTGGCATTAGACGTTCTAATAATTATAATGATCTGTATAGGGGACATTACCTTAAAACAGGGTATTATGCTTGTTCTATATGCCTAGAAGTGGAAAATGCCGAGAAGAATTTCTGCCCCCACTGTGGAGCATATATGTTGAAAGGTGAGGATAACAATGACCAGAGACGAAACCATAGAATATTTTAAAGATATGATGGGGGATGCAATAAAGAGCTACCTGGATGAAATACTGCCTAAGGGTGAATGGATAGTAAATACAGGAAATTCATATATTGATCCACCATATTTTTGTTCAGAGTGTAATTCCCCTAATAATTGGAAAGCACCATACTGTGAACACTGCGGAGCACAAATGAAGATAGGAGATTGATAAAATGGCTGATACACGTTTAATTGATGCAAATGCATTATATGAGTATTTCGAGGAAAGAAAACGCTGGTTTTTGAACAATAAAGAAAAAGCGATTCTCGAAGGTGATGAAGAGAGAAAGATTAGAGCTGATGCTATATTAGCGTTTCTTTCCGAAGTAAGACTTGTTATCGCAGATGCTCCTACTATCCAGCCTGTATATAATCCTGAAGATATGGCAAATGCTTACCATGAAGGTAGAGATGATGGTCGTGATGAGGCGTTTAATAAGACATTAGATGCATATCTGCAGCTTGGCAAACGAATTTTACGTTTAGAGCAGATGGTTGATCTTTTGGGGAATGTTTCTATTTATACACCTAGTTGCGGATATAACCAGAGAGCTGAATATGAATGTCGGTTAAATCAGATTCATGATGAATTATGGAGAGAGGATTAATGGATAACCAGGAAAATATCTATGTACGATTGGTCAATGCTGATGCGGTTAAGAAGGCAATCCAGAAGACAGAGTATTTCAATGAATATGTATTTGGATTTATCTGTGATGTTATTGATAATGTCCCTACAATAAATGATGAAACATATCGTATTGGTGTTGCCACTGGTGCAAGACTCGGATACGAAAAGGCATTGAAAGACTTGCCGACAGGGGAGTGGATAATTCATAGCACAGATGATGGCACTAACTACCACATATGTTCGGAATGTAATCACGCAGGAGACAGTTGGGATAATTTTTGCCGTAACTGCGGAAAGAAGATGCAGAACGTGGTGAACAGTAGACAATCAAAATGATTAGGTGTATATCGTTAGTATAGGTAAATACTAAAAGAAAGGAATTTGCTTTATGTGGAACTATGCGCAACTCTCTAAGGCGGCTAAGGCAGCAGGTGGGCCTGAAAAATTTGTAAAAGCCCTCAGAGCCGCAGGATACGCTGCAGGTAGAAAAGAACAGTTAGTGATCGATGCTGTAGTAGCTTTAGCCATTGGTGGAAGCTATGCAGGCTACAAACTCTACAAGTTAGTCAACTCTCCGATCAAGGCATTGGAGCATAAAATCTGACATTTGGCATAAGCCTTCTTATATCTTTTTTCGGTACAGGCCGCATCTGCTCTCCCAGGTGCGGCTCTGCTTTTCCTCGATTAACCTTGTATATTGGTATAAATATTACTATAAAGGGCGAGGTACATATGGCTACAATTCCCAGAACATATTTACTTACAGATAAGGCGAATCTTAGTAACATTCAGCTTAAAAATGGGCAGGTAATCGCTGCTTGGGATTCTGATGATGTTTGGTACGATGCTCCCAATGACGGTTCTATTTCAGGAACCCCTGTACGCAGGAAGATTTCAGGTGTTAAGGTAGTTACATCCTTGCCTACTCCTGAAAATGTGCAGGATTATAGTTCTTCTGCTACATATGATGTAAACGATTACTGTATTTACAATTCCAATTCCTATATTTGTATTTCGGCAATAACCACGGCAGAAGCTTTTGATTCTGACCATTGGGTACAGACTTCGGATGAACTCCCCCAGGAAGATATTGTATATGTATATATTGGCGATCACGGGGATTTACCTTCTGGCGAGCCTATTTACGATCTGCGAGTCTGGCTTAATGATAGCTGGTATGTTGCGGGCAATAATAATGACGATAGTTGTGTAAAATCTACAGTATCAGATGGTAAGTTCTATTTAGTAGGTACTTCGAGCATAGGTGACGGATTATCAAGTCAGATGCTGAAGAACTCCGCAGTCTATGTGGAAGATGGCGAACTCTACGGGCGACTTATCGGTACCGCAGATTATGCACTTGCCGCAGATACCGCTACTTCCGCAGATACTGCTACAAGTGCTTCCTATGATGATGAAGCTACGCCTAATAAGATTTCCAGTTATGTTCATCAAATATCAAGTGACGCTACAACGAATCTGGGGACTACTTTAACAATTACATTAGGTGACGGTAATTCCAGCACTGTTAGAGTACAGGATACTACATATACCGTATTTACCGATAATGCTGATGCTCCTGGATTAGTAGATGGAATCAATACCGTAGTTGCCCAGGACACAACTGGATTGATCTTATCAGGTAGTGGCTGGATTGATACTGCCGATATTTCAATCGGTACAGCAACTAATGCAGATTGTGACGGATTAGGCCAGGATATTTCCGAAACCTATGTAGCTGGATTATCTTATAATACATCTACACAAGAATTAACAGTTACTTATGGTGATACCGATACAGATACGGTAAGTATTCCTAATACTACTTATTCTGTATTTACTACTGCTGCTGACGGATTAGTGCCTAAGGCATCCGCTGGTGCTGATATTGCTAAATTCTTACGAGGAGATGCTACTTGGCAACAAGTAATACTTCCTACAGATAAATACGATGGTTCAGGCCCTGCTGGATTAGTCCCTGATGCTCCTACAGGTACTGGATCTGGGGAGAAATTTCTAAGAAGTGATGGTACTTGGTTCGGTATATTTGATAACGATGAAGACGGATTAGTACCTAAAACTGGTGCGGCTTCTGCTACTGATGTATTAAGAGCAAATGGTGCATGGTCTGCTGAAACTGATACAAAGAATACAGCAGGTGCTACTCAGGAAGATAATACCCAACTGGCTTCTGCATTATATTTAGTAGGTGCAACAGCACAGGGAAGCAACCCTCAAACTTATTCTGATAGTCAGATATATGCGATTAATCATAAATTATATAGTAACAATGCCGAAGTAGTTAATTTATCAGATAGTCAGGCATTGACTAATAAAACCTATAATGGATATACATTAGGTTCTGCTTGTGCTGCTACGATTGCATCTACTGTAGATATTAGTAATCCTAATCAATTACCTAGTAATAATGCCGTAATTAATTATATGACGGCTAATATGAACTCAGTTTCTACATTACTATCGTATAAAGCAAATACAGGGATGATTGCATCTACTTATGATTCTACTGCTACATATGCGGTAGATGATTATTGTATTTATAATAATGGTACTACAACGGAATTATATAAATGTGTTTCTGCTGTAACAACTGCTGAGGCCTTTGATCCTAATAAGTGGTTAGCTACCCAGGTTGTGTATGAATTAGGCTCTGGCGGTGGCGGAGGTGGTTCGTCTACCTTATCAGGACTTGCCGATGTATCGTTATCTTCGCTTTCTAATAGCCAGGTACTTACTTATGATAGTTCTTCTAATAAATGGAAGAATGCCGCGCCTAGTAGTGGTTCAGTATCTTCTTTAACTGATACTAATATAACTTCTCTCACTAATGGTCAGATATTGAAGTATGACAGTGCCACAAGTAAATGGGTAAATGCAAATGAATCCAGTGGTGGTGCTACTGCGTTATCTGGATTATCTGATGTATCGTTGGCTACTCTTACTGATGGTCAGGTATTAACTTATGACAGTACATCTTCTAAATGGAAGAATATAGCACCTACGGGCGGATCACTGGCTACTTTATCGGATACTACAATTACATCAGCAACCGATGGTCAAGTGCTCAAGTATGATAGTGCTACGAGCAAGTGGGTAAATGCAGCTGAATCTACAGGAGCTACTGCTCTTACAGGATTAACGGATGTAACAATCACAACTGCAACGGCAGGTCAGGTATTGACTTATGATAATAATTCTAGTAAGTGGATAAATGCAGCCCCTGCCGTAGATTCAATTTCTACATTATCCGATACTACGATCACTTCCGTTACAGATGGTCAGATACTTAAATATGATAGTGCTTCTAGTAAGTGGATTAACGCTAATGAATCTTCTGGCGGAGCTACTGCATTATCTGGATTAACTGATGTAAGTGTATCGTCTATTACAGACGGTCAAGTATTAACCTATGATACTACTTCTAGTAAATGGAAAAATGCTGCTCCTAGTGCTGGATCGGTATCGTCCTTAACCGATACTACGATAACTTCAGTAACTGATGGACAGGTACTGAAATATGATAGTGCTACATCTAAATGGATTAACGCAAATGAGTCTGGCGGAGGTGCTACTGCACTTTCGTCCTTAACTGATGTAACAATTACTTCCGCTACAGACGGTCAAGCTCTTGTATATGACAGCACTACAAGTAAGTGGATAAACCAAGCTATCGCAGGCGGAGCTTCTGTAACTACAGGTACATCTACTCCTTCTTCGGGTACAGGAAACAATAACGACATTTATGTTAAATATGATTCCTCTACTTATGCAGTACAGGCATTGTATGTAAAGATTAATAATGATTGGCGAGAAGTAAGTACAGGTGGAGGTGGAGCTTCTTATACAGATGTAACAGGTACATTAACCGCAGGAGCTACTTCGGCTACATTATCTGATGCTTCAATTACTACAAGTTCTACATTAGATTTCTATACTGATACTTATGGAGTAAATCCTACTGCGGTATCTGTTTCCACTGGTTCGGTAACATTAACATTTGAAGCACAGTCTTCTAATGTAGGAGTAAAAGTGAGGGTTTGGTGATAGCTTAATCCAACTACTAAATTCCATAATAAAAAGGTTAGATAGTCTTATCTAACCTTTTATAATGTATATATTATGCTAGGGAGAAGTAACAAATATGCCTCAAGAAATATATAATGAAGGACGTGTAATAGGATTTTCCGCTTGGGAACTTTTTGCAAAGATTGCTGAAGCTCAAGGGGTTACAGATGTTCCTAGTGAAACTGAATGGCTGGCATCTATGATCGGCAGCGGTGCCTCAATGATATTAAAAGTTCCGAGAAATACGACAAAGGGTATTCATGATTATGCACTTCCTGCTGGCTCTAACTTATCTGCTGCTGGAGTTATAGTTGCAAATCCCTTCTTAGGGGATTGTGCTTGGGACACAAATGATATGTGGGCAACTAAGGTCACATCTTATAGTCCTTTGATCAATAATACATCTTCATCTTCCCCTACGAGTTCTACAGTACCCTCAGGCACATATTCTCCTGCGGCATATTCCAGTATGCTTAACAATTTTATGAAGCTTACCGATGGTATTGTATATACAAAATCCGCAACTTGGATTCAGACTCCTGACGAAGATGGGAATCCTGGCGTTCCGTATAAAGACATTGATCCTAAATTCCCTACTTCAACTACAATTGTAAGACTTTATGTTGATGCCACATTAACTTCAGATGTATATGTCTTATTAACGGGATTCAAGAATAAGTATATGCTTCAGTGTTTTGCAGGTCACGCTGTTTCTGATGGTGCTACTCCTCCCCGTAGTGAATGTGGTTCTGCTGATGTTGCGCATAACGAGCATATCAATGGCGGTATGTTAGGCCCGAAGTTCATTCCGTGGGCAAGTAAGATTGTATTCTCAGTTCCGAGTACGGTATATAATTTAACAAATTCTTTGACCCGTACAATTCCGTCAGATACTTCATATTCAGCTAAGACAGTAGGCGGAATCACATTTAAGGATATAAATTCTACGGTTAAATCCACTTCCTTTATTGATTTCAATTCCATCAATTTAGGAGATTATTACTCAGTACATAGCAGTGAATTTTCTGTAACTCCGACATTGCAAGAGAATGTAAGTGCATTATCTTTAGGTGCGAGCAATAGTTACAATTCATTGGTAGCCTGGTATCCTGGAATGACAGCTGCTAAGATTTCTGCGGCTACTAATAGCAGTAAAATATTCCCGCCTGCATTATATGGTGCTTATGTAAGTAGTACAGGAACACAGACATTAGTTCCGTTAGATGTAGCAGCTCCTGGAACAGTTAAAGGATTTAAAAATGCGACTCAGGCTTATAATTATACACAACAAATGCCTGATAACTTTGCAATGTATTATAATCCTACAACTGCATCGTTTGCTTTTGTAAGACCTAATGAACCTGATCCTGCAAATTGGCCTGGATTAGCTAATCTTTATTATGGGGCAGCTCCTTATGTATCATTAGCTGTAGGTGCTCAAGAGACAAAGCTTATATCATTAACGGATGCTAATGGTAACAATTATGATTTAGATGGTGCAGATGGCGAAATTACTATAGGGCCTACAGATATGTTACGTTGGCAAGATTTAGTATATGCCTTATCTCTGAATAGAAAATTAGATATATTAGGATATAAGTTACGTAATCTTGGTACGGAATTAACTGCTGCCAATACAATAGGTCGCACTAATCATGTTTCTGCTATTGGTGCTGATGGATATTATATAAACTCTGGAAATGCTAAGGAAATAACATTAACTTCTGATACAGCATCTACTATATATCAGATTACAAGTGCAACTAAATATCTTAAACTGCCTGCAGATGCCACAATCCAAGTAGGTAAGGATTATATTACATTTAGTAATGGATTAAGATTATATATTTCTCAGGACAATCCTGGTACAACTGGTGTACCTACAGGATCAATCGGTATAGGTTGGTAACATAAATGGCAACTACTACACATACAATTACAGCTCATTTACATGGGGGGAAGCTTTCTGGTGGTCAAACAACAGGTGGTTGGCCTAATATTGATGTGACTTTAACTATGGAGTTCACAAGAAATCCAGGAGACTCTACAGTTACTTGGGCAGTAACCAGTATAAATTGTCCTAAGGCTGCGGAAACTTATTGGGGATATGGATTTAAGTTCATAGCTAAAATAAGTGTAGAAGGCGAAACTGCTACAGATATAATCATAAGTAAGGATAATGAGCAACATAATTATCCTTATCCTGCTTGGTGGACTGATGCCTATACTACATTTAATCAACCTACAGGTTCATTTACATCTACTGAGAATATGACAGTAGTACGATTTTTTGTAAATGCTGATTGCTATAATGGTACGCCATCTGATATGTGTTTTGCTCCTGGTGATAATTTAGTATATTTTTATGAGGCAACAATACCTCCATATGAAG
>Ga0310786_10012615_pt1 | contig 10459 bp, 3 predicted proteins | sample AusTroGonzalo_MG_FD_203881 | JGI IMG/M metagenome (GOLD analysis project Ga0310786, IMG submission 203881) | Bovine rumen microbial communities from tropical cattle in Woodstock, Queensland, Australia - Gonzalo_03 (v2) (version 2) | ecosystem: Host-associated > Mammals > Digestive system >... | reverse complement strand
TCCAACTACGGCAACAGTCAGGATTATACGCTGACAATCTACCCTTGCTGTGATGGAGCTAAGGTCAGTGTTACCTTCAATGAGTTTAGCACCGAATCAAACTACGACTTCCTTTACATTTACGACGGCACTTCCACCTCAGCCACTCAAATCGGCCAGTACACAGGAACTACCGGCCCTGGCACTGTAACTGCCACCAATGCTGACGGCGCGCTGACCTTCAGGTTTACTTCTGACTATAGCTTAAATAAGGCGGGATGGGTGGCTACGATTTCATCTATCTATCCCCAAACAATTACTTTGGCGGACAATGGTACTTTCAATAGCAGTATTATTTCTGATAACAATGGCCAAACCCGCAACGTCAAGCTCAGCGGCCGCACACTTTATAAGGACGGCAAATGGAACACCCTCTGCCTGCCATTCGACTTAGATATAGCCGGCAGCCCGCTCAATGCTTCCGGCGTCGAGGCCAAGACCCTCACAGATGCCAGCATCACCGGCACGACACTCTACCTCACATTTGGCGACGCAGTCAACACGTTGCAGGCAGGCGTACCTTACATCATCAAGTGGAGTAATGATACCAACAGTCCTACCATCTTTGAGCCAACGTTCGAAAATGTTATCGTGAGCAACGTGACAAACGACTTCGACCAGGGCAGTGGCAACCAGCGCGTCCGCTTCATAGGCACCAAGGACAAGGGAACCTTCCAAGCCGAAGACAGAAGCATCCTGTTCCTCGGCGAAAACAACACGCTCTACTATCCCAGCTCCACCGTCACCATCGGTGCCTGCCGCGCCTACTTCAAGATTGGTGAAGACGATAGCAGCACACGCGAGCTGAAGACCTTCAACATCAACTTCGGCGGCAACGAGACCACAGGAATTATTGAAGCAAAACTCCTCACTCCTAACTCCTCACTCCTAACTCCTAACTCCTCAGAGTGGTTCACCCTCGACGGTCGCAAGCTCCAGACCGTCCCCAAGAGTAAAGGCATCTATCTCAACAACGGCCGCGTCGTAGTGATAAAATAAGAATCACTCACACCGCCACGCCAACCAACACTTAACTCGCTGATATCCGGTACCCACTCCGAATGTCAGCGAGTTTTTAAAATTCGTGTAATTCTTTTAGCCGGCTGTCGCCTTTGTAAAAGCGGCCGCTCGACATCCCGTAAAGTGGTGTTTGTTCCAAAGGTCTCAAGAAAGCCGAGCGCGTATAATTCCGAGGGAAAGGTGCCGCTTCAGCTCACTGACTCTTTGAATGAGACCTGTCCATTGTTATTGACAATGACAGCACGATTCTCGAGCATTAGAAGAACGGCCATAATAACCTCGTTGATTTTCGCGCCTGCACTTGAGAAACCAAGCTTCCTGGCAGCTATGGTGGGAATCTTGTCCTTTGGCAGGGAGAACTCTTCGGCGATGACTTCCTTGATGGCGTTCACAATCTCAACAGCGGGAATCTCCGTGATGCTGCGTGGCGAGGGTGCCCTGTAGCCTTGATAGTCCTTGGCGCTCTCCTCGTCTAACCAGAAGCTATACACACCACCTACCGACAGCGGGTCTTGGTAAAGACGGGACAGGGCGAACGACACGGCCCGCTGGACATTGGCACCGGCATGGCCGAAGCCAATGACTTTTGCCAGACGCTTACAAAGATAACCCTCCGTCGCGGGCTGCTCGTCCTTGAGAATCCGTTTAATGAGCTTGATAATCCTTTCGTCATGGGGATTGAATGTGTCCTTGTCCACATGGACAGCCTCCACCTCACACTCCTTATAAGGCTTCATGGCCTTGTTCCTGACAATACTGTCGGAAATGCCTGCATCCTTTATCTTCTCGGCATCGAAAACGTAGGTTGCCGTCTCTTCCTTGGGTTCGTCAGCTGTTTTGCCTGATTCAGCAGACTTCAGCTCCTGGAGTATCTGCTCCAAAGCCCGCTCCCGATTCTCATACCAGTCAATGGAGTAGACCCTCATCACCCGCCAGTTAAGCATCCGCAGTACACCCGGCTGCACAATCTCACGGTCACGGGTGGTCTTGGTCTCGTAGTAGTTCCTGCCGTCGCAGAGTATGCCGAGAATGAACTGCTCAGGATGCTCACGGGTAGAGATGGCAATGTCAACCTTGAAGTTCGACCTGCCTACAAACGACTCGGTTACATACCCCTTCTGGGCCAAAGCATCGCAGATCTGTTCAACCATCACGTTCGCAGCCATACTGCGCGAGGTACTTGAAACGAAAGGCAGTTTGCCTGTCTCGGCAAATTCCAGGAACCCCTTCAAGCCTTCCACGCCCTTTGCATTCGAGCGTTTCAAGTCTATCTGGCTGGCTTTCAGGGTGGAGTAGACAATCATTTCGTAGCGGGCACGGGAAACGGCCACGTTCAGGCGGCGCTCGCCGCCGGCATTGTTCAGCGGTCCGAAGTTCATCGACACCTTTCCGTTCTTGTCGGCACCATAACCGATGGAGAAGAGTATCACGTCACGCTCGTCACCCTGCACGTTCTCCAAGTTCTTCACAAAAATGGGCTCCTTGCTGTTCATGGCAATCTCCTTCAGCTGTGGATGCTTGTCAAGTTCTTCAATCAGGTCATCCTCTATCAGGTCACCCTGAACCTTGCTGAACGCCACCACGCCGATGCTGAACTTCTGTAGCTCAGGGTCGGAAAGCCTGCGGATAATTTCGCTGACAATGGCCTTCGACTCCTCCGGGTTGCTCCTTGTCCGTCCCTTGTCGTACACGCCGTTCACGGGAACTAACTTCACCTTGGCCGTATGGTCGTCTATGGACGGGAACGTCAGCAGGTCGTTTCCGTAATACTGGGAATTGCTGAATGCTATCAGGCTCTCGTGCTTGCTGCGATAGTGCCAGTTCAGCTGATGTTCGCAGAGCGACAAGGTGATACAGTCGTCAAGGATGCTCTCCATATCGTCGATGTCGGCCTCTTCCTCGTCAACCTGAGTAGACGTGAAGAAACTGGTTGGCGGCATCTGCTTGCTGTCTCCCACAACAATCAGTGCCTTACCTCGGGCAATGGCGCCGACAGCCTCGCTGGTCGGCATCTGCGAAGCCTCGTCGAAGATGACCAGGTCGAACTTCTCGGCATTCAGGTCGATGTACTGCGCCACGGAAATAGGACTCATCAGCATGCACGGGCAGAGCCGTGGCAGCAGAGTGGGAATGTTGTCGATGATGGAGCGTATGGAGTTTCCCCTGCCGCCATTGGCAATATTCCTCTTCAGTATGCTGATTTCCGACCCTTCGGCAATGGCTGCCGATGTCGAGGGAACGCGGGAAGCCAGCTTGCTGTAAAGTTCCTCCTTGCTGAGCTCCTGGAAACGGGCCGTGTCGCGCTTGTACTTTTCTATCTGCTGGCGGAACTTTAGGCCGTTGAACATCCTGAGCTGCTCGTTTCCATCAATGGCCGTCTTGATCAGTTCGTGGTACATGCCTTTCAGGAATGCATTAATCGCTTCGGCAGGACTGGTGCCTTCCTCTATCATAGGAATGACAGGCACAGCACCCATCTGTCCCAACTCACGCTTCTTGTCTACCCAGTGGTACCAGTCTTTTATCTTCTGATAGTTACCCAACCACTCATCCTGATGATTGATGATTTCGGCTTTGGTATTTGCATGCATCGTTATGGACTTAAGTCTATCAGTCAAACTGTCCAAGTGATGACTGATACCTATGATGGATTCTGCATCATAAATGAACTCCTGCCTTCTGGCTGTTGGCATGCTGCTTGAATAACGGATATAGGCTTCGTAACGCTCCTGATGGCTGAAGCCGTTGGAATGGGCGTAGGCGACCAAATCCTCAGTTAGAACTTTCAGACCCTTCTTCGACTCTTGGTAGTTACCGACAAGCGCCAGCATGTCGTCAACACCCGACTCAAAAACCTGACCATACATCTGTAGCGACTTCAGATATTTCTTTTTGGCGAAATAGCGGGGCAAGAACCATTTGGACTTCACATCTTCCCATTCCCTGCGATAGGCATTCACATCCATCCTCAGGATGTCCTCGCGGTAGGTTGACAGGATTGTCTCATGCAGTTCTTCGCCCTTTTTCTCCGAAGAAACGTATTCGGCAAACATCTCCAACCACTTGATGTCGGCATCTGTCTTCAGGTCAAAGCCGATGGCTGTATTGAGCTTACTGAGCTGAGCGGTATACTTTCCGTAGTCATCCTTGAATTCCTGTAGCAGCGAATGAATGGCATCCAACGTCTCCTGCTTGTTGTCGTTCGGCTCCAGGCCATAGAGAGGATGCCGGTTTGGCTGACCCACAATGTCGAGTATGGCATTGACTTGTTCCACCTGGTCGCGGCATTGGGCAATATAGTTGGCAGTTATCTGCTCCTTGGCAGGCAGCTGGCTGGTGATTTCCTCTTCGGCGATAGAAAGGTACTCTGAGATGCACTCATAGAGGCTCAGTCCGCTGGAAGCCTTCTGGTGCAAGGCTTCCATATAGCTGATGAGCTCCTTCCGTTCATTGAACAGCTCTTCCGACTTCTGGGCATACTCCTCGGGCGACTTGATTTTCGTCACTTTCAGCACCTCGTCCATCTGCTCTAAGAAATGCTTCTTAGTAGCTTTGTTTGAATGAAGTTCCAAACAGAACGGCGCGAGATTGATCTTCTCAAGCCTCGACTGTACCACTGACAGAGCCGCCATCTTCTCGGCTACAAACAGCACTCGCTTGCCCTGATAAAGCGCATTGGCTATCATGTTCGTAATGGTCTGCGACTTGCCGGTTCCTGGGGGACCGTGCAGGATGAAGCTCCTTCCTTTACCCGACTCCACGATGGCTTCCATCTGCGATGAGTCCACATCCAACGGTATGGCAAAGTCCATCGGAGCACTCTCCTTGTCGATGTTCCTGGCATCTACGGCATCCGTGTCGGCATCCTGCTTGTCGTGCTTCTCTATCAGCGAGGCCACCACCACGTTCTCTTTCAGTTTGTCTGCGTTCGAATGGATGTCATTCCACATCACGAACTTGTTGAAGGAGAACAGGCCCAGCATCGACTCTTCAACGACGTTCCACTTCTTCTGTTCAATGATAGCCCTGCGGAAATAGGTGAATATCAGTTTCACGTCCACGCCGCTCTCATCTTTTGGCAACTCTTTCAGCACATCCAAGTTAATGCTGAAGTTCTGCTTCAGCAGCTCTACCAAGGTAATGTTCAGGATGATGTCCTCGTCGCGCTTCCTGATGATGTAGTTGTTGCCGCTCTTGCGCACAATGTCCACCGGCAGCAGCAGGATGGGTGCATAACGGGGCTGTTCGCTTTTGGCCGTCTCATACCATTTGAGCATGCCGAGCGTCAGGAACAGGCTGTTGGCACCGTTCTCCTCCAACGAGGTGCGGGCTGTTCTGTAGACATACTTCAACGCATTCCCCAGTTCCGTATCTGTCAGATAAGAGGCAATCTTATGGCTACCTATTAACTCCGACACGTATGACTGGTATTCTGCCGCCTGCTGCATGGAGTCATACATACCATCGGCGTTAGGTTCCAGCTTTTTGCCGGGTGAGGGAGTAATAAAATAGTCCTCACCATTCTGCAGGTGGTCTTCCAAATGCTCTATTTCAAAGGAAATGAAAGGAACAACCTTCCTGCCAAGCCTGGTGTTCAGCAGATTGTTGCGCAGCGAGAAATCCAGGAGTTTGCGCTCCCATATCATCTGCTTGGTGGTCGGCTTACCGGTATCTTCCAACCGAAGGTCATAATGGCTCAGACTGCTGACGGCCTCTGTCGCGTTCTGATGTTCAAGTCCCTCGTTGGCAAACGTCCACTTACCGTCTTTCTTTATCCGCTGTGGCATGGGCCTGATGTTCCCAAGCCGGCAGCGGTGAATGTCCACGAAATAGAGGAACTGGCTCTCGTCGCTAATCTTCTTCATGGCACTCTTGACCGCATCCTCGAAACTGATGCCGTCGGACGAGGTAATGGCTGTCGACTCTAACAGCACCAGATTGTTGTTGCCGTCGGCCGTCTCTTTCAGCAGGTAGCTGGCGTCGTCGCAAACCATCTGATGGAAGACATTCGGAGTGAGCCATGCACCCACCATGGCATGCCCCTTCAACATCAGGACAATCGGATAGATGCCTATTTCTTCCAAGCAGGAAGCCACCAGCAGGCTCGTGTCCAAACAGGTGCCTATTTTCTCCGTCAGCACCTTGTCGGCCAGACGGATACGTTGTCCTGTCTGCTCAAAGCTGGCCGGGGGAGCCGAATAGATGATGCCCTCAGAGCGCAGGGCTTCGTAGATAGCCGCAACCTGGGCACGCACCCTGTTCCTGTCCTGCGTCTGGTACTCATCGAAAGCCGACGAACCCGTCCACTTCTCCAAGAACTTGGCGGCTGCAACCTTTATCCTCGGCAACAGGGGATTATTGGGAACGACAAAGGCTGCTAAGTGTTCGGGCATCACGTTGCTGCCTGCCCATTCCTCAAATGAAAGCAGGGTGATGGGGTGCTCCTTCTCGTAAAGCAATTCGTCCATGCACCTTACACTCAGAACAAACGATGTCTTGATGGTTTCAGTTATCTCGCTCAGGATCGTGTAATCAGGGTCTATCTTTACAGTATTAACCTGCACTGATTGTCCTTTCTTCAGAAGTTCCAACCGACAACTGCTTTCCTTAATATAGTGCCCTTTGATTTGAACCGTTAGTTGAGTCCAGTCTTTGTCGTCAACATTCTCTATGACAAGCGAGTTGCACACATCAACACCGCTATTCATCATCGAATAGTTGACACTCGGCAAATAGTCAATCTTCAATACTACCTTTTCGTTCTCCATCATTCTTTGTTCTCAGTTCGTCAGTTCGGCTGGATTTCTTGTGTCTCAGTTCGCCAGTTCGGCTCAGTTCGGCTGGATTTGCAATCCAGCCGTAGCGAATATTAGGATTTTCAATCCTTGTTTTTCTCTGCAAAGTTACAAAATCTTTTCGAGAACTATTATGCTCTCACACAAATTTACACATTATTTAATAGATAGTCTTGGATAATGCCACCAGACATACTGTGTGACAAAATGTCAGCCAAATCGTTTTGGCACGGTTTTAGCTTATTTGGTGTCGGAGCTTGTCAGCAGGCTCCTGTTACAGTTGAAACCCTATTAAATCAATTAAAAACATAAAAGTATTATGAACATCAAACCACTACAAGACCGCGTGCTGGTATTGCCCGCACCGGCAGAAGAGAAAGTTGGCGGCATCATCATTCCTGATACCGCAAAGGAAAAGCCCCTACACGGAAAAATTATCGCCGCAGGCAAGGGAACTAAGGACGAAGAAATGATTCTAAAGCCCGGTGACGAAGTTCTCTACGGCAAGTACAGCGGCACAGAACTGGAGTTCGAGGGGACAAAATACCTCATGATGCGCCAGAGTGACGTCTTGGCTGTCATTGAATAATGAAGAATAAAAAGTGAAGAGTGAAGAATTTGCTACCGCATTCATGGAAGCTGTGTTCTTTGGTCTTCAGTTGTGATTCTTCATATAGTACATTTATTTATTAACAATTTAAAAACCAGAAGAAGAGCGTAAAAGTGCGGACGTAAGATGCTGCGGTAGCAAATTCTTCACTCTTCATTCTTCACTCTTCACTTAAATAATTATGGCAAAAGACATTAAATTCAATATTGAGGCTCGCGACCTGCTGAAGCAGGGTGTCGACCAGTTGGCAAACGCAGTAAAGGTTACGCTCGGCCCTAAGGGACGTAACGTTGTGATTGAGAAGAAGTTCGGTGCTCCGCAGATTACCAAGGACGGTGTAACCGTTGCCAAGGAAATCGAACTGGAGGACAAGTTTGAGAACACTGGCGCACAGCTCGTGAAGAGCGTGGCCTCGAAGACTGGCGACGATGCCGGTGACGGTACCACGACGGCTACCATCCTGGCTCAGGCCATCATCACCGAGGGTCTGAAGAACGTCACCGCTGGTGCCAACCCCATGGACCTGAAGCGCGGCGTCGACAAGGCTGTGAAGGCCGTGACCGACCACATCGCCAAGAGTGCCGAGCAGGTTGGCGACAACTACGACAAGATTGAGCAGGTGGCTACTGTCAGCGCCAATAACGACAAGGAGATTGGCGAGCTGTTGGCCGAGGCCATGCGCAAGGTGTCGAAGGACGGCGTCATCACCATCGAGGAGTCGAAGAGCCGCGACACGCACATCGGCGTTGTTGAGGGTATGCAGTTCGACCGCGGCTATCTGTCGGCCTACTTCATCACCGATTCAGAGAAGATGGAGTGTGTGATGGACAACCCCTATATTCTGATTTACGACAAGAAGATCTCGAACATCAAGGACTTCCTGCCAATCCTGCAGCCTGCTGCTGAGAGCGGACGCCCGTTGCTGGTCATCGCCGAGGATGTTGACAGCGAAGCACTGACCACACTCGTTGTGAACCGTCTGCGTGGCGGTCTGAAGATCTGCGCAGTCAAGGCTCCTGGCTTTGGCGACCGTCGTAAGGCCATGTTGGAGGACATTGCCACACTGACCGGCGGCGTTGTTGTCAGCGAGGAGAAGGGCTTGAAACTGGAGCAGGCTACGCTCGAAATGCTTGGTACCTGCGAGAAGCTGACCGTCTCGAAGGACAACACCACCATCGTCAATGGTGCTGGCGACAAGCAGGCCATTCAGGACCGCATCGCCCAGATCAAGAAGGAGATTGAGATTACCACCAGCTCTTACGACAAGGAGAAGCTGCAGGAGCGTCTGGCCAAGTTGGCCGGTGGCGTTGCCGTGCTCTATGTCGGTGCCAACAGCGAGGTGGAGATGAAGGAGAAGAAGGACCGCGTGGACGACGCCCTCTGCGCTACCCGCGCTGCCATCGAGGAAGGTGTCGTGGCCGGTGGCGGTACCACCTACATTCGCGCCATCGATGCTTTGGCCGACCTGAAGGGTGACAATGTCGACGAGCAGACAGGTATCAACATCATTAAGCGTGCCATCGAGGAGCCGCTGCGCCAGATTGCCGTCAATGGCGGTGCCGAGGGTGCCGTGGTTGTCCAGAAGGTTCGTGAGGGCAAAGGTGACTTCGGCTACAATGCCCGTCTCGACAAGTACGAGGACCTGCGCGAGGCCGGTGTCATAGACCCTGCCAAAGTGGCACGTGTAGCACTTGAAAACGCCGCTTCAATTGCAGGCATGTTCCTGACCACCGAGTGTGTGCTCTGCGACAAGCCTGAGAAAGAACCTGCCATGCCGATGGGTGGCGCACCAGGAATGGGCGGCATGATGTAATCCTGCTAATAGTAACGCAACAAAAAATCCGAATCGACAAGCGATTCGGATTTTTTTCGTACCTTTGCATTCACAATAAAGATTGCAGCAGAAATGTTATGTAGGAAAAACATAATTTCATGGTATTTGTTCATTCATCAAGACAAAATCATTGACAATAATACGGTATTGGTGTTAAATGTTCATTGCACTGAACATATTTTTGGCCAAAATGTTTTGCACACTGAACATTTTTGTTTATCTTTGCACCCGGAAGTATAATCAAGCAAGAAAATGGAAACATTGGTTAAACGACATCTTAATAGGATGCAAACTGTAAAACTCGATTTCGTCAGAAGTTTGATGGACGAAATCGACTGGAATGAGCGTCTGCTGATGATAAAAGGTCAAAAGGGTGTTGGCAAGACTACACTTATGACGCAACGCATTCTGCAGGAATTTGGTCCTACGAACACCTCAGATGTATTGTATGTCAGTTTAGATAACATCTATTTCAGCACACATAGACTACTGGATTTTATTGAGCGATTCCATGCACAAGGTGGAAAATATTTGTTTTTGGATGAAGTTCATAAATATAAAGGATGGAGTCTAGAAGTCAAGAATGCGTATGACGAATTTGAGGATATGCACATCGTACTGAGTGGTTCGTCGCTGATTAACCTTTCTGAAGGCGAGGCCGACCTGTCGCGTCGTTGCATCTCATATACCATGCTTGGCCTTTCGTTTAGGGAGTACCTGCGAATGTTCTATCAGAAAGATTTCCGAAGAAGGACGCTCCAGGAGATTCTGACTGATGGCAACAGTCTATGCGCGGAGGTTAATGCACAACTCCGCCCGCTACCACTCTTCACAGAGTATCTGCACTACGGTTACTATCCTTTCCTGAAAGAGAGTCAGAATAATTACTATGTCCGCATAGAGAATATCGTCAATACCATTGTCGAAGTGGAACTGCCGCAGTTGAGAAAACTGGATGTCAGTAATATCCGAAAGGTGAAGTCGTTATTGGGCATTCTTTCGTCAAGTGTGCCTTATACTGTCGATACCGTCAAGTTGTCATCAATGGCGGAAATATCGCGTACCACCTTATTACAGTATCTGCAGAATCTTAGTGAGGCCAGGCTCATTCAATTGCTCTATTCTGACGCCATGAATGTAAAGCGGTTGCAAAAACCAGAC
>Ga0310786_10012613_pt1 | contig 10460 bp, 4 predicted proteins | sample AusTroGonzalo_MG_FD_203881 | JGI IMG/M metagenome (GOLD analysis project Ga0310786, IMG submission 203881) | Bovine rumen microbial communities from tropical cattle in Woodstock, Queensland, Australia - Gonzalo_03 (v2) (version 2) | ecosystem: Host-associated > Mammals > Digestive system >... | reverse complement strand
GCCTTGTTGGTGAAGGTGACAGCCAGCGTATGCACGAACTCCTTCTCAGCATGAGGCAGCAGGAGCCCCATAATGTACTCCACGGCCAGCGCAAACGTCTTGCCCGAGCCTGCCGAAGCCTTGTATATGCTGAGTGTCTGTTCCATCCTGCGTGCTTTCGCTCTTTTGTACGCAAAGATACGCTTTTCTTTCGAAACTTGCAAGAGAAAAGCACAGAACCCTGTCATGTTTTTAGGACTTGTGCCAAACTTCTGTCCAACAACTGCTGTGAAGTCGCTCGGCAATGCGTGCTGTGTTGGCCAATTAAGCGTGCTTTGTCGGTCATCATAACATGGTGTGTGTCAATAAGTCAAAGATTCGTTTTCGGGGATAAGGATGCGCCGCTGCGTGTCCTTATGTTATATGTTGTATGCCTTGGGCGGCATTGAGTGTCTCAAATCCGACTCGCGCTGTAATCATGATTTCGGGTGCAAAGGTACGGCACTGCTGTTGCGGTTCACGAATGGTTTATAAAAATAGACATTACGCTATGTTCTTTTTATTACTTTTGAGAATTTCTCTTGGTAGAATTGAGCATTAATTTCGGTAGAATAGAGTGTTTCTTTCGGTAGAATAGGGAATTTTAATTACCTTAGTAAACAAAAATTCAGTGATTTACGATCAAGAGTCTGCAATTTGACGATTTGAGCATGACCTCTCCAGGGTTCCATCCCATACAATCCCCTCTCGAGCTTGATTTGAGAGACGTTATCTCTGTGGATGGCAGCAATGCGGCGACCAACTGACATCCGACACCGTTGTTATAGGTGCTATAGAAAATCCACTCTGCGTAAAAAAAGAGGGCCTTTTATCCACTCTACATAAAAAAAGCGTCCTGACAATTACCATGTGCTATATATTTTATTTAACTTTACACTCGGAATCTGTTTCCATAGAGTGCAAAACCGACAAAACCATGAAATAATTAACCCCAAAACATACAATAATGAAGAAGAAATTACTATCTATTATCGCACTGCTCTGCCTGACAATTAGCAGCGCTTGGGCAGACGGCTTCGTTGTGGAGCGAGCTGTCAACCTTGACCAGCTTGACTCTTGGGCAGACATCAGCAAATTCCAGTGGCAGGAGATTGACCATGGCATTCAGGACAACCGAGAGGATATGGATGCCCTCATCAACCTGTTTTACGATCCCGCGCCAAAAGACACTGTTGGCTTCTACAACCAGATATATAAGGCACGAGACAACCAGTACATAGTGCTGCGTCTCGACAAGGCCAGGGGCAAACGACCCTTCCATGTGCGCGTGACCACTGTCAATAGTACAGCGGATCCCTCGCAGAACTCCACGAGAGTGTTCTCTGCCGAGAACTATGTATATATCATGCCACCTATCATGGAGAACCAGCTGGAGGTAAGTATATGGCCCCAGGGCAAGGGTGAGGAGACAGCCAATACCTACACCTTCAACAGTCACAGCTATGGGTCGATGTCCGTACGCTCCGTTATGCTCGACAAGAGCCGTATCATACCCGGTGACTATGACTTACAGCTTATATACTACAACAGTGATACGCAGAAGAGCGACACCAGCTACATCAAAAGCCTGCTTGTCGACAAGCTATACACCTTCTACGACTACAAGGACGGAGACCTTGTGGAGGCATATCTGCGTGTAGATGGTTTCAAGCGCATCAAACTGAGGACAGAATGGTGGGCACGAGATGCTGTTACCCATATCAATGACAATTCTGTGCAGGTGGAGACCGGGCCCAAGATGCCATTCCGCCAGCACAAGAGGCTGGACGCACCGAATCCTACCTATCTTGATTCGCGTCTGTTCTCCCATCACGATACATTGTGGGTAAATCTTTATCAGGACAAAGTGCCTTCGAACGATATCGACGGACTTACAATGAATGCCGTGCTTGCCGACTTCGACAACAATCCCATCGGTGACAAGCTGTTGGGATGGGGCAAGGACCCTGTCAGCAAACGCCTGTATGTACTTACCGATGGCGAGCCATGCACCATCGAGTGCTACCGCAACGGCTACCTGCCCAAGCTGAGCATGTACCCGGGTTCGTACGACCACCGGACGGGCATTATCAGCAAGGAGTCGGAAGAGATCGACATCTTCCTGGAGTCTATCCCTGCCCCAATCACCTCACCCACGGTGACCTCGGCTATACTTTCCACATTGAAACCCACCACAGATCTCCGTGGTGACTTCTATGTCAGCGAAATCCAGCAGGGCGACATCCTTGCTACACCTCTTGCGGAGACGGTCAATTATGACGAGTACGCCTCACAGCTGGATACGCAGAAGCTGGCCAATGGCATGTTATTCATGAGCTACACCCAGATGGAGGTTGCCGTCGTGTCGCCTACAAACCAGAACGACCACGTGATAACGCTGATGAAGGACGTGAATGATGCGGAAGAGAACGCCATCCTGAATGAAAACCTGGACGGCAACACGCGAGTCGTCTATTCGGCCCTGTTCGACTACAGCTATTGGAGCACCAAGTTCGACCTGCGCAAATATCTGGACATTAATACCTTTGGACGGCCTGCTGTAGCCTTCGACGGCACAATAATAAGATCGCTGCCCATCCTGCACAACCTGTATATAGACCTTCCGCAGCTTGAGAAGGAAGCAAAAGACGCCGCTATCGACCGTCTGGACGGCAAGGAGGCCTCGGACGAAGGCGCCGACTGGATTACAGAAGTGATGCCCGGCAAAGCATACAGTCTGAATGCCAGAATTCCGATTGTTCCGCCATACTATGTACGTTTCGGCGTCGACATGGATTTCTTCAAGGCCAAGAAACTGTCGATGTCTATGGCCGTAGGTGCCGGTATCTTCTATGATGTCATCGAAGGAAAGAACATGATAGACCAGAAATCCCTAACCATTGGAATGAGTGATGATTACGGTTCGAGTAGCGTTGATCTGTCCAGCGCATTCAGTAACAATGAAGACAAGGATAAAGCCGACCAAATCCTAAGCAAGAGCATGGGTGTCAACGCCTTTGCCGAAGTGTATTCTAAGTATAGCCTGCCCCTGTCGCTCTTCAAGTTCAAGGCAACGACATGGGGGCAGTATCTGGTAGGTATGGACTTTGTCGATGAAATCGGCACACGTGCGGAGTTCAACGCGTCGGCAAACATGAAGCTCGACTTCCTGGAGATGGTTGCAAAACTGTCAAACAAGAACGGCGGCGGAGACAACTGGGCGAGCAAACTGTCCAGTTTCTACAGCGGTACGGCCGGAAAAATTTTCAAGTATTTTATCTCACCCCTGCAGCTGTCGGCAGGCGGAGGAGTAACGCTAAGTGTCAATACTGGCATCTTCTCGTTCTACAACACCCAGGGAGATTTAGCACCGTGGAAGAATCATATAATAGCCAACAAGTTCTTCGGACAGGCTTTTGTCAAGGGACAGGCACAGGCCAAGCTTGATATTGGCATTGCTTCCGCCAAGGCGGGCGTTAATGTCGGTGCCGGCATCAATTTCAAACACTCTGTTGGCTGCCGCATGGACTTCAGGAATGCCTTCTCCGGCTGCGCTTACAGCTGGTTTGGCGGTGTGGAGGCTTTCTACAAGTTGAAGGCCCTCTTTTGGAGCACCAGCGGTTCGAAGACACTGGGACGCAACAAGGTACAGCAGCGGCTCATAACACCTAAGAATTTCAAGAACCCATATCACAGGAATTTTGTTTATTTCCTAAGCGATGCCGACGATCCTGACGCATCTTCCAGCAAGGAGTTACGCAAGGCCAACGTGGATTTGCCAGGCGAATTCGTCACCGACCTTGTTGATTTCAACGAACCCGTTAAGTTCCTGGCCGGCGGCGACAGCATCATCTATCAGGGCAGTTACGAGAACCCCAACGACTATACCGTCGAGGTGGCTGCAACCGGCAATCCCATCTACCTGTCCGACTGGCGCAAGGGCGGATGTTCCGAATACGATGCAGCCTCGGTTCCAGGCATTGACATGGTGCTGCTGGAACAGGCTACCGGCAGGATTGCGCAGGAGGACCTTGATGACACTCTGCATCTTGACGAGACGGCGAAGCGTGTCAGCCGCGTATATGGAATATACTACACAAAGAAGACCACCGGGACAAAGTGGTACAGCCCCAAGCCAGTGTATAGTTCACCCGAGACGACATCCTTCAAACCGCGTGTCGCTCTGGCAGACAATGGTACAGGCGTAGGCATCTGGCAGGAAGGGCTTCTGGAGAAAGCCAGCTGGGTTACACCCGAAGACACCACGCAGATATCGGATCTGGTTATGCACGGTCAGTTAATGATGTCACGCTTTGATGGAAACGAGACATGGTCCGAGCCCATACCGCTCATGGCTCTTGACGAGAGCTGTGCGCTGAAAGACTATCACGTCACCTACGACGGTTTCACGGCATTTATAGTAGCCCGCAAGGCATCCCAAGAAGCAGACAACCAGAATATCTGCATGACCGTCGATGCCTCAGGCAATATCACAATGCACGACATCGAGCAGACCGACGAACTGATGCGCCTGCGCCGTGTCGGTGACAACAACGTCATTGCCTGGACAACTCCTGTTGACACGCTCGGAAGCGGTACAAACTTCCGCGTCAAGAGCTACGGCATGGACGGCAATGCAAAGGATGGCATCAACACCTCTATTATACTCAATCAGGTCAATGTCGATGATTTCCGCATCATCCCCGACCTGGAGGCCAAGTCCCTCAACAATGTAGCCCTGTTGTGGCGCGAGACGCCATTTGCCAGCGACAGCACGTCAATGCGACTGATGGCCGCACGCCTTGTACCCAACAAGGACGGCAGCTTCGGCGTCGGTACACCTATGACTGTCGTCCGTCTCACAAATTCCAACAACATTTTCGGCTTCGACGGATATATGACCAACGAGAAGATTCAGACCTGCTATGTTGCCGTTGACAGCCTTGGTAATTCCCAGCTCAACAAGACGGCAGCCTACTTCGGCAATGCCTTCGGCTACACCGTACTGTTCGATACCGACAACAATCAGGGTTTCCAGAGCCACAAAGATGAGATTACACTGCTCGTTACTGTCACCAACTACGGCACATCCACCATCAACGAATGCGTGCTGAGCGTTGACGGCATCGACCAGAAGTTCCCGTTGGACATGACAATACCAGCAGGCTCCAGTGCCAAAGAGCGCGTCACTATACCTTATATATTAGGTAATGGTGTGAATACCACGCTCAACGTGAAGTATGACGATGTGCTGGGCATACAGGAACAGAGCTACGCCCGCTTCATGGCACGCCGTGCTGCACGTGCAGGTAGCAGCAAGGCCGTCAACGATAAGGAGGATGCTGTCTATGAGAAGCACACCGCCAGGTTCTTCCCCTACAATCCGCGACTCGAATGTTTCGTTGCAGGGCAACGCGTAGACAAGAACGGCGACAACCATATCACAATATGTGTGCGCAACTACACTCGTCGCGAACTGGACAAACGCTTCCTCCTTATAGTAGGACTTAAGGAGAAATCCTACAGCTCACTTGTGTACGATAAATCCGGCGCCAGCCCTAGCAAGTACCCGGTAAAGTTCCTGTTCAGCCATTTGACGACAGCAGATGGCGGCAACAGTTGCATGTATGACTACGGCAGCTACCGCGCCGGCTACGTTACCATTACCGTTCCTGCTGTAACCGAGAAGGAAGAACTGTATGTAGGCGCCACACTGGTTTACAAGGATTTGGAAAGCGGTTATTTAATGAGAGTCGTCCCCAATATCTTCTCGGGCAGCAGAAACAGCGGCACAGTGACACTCTATCCATCATCTGAACCAACATTTGTGAAGAAGGTTTTCAATAACGACGACGAGGGCACTCATATGCGTGTCAGCCGCGAGGACAACTCTCTGGTTGTTACGGGCGCCAAGGCTTGCCAGCAGGTACGTCTCTACCAGGCCAACGGAACTATCATAGCCCGCAGGCAGGCAGACGAGAGCGGCAGGGCTGTTTTCCATACTCCTGTGGGTAACGGTGTTGGCCTTGTGTCAACAGACGAGGAAACCGTTAAATTCATCTACTAAAAATCGGAATCTAATGAAGAACATTATTTTGACAACCCTCACAATGGCTATAACTGCCATTGGCGCTACAGCACAAGAGATTACCGACCCCGATTTGATATGGGACGGTTCTATATCCAGCCACTTACACGTCGAAAACAAGACCATCTACATCTACACTCCTGCCGACTTCATTGCCCTTCATGACCTGTGGGACAAATATGAGGACGACGGTCATCACGGCTACGACGGCTATACCATACTGCTGATGAATGACATCGACCTGAACAACCGTAATATCCAGCCCCTAACCATCGGCTGGACAGATAGCCACCGCTTCGGCGGGAGATTCGACGGACAAGGACACACCATCAAAAATGTCTATATTGGCGGAGAGGAAGACGACCGCGGACTCTTCGGATGGATGTGTGGCGGCGATGTGTTAAACCTCAAGTTGGTGAACGTCTATATCCATGCTGGAGATGGGGGGAATGAACACGTCGGAGCACTCTGCGGAAAAATGGAGAACCACAGCCTTATATCCCATTGTGCGGTAATAAACTGCACAGTGAGCACGTGGGACCCTGACGATGACGACGAGGTTGGAGTCTTCTGCGGATATATGGCCAACGACAAAAATGTGATTGAGTACTGCTATACTGATGCAACCGTGATGGGCGATACGCAGGTGGGCGGAATAGTCGGTAAGGTTGAAAAGAACGATGGCGACGATAAATCTGAAATTCATCACTGCTATTTTCGCGGAACAATACAGCACGGTGACGAATACTTCGGGGCCATTGCCGGTGAACGCTACAGCAACCCTGTATATAGCAACTTCTTCCTCGACCGATATGACGGTGTGAGAGCCACAGGCAACCAGGAGAAATATGACGGTAGCAGCTACCATCCTGACAATGAAGTCAAGGCATGCACAGATGAAGGGTTGAAAGCCCCGCTCCTCTTCGGTGCCGACAACACGGAATGGGTGTACCCGCTCAACGGCTATCCCGAGCTCAAGGTGTTCCTGCGCTATAATGTCGGGGACACCTTCTACGAAAAGAATATCGGAAGCATGGACAACAACGTCGTTCCTGGCTATCTTAAGATACAGAAAAACGAAGACACCCCCCTTGCTGTTTCGCTCGAGAAGATTATGCCTGGCTATTCTGGTTCCGATTTTGCCCTGAACGATAACTTCACGTCCTATTTCAGCGACAAGCAGCTGTGTCTGACTGGTCTCAGCGCCAATATCTTCGAGAACCTGGGTGTGGTGAATACGGTTACCGTGCCTGCTACCATCGACTCTATTGCCATCCCGCAGCGCCACCATGTGCAGAATGCCTTCATCCTCAACGGAACAGTAGGAGCCGTGAAGGACGGCGGTCTCTATAGCCTGAAGGACAAGTATTTCGTCACGGCTCCTAAGACGTTCACCTCGCTGACCATCCATCAGGAGTTTGCCGACCAGATTGTCGATTATGCTTTCGAGAACATGAGCAATCTGCGTAAGCTCTATGTTGACACCTGGATACCGGCAGGCACACTGGTTGACGACGGGGACAATCTCGCTCCAGTCATTCAACTCAATGGTGGGAACATCTTCAACGGCTGTCCCGAAGACCTGGATGTCTATATCAAGGACGGCACCAGCAACCAGCTCTTCATCGGCTATCAGGGTCCTGGCGGCTATGGCTACAGCAATGACGAAAGCGGATGGATGAATTTCTACTCCGAATATCAAGATGTAGAAAACCACATGTACTCATATTTCCCAATCAATCGCAATCCAGGCGGTATGTCAACCCTCATACTCGGCTACCCCGTCGAACTGCCCCAGGAAGTGACTGCATGGTGGGCACAGTCAATAGGCGACGAGACAATCACCTTCCGCAAGATAGGCTCCCCCGTCGTGCCCGCACTCACACCCGTACTGCTCACCTACGAGGGGACAGGACCGCTCTATCTCTCCCGCTATGAAGGCGACAACCCAGGTGCTGCCACCGACTACGAGACCAATCTCCTCAAAGGCAGCGTCGACCCCGGCGGGCACTTCGTAACGTCTTCCGAAATGATGAGCAACTTCTTCACACTCGGACGCCCCGCAGGCGACAGCAGCTACGAGAATCTCGGCTTCTATCAATATCATCCAAAGAACGGTCTCCTGCCGTCCTACGTCGCATGGCTCGCCGCCAGCGACATCCCTACAGGTGTCAAGGGCTTTACCTTCGTCTTCGATGATGACGACCCGATAGGCATTCTTTCTCCCCTCGAGGAGACGGAAGAGGAGGCCGCAGTTTACACCCTCCAGGGCATACGTATCGACCCGTCGAACATGCAGAAGGGGACAATGTATATTGTCAATGGGAAAAAAGTATTATATTAATTTGACAACAGAAATAATCTAATCAAGCAATGAAGAAAACATATATCAACCCCGTCTGCGTCACAGACATCACCTCTCCGCAAACGCTACTCGCCACCTCTACCACCCCCGTGACACCTGATGAACCGGAAGTGGAGGGTTGTGATGTGGATTACGATCCCTTCCAGACAACATTCGACGCCCTTTAAACGCGCTATGGCAACATTGCTTATATTACTTCATTTAACCATCGTCCTGGCGATGATATTTATCGGAGCCAAGGTGGGTGGCATCCCTGTCGTGGATGATGAGCATCATCTGGTGGGCATCGTCACCTGGCTCTTCAGCCCCTTAGTAGGCACGGCGCACACATGCTCTATCATCGCTGAGATAGCCCGCAAGGAAAAGGTGCGTCCCGAACGTCCGCTCGGCATTGTCCTCGAGACCAATCGCTCGGTCTATGATATCGTGCTCGAAAAGGGTCTTATGACTCATGAAAAACTCGACGAGGCCCTCAACCCTGCCAATATGTATGTGTCCCATTAGTTCAAAGTTGTTCCATAAGTACAAATACGTCGGACGCTTTCTGCTCATCCTTGCGGTGTGCGTGGCACTAAGCCTGAGGCTGTCGCGATATATTCCTGACGGTTATTTCGACCAAGTCATCACGCCCATTCTGGTATCGTGCTCTACCCTTGTTGCCTTCATTGGAGCCTGGCTTATGTTCCGTCACAGCGACGGACTGCGCATCCGCAAGGCGTGGGGTTATTCGCTGCTGGCGTGGGGTGTGGCCGACGGAGCCTATCTCGTCTGCTGGCTCATGGCTCCGATGACGGTCATGGACATGGGAGCCTACCACCTGACCACTCACGAACTGCTTATCGGCAATCTGCTGGGATGGCTGTTGCTGCTCTACCCCACAGAGGCCCTGCGTCCCCGCTGGCTCACACCGAAGAATGCCTTATGGCAGTTGTTGCCCATCTTCGCGCTGCTGGCACTCGACTATGTGGTGCCCATCTCCTTGGCATCAATTCTCTCGCTCTATCCTTTCATCCTACTGACTTTCCTTATCTCGCACATACGAGCATATAGAATATGGTGTGAGGAAAACTTCTCGACACTCAACGATATTGATGTGCAATGGATAATACGCTATCTTATTATGATAACGCTGATTGGCGTAGTTTACCTTTATATCTGCCTGACACATCATCACGCACGTGGTTTCACGCAGCTATGGCTCGTCATTTTCATGTTCATCTACAGCACCGAGCAGATTCTGTTCCGCCGCGACCCCTGGCAGTTGCTGCATCTGTCGGAGGGGGAAGAGGCAGCCGAACAGGAATCGGAGTGGTATCCTGATAGGACAGAAGAAGCGGTAACAGCCAATGAGACTCATGCTGCCTATCGCGAGACACTGGAAAATTGGATGGAAACAGAAAAGCCATACATCAATCCTGATTTCCGGCTCCTCGATTTGCGTCAGGTCCTGCCGCTGAACAGAACCTATCTTTCCCAATTCATCCGTGCCGAGTATGGTTGCACATTCTACCAGTTCGTCAACCGCTACCGTATTGAGGAGGCCAAACGCCTGAAGCAGGAGAATCCCGACATGAAAATTGGGGAGGTTTCTGCCCGATGCGGTTTCTCGTCGCCAACGGTCTTCAGCCGCACCTTCGCCTCTATTGCCGGCATCACGCCCCGCGAATGGAGCAAGAAAATCCATCCTGCGTGATTTCGCTCTTTTGTACGCAAAGCTTTCGAAACTTGCAAGAGAATAGCACAGAACCCTGTCATGTTTTTCGGACTTATGCCAAACTTGCATCTAACAACTGCTGTGAAGTCGCCCGACTTAACGTGCCACGTTTACCATCGTGACGTGCCGTGTTGACCAATGAGGCGTGTCACGTTTTACCTCATCCCCAAGCAAGCCTTATACGATTTTATAACATAGTTTAACGTGACATTTTTCGTGTATAACAATTTGAGCTATTCGAGAATCTTTCAAAAACAGGCTAATTTGTATGTTAT
>Ga0310786_10012612_pt1 | contig 10460 bp, 12 predicted proteins | sample AusTroGonzalo_MG_FD_203881 | JGI IMG/M metagenome (GOLD analysis project Ga0310786, IMG submission 203881) | Bovine rumen microbial communities from tropical cattle in Woodstock, Queensland, Australia - Gonzalo_03 (v2) (version 2) | ecosystem: Host-associated > Mammals > Digestive system >... | reverse complement strand
CATCTTCAAAGAAAGGTATAACCTCATAAAGCGTTTCATCATATTGTAAAACACCGCCGATGCTTTGTTCTTTGAAATGCTTAAAAGAGTTGATGACTAAATATGTTGCTTCATTGTATGTTACAATGGCCACAAAGTTATGTATCAGACTGTTTTCATTATATGCTGCATCATTGGGGGCCAATAAACGAACATTGTTTTCTTCTTCGGCGACAATGTTATCATATAAAGGATGTCCGGCGTGTATGAACTCAACATTTGAGCTGTTGCGCTTCAATTCTACAAACTTTTGCGGTTTGATATATTGATCGCCTTTTTTGGGGTTTTTTAGCCAGTTTAATATCTTTAGCATCTTCTTCTCCTTTGTTTTTTAGTGTAGCACAAAAAACAATACTCGTAAATATATTTGACAGTGTAAATCACAGATACTTAGCAAATTGCTAATTTTTTAGGACCAACCCAAAAAATTATTTATGAATTGGCAAACACGATTATTGAAGGTGTTTGCATCATTGGTATAACTTTGTAATCCTTCTAATTTTTCATAACCGAATGCTGTGCCCTCAGAAATGCGCACAATAACCAATGTTAAAGGGGCATCTATTTTGAAAGCATGAATATATTCCGGATGTTCGGCCAGGTTTATTAAATAAGCGTGCAGCTTGTTTTTATAGTTTTGGCGCAGCGTGTCAATAATCATATCAATGGCTGCATTACAATTTTCACAGGGGTTGTCTGTGCTGTATAAAATTATGGCTTCGGGAAGCTTTTGTGATACGGGATTGATGTATAAATCTTGTAGCGATAAAGATTGGGCGTAAACGGGCAAGGGTGCCCAAAACAGCCAAGATAACACTATGACCAAAAACATTTTATTTTGCGCCTTTTATAAGGGGGAACAGGCATCTTTTAGCCACTCAAATTCCTGTTTGGTGAGGTATTTTTTTAAGCTCAAAAGCACCTGCTTATGATACTGATTTATCCAATTGAGTTCTTCTAAAGTTAGTAAATATTTATTGATAAGGCGCTTATCAATAGGGGCAAGAGTTAAAACTTCAAAATTTAAGAATTTAGGATTTTTGGCAGGTTTTATGTAATATAGATTTTCTATGCGGATGCCAAAAGCATTTTCTTTATAGAATCCGGGTTCAATGGAGGTTACCATATTGGCCGACAGCGGCGTGCTGTTTTTGTTTAGCATAGATATGCTAAAAGGTCCTTCGTGAACATTTGAGAAAAAGCCCACACCGTGTCCCGTACCGTGCTCGTAGTTGAGACCTTGCTTTAACAGGGGCTGTCTGGCCATTAAGTCCAACTCATATCCGGTAGTATTTTTAGGAAAGACAGCAGTAGCCAGGGCAATGTGTGCTTTTAGAACGAGTGTGTTTTTTTCTATCATATCAGCAGTGGGCGTTCCTAAAGCAATGGTTCTTGTAACATCAGTTGTACCGTCATAATATTGCCCGCCGCTGTCTATTAATAAAACATTATTCTTTTTGAGTACGGCGGCTGTTTTTTCTTCTGCATGGTAGTGCACAATGGCAGCGTGTGCACCGAATCCGGCAATGGTGGCAAAACTTTCTGAAAAGAAATTCAATTCTTTTTTGCGGAAGTTTAATAATTTTTGTGCAATTTCGGTTTCTGTTTTGCCGTTATAATTTTTGGAGAGCCAAAACATAAATTTTGTGAGTGCTACGCCATCTCTTAAATGCGCATTGCGAATCCCTTTTAACTCTGTTTGATTTTTGATAGATTTAAGATTGGTTGTTTCATCATGAAGATGTTTAAGCTCGGGCGCAAATGTTTGAATGATAACCGGTGTGGTTCTGAAATCTGCCGCCAGTTTTTTATATTGAGGCAAAATGTTTTTTAATTCCTTAAAAGGAAGAGCCGTTGTGTCATCAGTATGTTCGGCAAATATTTTGTAAGAGCCGTTTTTTTCTATTAAGGCATAGGCACGAAATATCGGAGAATACGGCAATGCATGGGAACGCTTGTTTAAGAGCCAAGAAACGTTTGCAGCAGAAGTTAGCAAAAAAGCATCTGTATCGTTTTTTTTGAGGTAGGAAACAATCGTTGCTATTTTTTCTTTAACGGTCAAACCCGTCAATTTTTTTTGATGAACAAAAGTCTTAACTTTTTGGGTACTTAAACACAGATCTTCATCTTGTTGGGCAATAAATTGGGCTTTAGGCAATGTTTTTGATAGTTTATCTAAAGTATCAAGGCTGATGCACCACGGATTGTATAAAATTTTTGGACAGGTCTTGGAAAAAGTTTTTTTAAGCCAACCGTAAAAGCTTATTTCAGAAAGCTTGATAATTTCTGTCTGCCTCAAATTCACTTCTTTTTTGGCTTGCAGTTCATAGCGGCCATCTACAAAAAGATAAGCTTTATCCAGTGTAATAAACAGAATGGCATAAGAACCGGTAAAGCCGGTTAGCTGTTCAATCTGATTTTCTTCTTTTAAGATGTCTTCATTAATAAAAAGGTTGCCGAGCGTATATAAACGACCGGTGAATTTTTGTTTTTTTAGTTCTTGTTGAATAGTTTTAATATTCATTGAACCTCCTTTAGCTTATTTTTGAAGCACCGCGGCGCGCCAGTTTTCAAGCTTATAAGTTTTGATAAGTTTAAATCCTAAATCTATATGATGTTTTATAATTTCTGTTTCTTGATTGTCAATAAAACCGGAAATTAAATAACAACCTTTATCTTTAAGAGAATCGTATGCCTGTTTGCTCATCGCTTTTAGGGGGTTGGCCAAGATGTTGGCAAAGATGAGATCATAGGGCGCATTTTTACCAATCTTTTTGTTTTGGTAACCATCGCTTAAAACGGAAGTTATATTTTTTTCTACATTGTTGGTGATGGCATTATTGTCAGAAACATCAACCGACTCGGAATCTATATCGGCGGCAATAATTTGAGGGGCTTTTTGCCAAATTTTTGCGGCAGCAATAGAGAGTATGCCCGAGCCTGTTCCCATGTCTAAAATCTTTTGGGGTTCTTTGATGGTTTGGTGTAATTCGGATATGGCTGTTAAGCACATTTTTGTGGTTTGATGCTCCGAGCCGAAAGCCGTGGCGGCATATACCTGTATGGGGATTTTTTTTGTTTTGGGGCAGGTTGTTTCGTGTATGCCGTAAACCAAAAAGGCACCAATTTCAAAAGGGGCAAATTTGATAACGTTTTCCTTTAACCAGTTTTTGCTTTCCAGCATTTCAACATCAAAAGGGGGTAAGGCATACTTGTTTGTTTTGATTTTTTTTCTAAATACCGTTTCATCAAAATCAAGCGGCGCGTAGCCGACATATTCTTCTTTTCCGTCATCGGTGTAGTTGATAGCCACTACATCAAAGGTTTCTTCCAAAAATTCGGCTAGCTCATAAGGAAGATTATCTATCGGTTCAAATTTGATTAATTTGCAGCTTTTAGAAAGGTTATGCATAGGTTTACCTCAAAATCATTTTTTTTATTTACAACTATTAAATAACGTTGCATAAATATAGTGAGGAAAACGTTAAAAAGAGATTATATTATGAAAAAAATATTTATCGGATTGGCTGTTTTGGTTTTGTCTTCTTGCTATCTTAAAGGAGATTATACGCTTGGTCGGCGTAATGTGTTTAATGATTTCTTTTACACATATAATATTCGTTATTATGATAAGGATCAGTTTTCAAATGCATCAACGGAAACAGAGACGGTTAGTGATTATCAGTTAGGTGTTACACGTCATACGGTTCCCGGAGGAAAGGTTGTTTCTTCTAAGGTGATAGAGAAAGAAGTTTTCTCTAACGAATATGTACGTCCGACGAAAAAAGGTGCTTTAGTTTCTTATACAGTGCCGGTAGAGTTTTCTGATGAACAGATTTATCAGACCATAGGTGAAACAGATATTCATGGTGTAACCTATCGGTTGCTTAAACCGAATCGCATTGGTGACGTTGTGTTGATTAATGAACAAGGTGAGGTTTATAATCGTGTCGGTCGTATTTATAATAATCGCTTAGCTTTGTTGGAAACGAGCTTTTTGCTTGAGCCGGATGATGTTAAATTTACCAACGAAATCAAAAATCAGTTTGGTTCTGAAAATGTTGTTTCCGGTTTTGAAGTTCGTTATATGGGTATAGTAGATTACCATATGGTGTTTAAGTATACTTCTTTTGAAGGAAACGGGCAATATCCTATAGATGGAGAGAAAATCTATAAATTCCCGATGTATGACAAAAATGTGTCCTTTGAAGGAATTAAATTGGAAATTCTTGATGCTAATGACAGCGGTATAGAATACAAGGTTTTGAAAATTTAAGGATATTGAAAAAAAGTATGAAGGGCGGTTTGATAACCGTCCTTTTTTATAACTAAAATAGAGGTTTAAGCGCTTGTTTGTCTTACTATCTATATCTTTGATAGTGGAGGTAACGAAAATGAGGTTTATTAAACCGGAAAGTTTAAAGAAAGATTCCATCATTTTAGATGTACGCAGTGATGTAGAATATGCCAGAGAGCGCTTGGCACTGCCTCATATTTTGATTAGGGCAGATGAGGTTAATCCCGAAGAATTTATGGCTGAGTATAATCCTAAAGGAGATAAGACCGTTAATATTTTATGCACTTCGGGAGGGCTTGCTTCGGAGGTGGCCGAACGCTTTGAAAATGCCGGTTATGAAAATGTGGCTGTGGTGGTTGGCGGCATTATTGAAGCCGAATATGAAGGTGTTCGCGTGCTTAAAAACTAGCAAAAAGTGTTGTATCCTATTTAAAATTTGGTATCCTTGCTTAAAGATTTAAGGAGATAGAAATGCCTGATTTTGAATTGGAAGATAAATGTTGTGGTTTGGTGGCCGGTGTGGATGAGGCCGGACGTGGTCCGTGGGTTGGTCCGGTGGTTGCCGGATGCGCTGTTTTCTTAAAGCGTTGTGTTAACCCGAAATTGCTTGATGAATTAGATGATTCCAAAAAACTTTCTAAGAAAAAAAGAGAAGAATTATATGATTTGTTGTTAAAAGAAAAAGATGAAGGGCATATGCTTTTGGGAATTGGCGAAGCGAGTGCCAAAGAAATTGATGATATTAATATCTTAAACGCATCTTTTTTGGCGATGAAACGGGCTATGGCTCAGGCTCAAGTTAAGGCAGATATGGTTTTGGTGGACGGTAATCGTGAGCCAAAAGATTTCGGGTGTTCGGTTAAAGCAGTGATTAAGGGAGATGCCAAGTCATATTCCATTGCGGCGGCATCTATTTTGGCAAAAGTTTATCGTGATCGTTTGATGGAAAAGATGGCCCTAAAATATAGCGGTTACGGGTTTGAAAAAAATGCGGGCTATGGCACAAAGGCGCATATTGAGGGGTTAAAAAAATATGGTGTTACGCCGGAGCACAGGCGCTCTTATGCTCCTATAAAAAAGTTTTTGGAACAGAGTAAAACTTCTTTTTAATTTTTTTGCATAATTTTTGATAAAATACTTGAATGTTGGGTATAGATAAGTTATACTCATTCTATTCGCTATAGGCATATGTCTATTATTTTAAAAAAAAATTTTATTTTTATGGCAGAAAAAAATTTAGTGACCGGAACACCGATTTTGTTAGGTGGTTATCAGGTCAGCTCCACACAAGGAGACATTGAGTTAGAACAATCGCACGGATTAGTGCGCGGTAACGGACTACTGGTCAAGAATGCAGAAGGGGAAGTTCTGTATGAGGGAGTGAGAGGGTTCCTTCCTTTTACAAATGAAACACACCTTGTGCGCCGGCAAGATGGCAGTTGGTGGCTTTTGTTCCTTAGCACAGGGAAAAAACGCAAACTGCAGAAAGTGAACGTTAAGCACGGAGATATGTACCTCATGTTTGACGATGAGGGCAAGATCCGACCGGACCAGGAGTGCTATCGCTATCCGGTAATTGCCGCCTAATTCAACAAAAAAAAGAGCGGGGGTTTTCTCCTGCTCTTTTTTTGTTTAAAACAGAGTGTTTTTAGAGTTCCGGAACAGATGCTTTGGTGCGCTTTTCTTCCGAAACGGGGGCATCTTTGGTTTTATCCACCTTTTTGCCGGCTAAAACTTCTTTAATTTCTTCGCCGGTTAAGGTTTCATATTCCATCAATGCTTTGGCTAATGTTTCCCAATCTTTTTTGTGCTTTTGCAAAATCTTTTTAGCCTCTTCATAGCCATCTGTTACCAAGCGCTTGATTTCCGTATCCACCAAGCGGGCCGTTTCTTCACTCATATTCTGATTTTGAGTAACCGAACGTCCTAAAAAGACTTCATTGGAGTTTTCTGAATAGCGAATCGGACCTAAAATATCACTCATACCCCATTCGGTAACCATGGCGCGTGCCAAATTAGTGGCGGCATTAATGTCTGAGGAAGCACCTGAGGTAACAGCCTCATATCCGAATTTAATTTCTTCGGCGACTCGTCCGCCCATCAAAATGGTGAGGCGTGAAAGCATTTGCGTTCTGGTATAAGAGTATCTGTCTTTTTCGGGTAATTGCTGAACCATACCCAAAGCTCTGCCTCTCGGGATAATTGTTGCTTTATGGATAGGGTCTGTGTCTTTAACGTTTAATGAGCAGATGGCATGTCCTGCCTCATGATAAGCCGTGAGCTTCTTTTCTTTTTCATCCATGGCCATAGACTTGCGCTCATTACCCATCAAAACCTTATCCTTGGCATTGTCAAAGTCTTCTGAGCTCACTTTAAGCTTGTTTTTGCGGGCGGCCAGTAAGGCTGCTTCATTAACCAAATTGGCCAAATCCGCACCCGAGAATCCGGGCGTTCCTCTGGCAACTACAGATAAATCAACATCTTTTCCTAAAGGCACTTTTCTGGTGTGAACTTTTAAGATTTCTTCTCTGCCTTTGACATCGGGATTGCTGACAGTTACCTGACGATCAAAACGACCAGGACGAAGAAGTGCCGGGTCCAGTACGTCCGGACGGTTGGTGGCTGCAATCAAAATCACATTTTCATTGGCATCAAAGCCATCCATTTCCACCAAAAGTTGGTTTAATGTTTGTTCACGTTCATCATTGCCGCCGCCTAAGCCTGCACCACGATGACGTCCAACGGCATCAATCTCATCAATAAACAACAGACAAGGCGCGTTCTTTTTGGCTTGGGCAAACATATCACGTACACGTGAGGCACCAACACCCACGAACATCTCCACAAAATCTGAACCGGAGATAGAAAAGAACGGAACATCCGCTTCACCGGCAACGGCCTTGGCCAGCAAAGTTTTACCTGTTCCCGGAGGACCAACAAGCAAAACACCCTTTGGAATTTTACCACCCAAACGTTGAAATTTTTGCGGATCTTTTAGGAAGTCTATAATCTCTTCTAATTCTTGTTTGCTTTCATCGGCACCGGCAACATCGGCAAAGGTTACCTTTTTTGTATTTTCAACCAGACGAGCGCGTGATTTACCAAAACTCATGGCCTTGTTATTGCCGGAGTTTGCCTGACGCATAAAAAATACCCAGACACCGATTAAGAGCAACATCGGAAACCAAGAAATAACAATACCCCAAAATGTGCTTTCGGAAGTGTCAATCGGGCGAGCTTCAATTTTGACATCCAGCTTTCTTAGAGTTTCTATCATACTGGGGTCATAGGGCGCATAGGTATGAAATTTTCCGCCATCAGTGTATGTGCCGTTAATATCATTACCGATAATGGTAACGCTATTAATGCGGTTGTCTTCAGCGCTGTTCATAAAATCTGAAAAAGCAACCTGCGCTACATTTCCAGGACGCTTTTCTGGGTTAAATGTGTTAAAAAAGAGGCTTAGTACAATAAATGCGGCTATCCAAAACAAAATACTTTTTGAGTTTTTCATCTCTCACCTAAAATATAATTGATAAACTTCTTTATATATAAGGCGTAATAAAAGAAAACTCAACAGTTATTTTTTTGTTTTTGAAATGTTTAATTGTTTTTCCTATTTAACCGTGTCTTAGCTTGAAGACGCCGTTTTCATAACCTTGAATGGACTTATCAATATCTGCCATCTCTAAACGTTTTTCGGTGATGGCAACGTATTCCTTTTCACGCTCTATGCCAACAAAATGACGACCTAATTTTTTAGCAGTAACAGAAGTTGTCCCCGAGCCTAAAAACGGATCAAAAACCACATCGCCCGGGTTTGAAGAAGCTAATATTAATTTAGCAATCAGTTTCTCCGGTTTTTGGGTGGGGTGCGGGGTGTTTTCTGCCATAGACCAAAACGGAATGGAAATATCCGTCCACAAATTTGAGGGTGCAGTCAGCCTGAATTTACCATCTGTTTCTTCATCTTCCTGCCAGTCTTTCGGGATACCGTTATCATCTTTATATGGTGCTAAAACCGGACGCTTTAACTTAACGGCATCCAGGTTAAAGGTGTATTCCGCCGATTTGGTGAAAAACCAAATATCTTCCATGCAGTTTTTCCAATTATTACCGGAACTGCGACCTTTTTCTCTTTCCCAAGTAATGCGGTTTTTTAATAAAAAATATTTGCTGGCAATCTCGGGAATGGAAATAGAGGTATTCCAGTCTGCACAAATATAAAGAGTGCCGTTTGGTTTTAGTGAAATAAAAATTTCGGCCAACCATTTATCCATCCACTTTTTATAGGCATTCCAATCCATAGATTTAAATTCTTTGGTGCCGAATTTTTTTGTGAGATTGTATGGAGGATCCACAATAACCAAATCTGCGAAATTTGTGGGTAAGAGCTTTAGGGCATCAAACGTATCTTGAAAAATGGTTTTATCTAAAATGTCTTTGGTTTTAACTTTTCCTGACAGCGTTATGGCACGTGAAGCGTAAGTTTCTATTTCTTCTTCGCTTAAGGTAATAGTCTTATTGCGCGGTGCCGGATTTTCCGTCATTTTTCTTCGCCGAATTTGGAGTTAATAAGGTTTGTTAAATTGCTGATAGCTAATTTGGCATCGGGACCTGTGGCAGAAATTTTGATGCTTGTTCCCTTTGAGGCGGCTAACATCATTAACCCCATAATGGAATTGCCATCCACCGTTTGTCCCAAGCGCTCCACTTCCACATTTGCTTCCAGACCGTCTATGGCCTTAACAAAACTTGCGGCAGCACGGGCATGTAATCCTCTTTCGTTTATAATAGTCAATTCTGCAAAAAGTTTATCACTCATTTTATTTTCCCAAAAGTTCTGATGCAACGGTAATGTATTTAATTCCGGCTTCTTTGGCACCGGCAACAGCTTCTTTTAAGCCTTTTTCTTTACGTAAAGTGTTGAGTTTGACAAGCATAGGCAAGTTAATGCCGGCTATAACTTCCACATTGGCCCTGTCAAGTGTGGAAATTGCTAAATTAGAAGGTGTTCCGCCAAACATATCGGTTAATAAAATAACGCCTTCGCCGGTATCTACCTCTTTTACTTTGGAGAGAATGTCTTCTCTTCTTTCATTCATGTCATCGTTGGGACCGATGCAAGCTGTGGCAATCTGTGATTGAGGACCTACAACGTGTTGCATCGCTAATAAAAATTCATCGGCTAAATGTCCGTGTGTTACCAACACAATACCAATCATTATTTTTCTCCGCATTTCCATATTTTAACAGCACCAAAAGCGGCAATAATTTCAGATTTGCTTTTAATGCGCTCTAATTCATCTGCTCTGGTTTGGCGACCTTTAAATGAAAACTCTTCAACCGTTTCCACCGGCACACCGTAAGTGCGTTCTACGGTTTCTCCGTTTAATTCTACCACCATAATAAACTCTTGCTCGGCTAAAACCGAACCTGTTTCACGATCTATTCCATCTAATTTAACAGCTATGCTACTGTCGCGTTTTAATAAAGCCGTTTTCTTGCCGTTATATTCCATAGACGGATTTTGCGGCTCGCCTTTGCGTGCATCTATAAACACCGCAAGCTCGCCAAATTTATTTTGAATAATTTCAAAGAAATCTTGCTTTTCAATTAGCGTGTAATATTGATTTTCCATAAGTTGTCCCTTTACCTTAAGCATATCGCCAACAAAAAATAGAATATCACAAAGTTTTATAAGTGTCAATTAAGTTTGTAAATTACTCTTTCTCATTGGTGGAGCCCAGTGCTTTTTTTATTTCTTCACATTCGGCCATAATTTCTGATATACTTTTTTTAGATTTAATGCGACCGGATTTTTTTAAGATTAACTTAGCCATTTCTTCTTGATTGGGCGCTTGCTCAATTTCGGGCATATCCTTTAAGGAGACTCCGTCAAGCGAATCGGCAGGCAAATCTTTGATAAGGGTTTTAAGAGACTCTAAAGTCGGATCTAAATCGGATTGGCTTACGTCACCTTTTAAGCCCAAAGGTTTTTCAATTTTCTCTTTTATTGTTTTTCTTTTGAGTTCAGAGGGGTTATATTCTGCGTTGTTAATGCGATTAAAATCTTTTTGTGTCAGTTTTGATGAAAGACCTAATTCCTGGGCATCAATTGCCG
>Ga0310786_10012610_pt1 | contig 10460 bp, 8 predicted proteins | sample AusTroGonzalo_MG_FD_203881 | JGI IMG/M metagenome (GOLD analysis project Ga0310786, IMG submission 203881) | Bovine rumen microbial communities from tropical cattle in Woodstock, Queensland, Australia - Gonzalo_03 (v2) (version 2) | ecosystem: Host-associated > Mammals > Digestive system >... | reverse complement strand
TGCCTTCCCTTGTCTGGGCAATTGCTATGCCATGATTGTAGCCTATCATGTATAGTTGTTGGTCCATTTTCAGTTCATTCGCTTCCACTTCCTCCATCGGAGTTTCACCGAAGACAATCTGATTGAAGTAATCACCGATAGATTTGGACTCTTTTTCCTTCATAACCTTACCTGACACATCAAATACGTGGGCATGTTCTGGCGTCTGTTTCTTCTTCAGCTGAATAATTGCCAAGTCTGCATTCTCACGCCTCGAAATCTTGCGGACGATACAGGGATTCCCTTTCAAAAAATCGTTAAAGTCTTCGATATGAGTATCATTATAAGCAATGCCCAGTTTGGAAAATGTCTTCACCTTAATAGACCTCGGATTCGCATTAGCAGAGATATAATCACACAAATAACGCCATCCATTAAATCGCTCTTCCACGTTGGCCATGACAATATTAATCTTTTGTAGCATTTCCTGGTTCGACACATATACATTACCAAAGACATCTTGACTATAACATTCCCTCTTTTTCTCTTCCAGCTCTGCATAAGCCTGTCTTGCCATTTCCATGGAGTCAATGTATGTTTGGCGTTCTCTTTTCAGGGAAGTTACTATCTTCTCTTGGGCTTCAAACTCATCCATCGCTACATCCACAACATGCCTGTTTGTCATAATGTCGCCCTTGCTGTCGATGAAGAACCCTGTACCGAACATACGATTGCAGTTCCTCTTGATTAGTTCCTCGTCTGTGGTCACGTTTACTGCATCACCATTTTCGTCAAGCCCTGTTATGTACAGTGTCTGACCTGTTGGCAGGGTAATAGAGTAATATGACTCACAATAAATCAGCACAACACCCGATGCACATTCCTTAAACAACTCTTCTGGAGTTTTTTTTGTGGGTTCACTTTTGCAACCAACAAGCATTGACAAACTTGCCAACACAAGAATTCCTGCAATAAGTAGTTTTCTCATACACTATTTGTTTTTAGTTTTTACTCTTGTCTTACGGGTACAAAAGAAGCGTGAACCGATTCTATATCTTTCACTGTAGGCCCTGAGAAAACCCGAAATCCAAGATACAGTAATAGCAGTCCACGCTAAACGTGGAAGCTAATTACGCTGTCATCTGGATTTACTTGTAGAGTTTCTCAGGCTTTACAGTGATCAGACAAGCATAACGCTCCTATTTTTCCCTCAATGTTATAGAACGCGCCCTTACGAGCTAATTCCTCGACAAAATTAGTAAAAAATACCCATCCAGCCAAGGAAGTGGAGCTTTTTCAGTTATTTATACACCAAATCTGCTCAAAATCGTGGTTCTCACCATCAATTTTGCTGCAAAATTAGTCATAATGTTACATTTACACAACGGATTTTTCCTATAACTTGATAGGAAAAACCCTATTATGTTTGGAGAGGTCTATCTTGATAATCTGTAACCTCTTTTCTCTTTAACACATATTGCTTTTGCAGCATGATGGCAGCGTCTGGCAAAGGCAAGGTCGTTTTCATCATCCTTCTGATGTGGCAGTTCATTATTGCTTCCTCCACCACCGCAAGATTCGGAAATAGTAGTGGCAGCATCTACATAACCAAAGAATAAGCAGGCAGTACAGGCGGCAACTTCTGCAACATTCTCTGCCACCCCTTCTGTCATATCCAGGCCTATTTTCTCCAGATAAGCAACAGCAGACTCAGCCCCTATCATACAAACCTCGGCCTTTGTGCCATTAACAATGTCGCGGATAGTACTGACAGCTTTCAATATCCATCCGACATCGGCCAGTCTTTCCTTTGGTTTCTCTCTGAACACCTTTCTGACTATTCCTTTTTCCCTATCGTTCATTACATATTCGTCAAGCCTGGGATTGATGATGACTTGAACGGCATTCCAAAGACCGGGCCAGACAGCATCCAACACGTTAGAAACCCTATCGTAGTCTTTGGCCTTCATTTTGGCTTTCTCGTAGGAATCTATGGTAATACCTCGTTTGGTCATCTCGTCGTACTGTTGGATTTTCTTCAGAGCAATGGCGTTCTGTTGCAAATTCTGTTTGACGATGGCACGGCTTCTGCGGGTTAACTCTTCCTTGTGTATAGTGGCAAAACTGCGGAGGATTGTCTGCATGTCAGTCATCACAGACCTGATTTCTACGTCACGTTGTTTCTTGAATTCTTTAGGATCTTCAAAAAAGCCTATTTTCTTTGCATTGATTTTGTCTTTTTCTTCGAAAGCAGCTGTAATGACATCCATCATGGTGACACGGGACTTGCCCTTAGCCTTCAGATTAGCAACGATGGAACCTTTGCTCTCAGGATTATAAGCAAACACCATCTTGTCGAAGCTCTCTACGTCAGCCTCTTCCTTCGGGTCACCGATGGCATTGGCCAGTTCCTCTACTCTATGTTCCAGTATAGCCTTCTCTTTCTGAACTTTGTCCTTTTCTTGTTTGAGTTCATTTAGGTCTTTGCGAGCAGTTTCCACTAACGTTGCCATCTTGACCACCTGCTCACGTCCTTCCCGGATATCATTTTCAACCAAGGATTGGGTCTGTCCTGCCTGTTGTAGTTTTTCCTGAACCACTGCATACTTTTCAGCGGCTGCTTTAGCCTTTTGTTCTGCGTCTTCTGCTTTTTTCAAAGCATCCAGCCTCTCTTGTTCCAGTTGACGCTTATTCTTCTTTCTATGCTTCTTCCTCTCCTCTGGCGTCATCAACGATGTGTCTTCGCCTCGTTCCAATCCCCATCTATTGTTGACCTCCTCGTAGAGCATAGTATGCCACTGTTTGTAGGACTTGTATGCCTGATACTTGGTTTCTCCAAAATAATAAGAATAACTGACCGTCGGAGATGTTTTTTTCTTGGCGGGCTTGTAGAAGCGTTGTTCTTCTTTGCTTAGTCTTTGAAATTCTCTGGAAATGATATGCTCTGGACGTTCCTTTCCGTCAGACTCTGCAGCAGGGTCAAGGTCGTATCCGCCAGATCTTCCTTTGCTTTTCCGCTCAGCTACAGGAATTACCAAAGCATGGAAATGTGGGGTAGTTTCATCTAAATGACATTCAAGACCAATGACATTCTCCTCACCAAACTTCCGACAGAGGAACTCATAATATTCCAGCGCCAAGGTCTCAATCTGTTTAAAGCCCGGATGGTCTGGGTCGTCAGTCAAAGTGACGGAACTGTTATCCTCGCTCCAGTCAAAATCCATTGGTTTACCGAAGGCGATCTCCGTCATGCGGTCGTGGTCACCATTGAATACAAAGTCAACACAGGTGTTCGGCTGATTAGGAGCATCAGGTGACCACGGCTTGAATTTCAGTTCTTTCAGCCGATTGTCGTATCTCTCCTTCAACGACTTCTCCTGTGTTCCGAGAGGAATGATGGTGGGGCGGTCAAAGATGGGCTTTCCGTTAATCTTTCCAATCTCCTTACCTCTTTTAATCTCAAAGTTAAGATGCCGTCGCGACCAATCGTAGCGATTTCCTGGCTCTTTGTTCTTGGCATCGTATGTCTCCTTGGTCCATCCACGTCGCTCATTTTCCCTACCTTGTGCAGTAACAAAGGTGGGAGAAGCGGAGATATTTAGCGACTGGTATTGTTTTTCACATATTTGCATAGCTTTATTCTTTTATTAATATTGTGGGGTTCTTAGGGGCGATAGTTCCTAAGCGGAGGTCCAGGAGATGGTCACTCCTGGTCAGGTTCCAAGGGCAGACGGCCTTTGGCATATTGGGGTAATATGGCAGAACTGTCATTATTACCCCTAATATGTTGTGGACTATTGTGGTAGTCCTCCCTGCGGCACGCCCAACTTGTTCCATTCCTTGTCGCGAAGATATACGAACAGGTAGGAGCGAGATATAAGGTCACCTTGCAATCGCTGAGCATGTGCGAACGCTGCCGTTCGCTCGTCAGCCGTTAATAGCTTCCAAGCTTCGAATGCTTGCGACTCGTTATTACCAGTCTTGATATAGACTTGCTTCATTCGCTCGAATGAAGAGGTGGGGTTACTGACGTTGAAGTCGCTATCAGATTCCACCTCTCTATCATTCGCTGTAGCAGGAGGAGTTTCTTCGCTTATCTTCTTCGATACAGCAGCTGTTCGAACAGTACTCTTAGCTGCCCTGCACTTTGCGCTCTCACTGCACTTGCGGCTCTTTGCCTCGGCAGCTGTTCGCTGAGAATCCAGATCCTGAGCAATCAGGTCGAAATACGTCTCCAAACGAAGGTCATCCATCGCAGGACGTGTGCCATCAGTAGCATACGTAACGACGGCCTTCACCAACTTGCCCACATCACTGTTGTTCATACGTGTACATGCTACGATGAGCACGTTCGATAAAAACTGAATACGATCAATTGTCTTCATAACTTAATAAATTAAAGGGTTATAAAATTATTCACATCATACATTACACTTCATCTTCTTGCTATCAGAACACTCCCAAGGCGATCTCTTTTTCAATCTCAGCAATCATCTCATCGGTGATGCTGTGAAAGACCTTGTATAAATCATGCTGCCGAAGGTCTTCACCATTCTCTATCCACCCACGTACAGTGAGTTTGAGAGCATCAAGGCCGCAGGGTTGTTTGTCATCAGTTTGAGGTTTCATCGTGGTATAGCCATACTTTGCCACCTGATTGCCCCACCATTCCTTGAACTTCTTGTTATACTGAATAATGATGTCTTCTGGGTCGAATTCTCGGAAAGTGTCCTTGAACTCAGGATAGTTGGCGAAGTAGCAGAGTAGCTTGACAGGCGTACACTCAGCACCATTGCGACCGAGAAATATTGCTGATACATTCGTACAAACATCCTGGCCAAGTTCTCTACCGCTCCTTTCCACCATCAAGTAATACCCCAAGAAATGCTTTACGAAGAGAGCCACATCCGCATCCTTGGTGTTGTAGATCAGATTGAGACGGTTTAATGAAGGAGCTATAGTATTCACAGCCTTGTCGATATTCTCCAATGCATACCGCCAGGAATCAGGACCGAAGGCCTTATAGACCTTATCCAAGGTCGGGAACCTCTGTAAGAACATCTGCTCACTCTCCGTTAGCTGTCCTGAGGGTACGCTGTTCAAGTTCTTCGACAAAGTTTCTTGCTTCAGCCCTGTGATCAGTACGTTCACATTCTTTGTTACATCTATCTGTTCCATCGTTCTTCTTTATTAGATTCTGAGAATCCTGTGTCCATTTACGGGCTGTGGCCTGCCAGTCAGTCATTCGACTGTTACCAACCATCCAATCCTTCGATGAGTAGTAGTCATGGAATCGCTGAGGAAGTCCATTCTTCAGCTCGTATCCATCGGGTATCACACATGCTGCCATGTAAGACTCGACATCAGCAACCGTCGGAACGACCTTCTCTCTCTCGGGTTGTCTGCTGTCTTTATCTTTAGTATTATATAGCGTTAGGTCATCCGTCCGCTTAACCGTCAAGCCTTCCGTCCATTCTAAAAGGGTATATTTGGACGGTATATAACGTGAGCGGCCATCTGTGAAATCTATGAGGCCTGCTTTAGCCAACTGTTTCCTTGCTGCCGTCAACGTTGTCTTAGAGATGTGCAGTATCTCACAGGCTACAATAGTGGAACAGGCGAACGGCATCTTCCAGTTCCGCCTGTTACACTCATTGAGCAGATAAGCATAGAAGGCTATAGCTGTTGAGGAAAACATATATTCCTCGTGAGCCGTCCAGAACCGATTTAGATATCCTATATATGTCATTTCTTACTCGGTTTATACTCTGCCAGCTTACCAGACTTAATCAGGTCATTGACCTCCTGCTTAGAATAGAGATTCTTACGTCCCACTTTCTGGCTACGGAGAAGACCAGACTTCTCTATTCGCCAAAGAGTAGGATAAGAAATGTGTAACTCACCGCAGACTTCGCTGCGATCATAGTAGCCCTCCTCAACAGAGTTCTCCATAAGGTTGCCGATGTTCTTCTCAGCGAGGCACCGGCTCACAGTCCGATAGATAATGTCTTCGAACTGCTGTTCGTTTAGTACAACGATGTTCTCCATAATCCAATTATTTTTATTTATCTCTTGAAATTTTTTGCAAATTTCGGTGTTTTTCTTGATATTGGGATTATGGAGAATGTGGATTTGAGATTAGGCCAAAACGCGCTGAATATCAGTATAATACAAAAATTCCACACCCTTTTAAGGTGTGGAAAAGTGTGGGTGTGGAGTGTGGATTTTTACTTTTTGAAGATTAGTGAAGGGAAATTTTTCCTGAAATCTTCACTTGGCGATCGCTGAGTTATATATTTCTCAGAAACATTGATGTTCTCACATACAGCTTTCAACCATTCCTTATCGTAATAAGCCTTTAGTTGAGCAATACTATATCTAATGTTAACCTTATTCCCATCTTGATAAAGAGGAGAAAAGTAAGCATGGGTGACATATTGTATAAACAGATTCTCGTCGGCATTGATAACGACTTTTCTGTCACGGAGATAACTATATAAGCGTTTTAAGTCTGGCCCATCAGTACTCTTTGATTGATAACTGGGTATTGTTGAGAAATCAATGCTTGGGGCTGGTGCTGAAACTGGTTCTTCTTCTGGTGAATTATTATCCTCGACTGCAGGAGCATTATCCTCTTCTTTCGGGCTATCACCTCCAGAAATAGAAACATCTCTTTCTGCGACATAGAAGAGAATGCCTTCATACCGACCGATGTTAATAGTGTATCTCCGGAATTTGTCCTTGTTCCAGTTACCGCTATTCAAATCCTCCGCAGGCTTAAACTTGTTTGCCTGGGTTAAATAATCATGATTTTCAAGAGGTTGTTTCAAGTCATTTCTTCGACAGCCATTGTACATGTCAGTAAATCCGTTGACATACCAACGGCTTATCTGTGACCTGTACAAATTGGCTTCCCCTTTTGTCACCTCGCTGTATTTGACTTCTATGTTTTGCAGTAGTTCCAGAATATCTGCCCTGACCATAGCTTGTACATGCGGTTTCTTATACTCAGAGACAAAGAAAGAATAACCCTCGACTTTCTTTGAACTGAAGTCTTGATAGTCGCCCTTAATGATAGGTTTTAGCCTCTCATTGATATAATCATATGCTTCCATAACACTTACATCCTCTTCTGTTATAAGGTTACATACTTCTGAGTGGGACTGTTGGGTGATTCAGGCTCTGTCATACGAAGCGACTTGTTAAGAAGTGGGTCAATATACCTTTTCTTAACTTTATACCTGTCCTTCAGTCCCAGATGCTTGCAGATTTCAGACAGCGACTTTGGTTCAGCACAGAACGCAAGAAGCATCTGTTCTTTACTTACTGCCACTCCCTGCTTACTTACTGCCTTTTCATCGTTACTTACTGCTGAATCGGTATTACTCCCTGCTTCTGTGGCAGTAAGTGGACGGCTTATACGTACTGTAAACTGGTTCCCCTCCTTGCTGTCTATAAATTCCACGTGGCTGTCTTCTGCCAAAACGCGTGGGATACCTGAACCTAAGCCACGATAAGGCATGGTCTTAGCACAGAAGTTAGCCATCAATGGGTTACGGGCAAATGAGTTGCCCAGTTTTACCTCGTCTATCGTATGACCACCCATCACGCAACCAGGATTCACAATCTCTACTCTGTCATCGAAGACCATCAGACGGATAGCTGCCGTTTTCAGCAGGTCAATATGTACCAGGGCGTTCTGAAGCAGTTCTTCCAGCACAGTTTCGGGAATCTCCAGCTGTCCGATGGAGTTAAACGACTGTCCGTTTTGTGTTCGGCGAAGGCATGATTTCAACCACATCATGGCTTGCTCAAACATTTCTGGAATGGTACCGTCTATATCGCGACTGTCACGGTATTCTGTTCCTGCAATACTGTTTCCGTAAAACCAGACTGCCTTGATAACGAACATCGGCTTGAACTGTTGTGGACGCTGGCCAAAGAACAACAGTCCCGCTGTGGTAAGCCTTCCTTCCGAGTCCGTAATATGCAGGTTGTGCAACAACTGATCTTGCGGCACATCAAACTCTGTCATAGGTTTGCCGTAGACATTTTGAAAGAAGCGGTCAAGCGCCAACGTGTCAATATCTCTCACCGACGTATCTTTCACACTGGCTTCGTCAGCGTGATATTCGCCAGAATCTTGAAAGAGGCTTAATAGTTCGCTGTTCTCCGTCACCCGGCGTTTGTCGGCTCCTTGCTTCACCCAGATGTGGCCAGCCAAGTCTTTGTAGGGTTTATTACGCCCTCTTTGCACGGTAGCCACCAGAATCATCTTTCCATCTAAGTCCACAACGTCTGTCTGGATGTAGATGGTTGGGCGTACCTGCTCGTTGGCGGTATTGCCCAGTTCGCGGCTTGTCTGTTGGATGACATCGTAGTCAAGACCAAGAATCTCGCCAGTCTTGTCTTTCACTCCAAACAACAGCTCTCCACCTTCACAGTTGGCAAAAGCCACCATTTCTGCAGCTATCTCCTTCTGTGTAGTGAACTGTTGCTTAAACTGTACTCGGCTCGTCTCGCCACAGCGTATCTTATTCTTCAGCTCGTCTGTCTTCATACCTTATTATATTAGAGGCACCATTTGCCTTTTCTGTTGCAAAATTACACAATTATTGTCGTATTATGAACGCTATACTCAAAAAATAGGCGAAATTAACACTTATTTCTCTGCTTCCTTCATGAGTGCCTTACGTTCCTTTGCACTCATACTTCTTAATAATTCGAGGAGTTCTGCCTTATTATTAGCAGGTTTACTCTCTTTGAGAAGGTAGGCATTGTATTCCAGCATCTTCTCCAATGGGTATGTTCCTATATAGTTTGAGGTAATGTCCCCACTACTGCTGTGTCCCATACTGTCACTTATATATTTATAAGGTACGCGACCAGAGTTGTTCAGGTTCGTGGCAAAGCTGTGTCGCGCCCATGTAGGTGTAGGCAGTTGTTCCAGACCAAGAAGTTTGGCAACAATTTCCATATGTTTGCGGATGTATTTGTTGTAACGCTGAATGACCCAAATCTCTTTATCGGGAGTGATGTTCTGGCTCATGATGGGGAAAACACGTTGTCCTTGTCTTGGCTTGTTAGCATACTTGTCGAGTATCTTCTTGATTTCAGGTGTAACAGGAAAGATGACCTCGCTGGCATCTTCATTGCGATCCATCGTCTTGTGACGCAGAAAACGCAGTTGCTTTCCATGAGTAGCAAAGTACCACTCGTCATATTCCAGTCGCAACGTGTCTGCCAGGTTTTGACCATCACCGAGATACATAAAAAGAAATAGGCCAAGGTCACGAAACAGTGCGTGCTTCGCCTTTGGAGGGTAGAGCTCTCTACCTTCTTCATTCTTCGCCTCGTTTTTCTCCCAGAAGTCATACAGTTGCTTCATGGTTGCCACATCAAGGAATTCGTGTTTACGGCTTGCCTTCTTGTTGTAGCCGGAATCCTTAAACATGTCCTTGGTGTTGCCGTTAATTAGATTCCGATTGATGGCGATATTGACAATGGTGCGGAATGTGCGCAAAACGATACCTATATATGTTACGCTCAACTCGTCGTCTTTCATCGCAGCTGTCCACTTCTGTATGAACGAACTGTCGATGTCGCTAAATTCCACGTGTTCGCCATTGTCTTTGACAAACCTGTTCTTGACATCTTTGCCTACCCTAGCAGTACCAGCCTTGCCACTATCCACTTTCTCCTGAAGGTATTCATCCCATATCTTGTAAATGCTCGTCGAATCATCCTTCTTCCCTTGATAGCGGTCTTGAAGCCTCTTGATAGAGAAGTTTCCTTCGGCTATCAGTTGATTCGTCAAGTCCTTAATCTTCTCCATCAACGCTTTAAGTTCGTTTCGTTCCGTCAACTGGATTCTTCTCCCTGTCTTTTCATAATCGCAGAGTTGAATCCACTCTTCCATCGTGTATTTCTCGCCAAGTCTGAGGAAAGCCTTCTTGCCTTCATGGGCAATCCTGACTGCGACAGGTAAGGGTTGGCTATAATCGCCAGCCTTGCGTATGTCAAGAATCAATGAACCAAAAACACTTCCGTTGGAGGATGTGAATTTTGCCAAACATTTCTCACCTCGACTGCCTTTCGGGATGGTGTTAGAAGTCGAATTTTGGTCTTCTACTGCCTTATTTTTCTCTAATTTCATGACGTTGCTCTTTAAAAAGTCCTTATTTTATCGGGCTTACAGACTATAGTCGGTTGCCATTTTTGGTGACCTTCAGGTGACCTTTTCTCCCGAAAACTGCTGCAAATTTACGAAATTCTTGGAAATGGACAAACAACTTAAACCGTTTATTTTCAACGCTTTAACATTATTTGTAATTTCATGAAATAGGTATGGAAACGACTCATAATCTGGAGGTCCCAGGTTCAAGCCCTGGCTGGTCCACGGTAAAAATCAGCAACTTAGAAGATTCAAGTTGCTGTTTTTTCTTTTCGCGAATTGTAAGAGCCTCCATCATTTCGTTCAT
>Ga0310786_10012609_pt1 | contig 10460 bp, 8 predicted proteins | sample AusTroGonzalo_MG_FD_203881 | JGI IMG/M metagenome (GOLD analysis project Ga0310786, IMG submission 203881) | Bovine rumen microbial communities from tropical cattle in Woodstock, Queensland, Australia - Gonzalo_03 (v2) (version 2) | ecosystem: Host-associated > Mammals > Digestive system >... | reverse complement strand
AAGGCTGCACCGCCGTTCTGGCCCACCAGATAGGGAAAACGCCACAGATTGCCCAGACCGACGGCCGATCCGGCCAGTGCCACCAGCACACCGAAGGAGCTGGCAAACGAATCGCGAGAGGCGTTACTTGCGTTTTTCATACATGATAAACGTATAATCCAGGCCGGAAGCCTCATCATGGTAGCGGATGCTGCGCAGGGTCTCGACCCACTGCGCAGGATCGATTTCGGGGAAGAAGGCGTCGGCAGGCTCCACGACCGTATGGATGCGCGTCACATAGACACGGTTGGCGCGGCTGATCATCTGGCGGTACATCATGCCGCCGCCGATGATGAAAATCTCGCGTGCACCGGCTGCCGCGGCAAGAGCCTCGTCGGGCGTAGAGAAGAACTCCGCGCCGGAAGCGCGGTCGGCCTCGGTGAGCGGCTGATCGGTGACCACCAGATTGCGCCGGCCGGGGAGACAACGCTCGCTGAACGAGCGCCAGGTACCCAGGCCCATGATTACGGGATGGCCCATCGTGATGCGTTTGAAGTATTGGAAATCGGCGCGGATGTGCCACGGAATCAGGCCGCGATAACCAATGGCATTATTCTCGGCGGCAGCGCCGATGAGGCTGATATTGTCTTTCATACAGCAACGGGAGCTTTGATGGCCGGCCACGGATCGTAGCCTTCCAGGGTGAAATCTTCGTAAACGAAATCGAACAGGTCGGTGCGCTCCGGATTGAGAATCATCCGGGGCAGCGGGCGCGGTTCGCGCGAGAGCTGCAAAGCCACCTGCTCGTGATGGTTGGAATAGATGTGGGCGTCACCCAGCGTGTGGACGAAATCGCCCGGTTTCAAGCCGCAGACCTGCGCCACCATCAGGGTCAGCAGGGCGTAGGAAGCAATATTGAAGGGCACCCCGAGGAATACGTCGGCGCTGCGCTGGTAGAGCTGGCAGCTGAGACGGCCGTCTGCCACGTAGAACTGGAAGAGCGAGTGACACGGCGGCAGTGCCATCTTGTCGACCTCGGCCGGATTCCAGGCCGAAACGATGAGGCGGCGGCTGTCGGGATTGCGACGGATCTGGTCGACAACAGCGGAGAGCTGGTCGATGGACCGGCCGTCCGGGGCCGGCCAGGAGCGCCACTGGTGCCCATACACGGGCCCCAGGTCGCCGTTTTCGTCAGCCCATTCGTCCCAGATCGAGACGCCGTGATCCTTGAGGTACTTGATGTTGGTGTCGCCGGCGATAAACCACAGGAGCTCGTAAATGATGCTCTTCAGATGGACTTTCTTGGTGGTCAGCAGCGGAAAGCCTTCCGCCAGGTTGAACCGCATCTGGTAGCCGAACACGCTGCGTGTGCCCGTTCCGGTGCGGTCGCCTTTGTCGGTGCCGTTCGCTTCGATGTACCGGAGGAGGTCGAGGTATTGCTTCATAGGCCCCAAAGGTAACAAAAATTCAGTGGAACCGTTGCAGAATGATGGGAAGATGGTCGGAAAGCCCACCGTTGAAACGGGGTCCGACGTAGGTGCGGCGCGGCTTGTCGCCGAGCCAGGCCGCGTCGGCCTCCAGCAGGAAGGGCGGCGCGAAGACGTTCATCGTGGCTGAATCCAGTGCCGGCGAAACGAAGAACCAGTCGATCTGTTCCCAGCGGCCGTGGTATTTGAGGGTGCCGGGGCGTTGGGGCGGGCCCCCGAAAGGCGGTGCGGCCAGGCCCGGAACAGCAGGGCGTGTGTCATTGAAGTCGCCCATGACGACGATACGGGCCTCCGCATCGCCGGCCAGCAGCGAATCAACGGCCCGGCCCAGCACGGCAAGCGCCGCTTCACGCCGCTCGTCCGTCCCCCGCACTCCGCCCCGTTTTGACGGCAGATGCACCACGAACGTATGGAGAGAGGCCCGGTCAAGCCGGGCATGACGGGTGTCGCCCCCGACCGGGCCGCTGAAACGTACATACAGGATGTCCCGGGTTGCGAAGCCGGGGACGCGAAGCGAATCGACCGCTTCGACCCGCAGCATGTCCTTCCGGTAGAGCAAGGATACGTCGATGCCCCGCTCGTCGGGCGACTCCCTGTGGACGAAGCCGTATCCCAGCTCGGCGAGCACCGTCTTGCGCGTCAGGTGCGACACGGCCAGGCGGTTCTCCACCTCGGCCAGGCCTACGACGGCCGGCAGTTCGCCCGTTTCGTCGGCCACGGCCAGCACTGTCTGCGCGATGCCGTCGCACTTCCGCACAAAGCGGTCCCACGTCCAGTGCCGCTCGGCACGGGCCGTAAACTCATCGTCATTTTTCAAAGGGTCGTCGAAGGGATCGAATAGATTCTCGACGTTCCAAAAAAGTACCACCAAGGCCCCGAGGGCCCCACCAATCTCCCGCCACATAGCTTTGTCGTTTTAGATGCCCGGTTGAACCCGGGCAGGTCGCTACAAAGATAGCGATTTCGTGAGTTCGACGAACTCTTCGACCGACAATTGTTCGGGACGGGCGTCGAGGTAGGGGATGTAGGCGGGGAGGCTGGGGAGCTGGGAGAGAACGGGCTTCAGCGAATTCCGAATGGTCTTGCGGCGCTGGTTGAACGTCGTTTTAACCACCGTCTTGAACAGATTCTCGTCACAGCCGAGGCTTTTACGGTCGCTTCTCGTCAGGCGGATAACTGCGCTCTTGACCTTGGGCGGCGGCAGGAAGGCGCCTTCGCCCACAGTAAACAGGTATTCGATGTCATACCAGGCCTGCATCAGCACCGACAGGATGCCGTAGGTTTTCGAGCCGGGGCCGGCTGCCATCCGTTCGGCCACTTCCTTCTGAATCATGCACACCACCTCGGGAATCCGGTCGCGGCACTCGAGTACCTTGAAAAAGATTTGCGACGAGATGTTGTACGGGAAGTTGCCGATGACGGCAAACGAAGCCGGGAACAGCTTGCGGAGGTCCATCTTCAGGAAATCGGCCTCATAGAGCGCCGGGGCCAGTTTCGGGAAATGCTCCAGCAGCCAGCGCACCGACTCGCTGTCGATTTCTACGACTTTCAGGTCGATGTCGTCCTGTTGCAGCAGGTACTGCGTGAGCACGCCTGTCCCCGGTCCGACCTCGAGCACAGGGCCGCGGCTCTGCAGCGCGGCTACAATCTCGCGCGCCACGCCCTGGTCGGTGAGGAAATGCTGCCCGAGGGCCTTCTTGGGGCGGACGGACTGCATTACTTCGCGATGAAATACTTATACATCCGGGCAATGGCCTGGTGCAGCACGTTGTGCGTGCCCTCGGCGTCATGCGAGCCGTTGCAGATGACCACGAAGCCGTACTTCTCGTCCGGCTTGAAGAACATGGCGCTGCTCAAGCCGTAAGCGCCGCCCGTGTGGCCCACGAGCGTGACGCCGTCCACATAGTCGTCGGCCAGCCACAGGTTCAGGCCGTAGTGCTCCGGCTCGGAACGCGGCACCTGCATGTTGCGCGAGCTTTCTTCCGAGATGATGCGCACGCCGTCGGGCGTCGTGCCGTAGTTCATGTGCATCGTCATGTAGCGGGCCAGGTCGAGGGCCGAGATCTTCATGCCGCCGGTCGGCGAGAAGATGAGGGCATCGTGGCCCATCACATACGCGGCGATTTTCTCGCGGCGCGGCGCATAGGCTTCCTCGGAGTTGTCGACGTAGCCGCCCTTCTCGTCGTCCCAGTCGTAGAGGTGCGCGAAACGCGCATTGTCGAGCGAATCCACGCAGTAGCCGCCGTACAGGCCCAGCGGGCGCAGCACGTTGTTCACGACATACTGGTCGAAGCGGACACCTGTCACGCGTTCGAGGATCGTGCCCGCCAGGTTCAGGTTCAGGTTGCAGTATTCATAGCCGCCGCTGCCCGGCTCATAGTCATTGTAGCACAGGGCGTAGTCGGGGTTGATGTCGGGGTTGATGATGTCGATGGTGGTCCAGTAGCCCTGGCTGTCATTGATGCTGGAGGTGTGCGACAGCAGCATCTCGAGCGTGATGGGCGTATCGGGGTATTTCGGGTTGCGGACCTTGAAGCCCAGCAGGCCGCTCACGTCATCGGTCAGGGCGACCTTGCCCTGCTCCACCTGCTGCAGCAGGCTGGTGGCCGTGAACGACTTGGAGATGGAGGCGATCCGCCAGAGCGTCTGGTCGTCGACCGGCTCCTTCGTCTCGAGGTTCTTCACGCCGAAATTGTGGTGGTACACCACCTGGTTGTCCTTGACGACGACACAGCCGAGGCCCACGGCCTGGATTTCGTCAAGATATGCCTGCATGTCTTTTTCAAATTTCTGTTCGGGCGTTTCGCAGCCAGAGACCATCAGGGCCAGGACGAAGCCGGCGACAAGGAGGAGTTTTTTCATTTTTCGGAAGTTTTTACGGGTTGTTTGTCAGCGAATTTGGAGTAGCGGACCAAAATTCTAAGACAAAGATAGCATTTAGCGACGATTTTTTCGGTATTTTTGCTCTCGATGAAAGAGAAAAACACAGCGGCTACGCCGATGCTCCGGCAGTACTTCGAGATCAAGGCACAGTATCCCGAAGCCATCCTGCTGTACCGCGTCGGCGACTTCTACGAGACCTACGGGGAAGACGCCCTCACGGCCAGCCGCGTGCTCGGCATCGTGCTCACGCGCAAATCCGCCGGAGGCGGCCGCTTCATCGAGATGGCGGGGATTCCCTACCACGCCATCGACAACTATCTGCCCAAGCTCGTGAACGCCGGCTACAAGGCCGCCGTGTGTGACCAGCTCGAGGACCCGCGCCTCACGAAAAAACTCGTGCGCCGCGGCGTCACGGAGCTCATCACCCCTGGCGTAGCCTACAACGACAACCTGCTCAAGTCGGGCGAGAACAACTGGCTGGCGGCGCTGCATTTCAGCGGCAAGGAAGTCGGCATGGCGTTTCTCGACATCTCGACAGGTGCTTTCAAAGTAGCGCAGGGGTCGCTTGAATATGCCGACATGTTGCTTGGCACCCTCGCGCCGCGGGAGATCCTGCTGGAACGCTCTTTCGTCGACGGATTCCGGCAGCGTTTCGGCCAGCGGGCCTGCCTCACGCCGCTCGACGCATGGGCCTTCGCCGCGGAACCTTCTTTCAACAAGCTCTGCAGCCAGCTGGGCGTCAGTTCGCTCAAAGGTTTCGGCATCGACCGGATGCCGCTGGCCGTTTCGGCTGCCGGCGCCGTGCTGTGCTACCTCGAGATGACACAGCACAGCGCGCTGGGGCACATCCGCACGGTTTCGCGCCTCGACGAAGGCGAGTATGTATGGATGGACCGCTTCACGCTCCGGAATCTTGAAGTGTTCCAGCCGCTGGCAGGAGCCGAAGGCCGTTCGCTTCTCGACGTCGTGGGCCAATGCGTGTCGCCGATGGGTGCACGCCTGCTGCGCGAATGGCTGGCGATGCCGCTGAAGGATATCGCCCGGCTCAACGCGCGTTACGACATCATCGATGCTTTTCTGGCCGACCAGCCGCTGCTGAACGTCGTGCGCGACGAGCTCGGCTGCGTGGGCGACCTTGAACGGATCGTGGCGAAAGCTGCTGCCGGCAAGCTGCTGCCACGCGAAGCGCTGCAACTGGCACGCGCGCTCCGCAGCACGGCCGCCATCCACGCTTCGATTGCGCAACCCGCTTTCGAGCGCGAATGTGAGGCGTTGTGCGACTGCAGCGAGCTCTACGAGCGTATCGCTGCCACCCTGCTGCCTGAAGCAGCGGCCGCCCTGGGCAAGGGCGACGTCATCGCGCCGGGCGTCTCGCAGGAGCTTGACACGCTGCGCGACACGCTCCACGGCGGCCGGCAGATCCTGCTCGACATCCAGCAGCGTGAACGCGACGCCACCGGCATCGGTTCGCTGAAAGTCGGCTACAACAACGTGTTCGGCTACTATCTTGAAGTCCGCAACACCTTCAAGGACAAGGTGCCCGAAGGATGGATCCGCAAACAGACGCTCGTGGGCGCGGAGCGCTACATCACGGCCGAACTCAAACAATACGAAGAAACCATCCTGGGCGCAGAGGAGAAGATCCTGGCGCTCGAAACACAGCTATATGCCGGCCTGGTGGCCGCCATCCAGCAGCAGATTCCCGCCATCCAGCGGAACGCGGCCACGCTCGCCCGTCTCGACGTGCTCGCGGGCTTCGCGCGCCTGGCCGGCGACCATGGCTACTGCCGGCCCCAGTTGAACGACTCGCTTTCGCTCGACATCAAGCAGGGTCGCCACCCCGTGATCGAGCAACTGATGCCCGACGGAGAGGAGTACGTGGCCAACGACCTGCACCTCGACAACAACGGTCAGCAGATCATTATTCTCACCGGCCCCAATATGGCCGGCAAATCGGCGTTTTTACGGCAGACGGCTCTGATATGCCTACTTGCCCAGACGGGTTGCTTTGTGCCCGCAAAAAGCCTGAAAATGGGCATTGTGGACAAAATCTTCACGCGGGTCGGTGCATCGGACAATATTTCGCGCGGTGAATCGACATTCATGGTCGAAATGCTCGAGACGGCGACCATCCTGAACAACCTTTCGGAGCGGTCGCTCGTCCTGCTCGACGAGATCGGACGCGGCACCAGCACTTTCGACGGCATGTCCATCGCGTGGGCCATCGTGGAGCACCTGCACAGCCATTCGCACGCCAAAACGCTGTTCGCCACCCATTACCACGAGCTCAACGACCTTGAGAAGCTGTACCCGCGCGTGCACAACTACCATATTGCCGTCAAGGAAGTGGACGGCAAGGTCATCTTCCTGCGCAAGCTCTGCCCCGGCGGCGTGGCCCACAGCTTCGGCATCCACGTGGCCCGGCTGGCCGGAATGCCGTCGGACGTGGTGTACCGCGCTGAAAAGAAGCTGCGTGAGCTGGAAGCGGCAGCGCCTGACCTCTCGGGAGAGGCACGCTCCGCTGCAGCCAGCGGCGTCCAGCTCTCGCTCTATCAACTTGACGACCCGCTGCTGCTTGACATCAAAGAAGAGCTGACCCGGATGGATATCAACAAAATGTCTCCGCTTGACGCATTCGATGCGCTGCGGGGCCTGAAAAAGAAAATCGGATGTAAATAGAAAGGAAGTGAACGGTTGTGGGGAGGATGAGTGATGAGAGATTCTGACCGTTTCCGGACGGCGCTGTCGCTGCTGGGCGTAGCCATCGGCATCTTTGCCATCGTGGCTGCGCTGACGGTAGTGGATTCTGTGCAGCGTGCGGTTCGCGAGAGTTTCAACAGTTTCGGAAGCGACATCCTGTTCGTGGAGCGGGAGCCTCTGGAGCCCGATTTGAATGAGGACGGCATTTTCCGCTGGTGGGACTACGCCGCCCGGCCCGATGTATCGTATCGGGAGTATCTGTACCTGGCAGAAGAGGGAGCTGGGTCGTCGCTCGCCTATGTCGCTTACGGAGCCTCTTGCACAGGCGTAGCCGGCGACTGGCAGCTGCTGGTGCGTCAGCCTTTGCGTGAAGGCCGCGGGTTCACACCGCAGGAGCTTTCGGGCGGGGCGCCCGTTGCGCTCATAGGATGCGATGTGGAGCACAGCGGCGCGATGCTGTGGCGCGACGGCGTCCCCTACCGCATCATCGGTGTGTTCGAGAAGGCGGGCGCCGGCTCAGTCTGCCCGATTGACATCGACCAGGCTTGTCTGATTCCCAGCAAAGCGATGCAGGGAGTAGTTATGCGAAGCAGTATTCTGGTAGCAGGTGCCGAGGAGCAGCGGGCCCGGGCGTTGATGCGCCGGATCCGACGCCTCTCCCCGGACCAACCCGACAATTTTGCTTTCAACCGGCTTTCTTTCCTGGTCGACGAAATGACCGATGTCTTCCGGATGGTCTCGAAGATCGGCTGGATTGTCGGACTTTTCTCGCTGCTGGTCGGCGGTTTCGGGGTAGCCAATATCCTGTATGTCTCGGTCGAGGAGCGGAAGCCGCAGATCGGCTTGTGCCGGGCGCTGGGCGCACGACAGCGGGTCATCGTGCGGCAATTCCTACGCGAGGCCGTCGGCCTTTCTCTAGCAGGCGGGGGCGCCGGCATCGGCCTGGTTTTCATCGCTACGCTCGTGCTCAACCTGGCCTTGCCCTCAACGCTTACGGTCACCCTCTCGTTCCATGCGGCCCTTTCCGGTCTTGTTGCCTCCCTCCTGCTCGGCCTTCTCTTCGGTGCAGCCCCCGCGCACACTGCCGCCCGCCTCGACCCAGTCATGGCTATGCGCGACTAATATAAAACGAAAAAAAGCGAACTGAGTAGGTATCAAGTCGGACTTAAACAAACGAAGGGTGACCGTTTGGTCACCCTTTGGTTTGTATCGGTTACTGAGGCCTTGCGGCCATCAGGTTTTAGAAGCGAACGCCGAGTGTGAGTTGAGGGAATGCGAACGCGCGAAGGTTGTGGTTCGATGCGTAGTACGACTCCTGGCCCACTGCATACATGTGAAGCAGCGAGTACTGGTAGCATACAGGTGCCACGTCGAAGCCAACGAAAAGACCTTCTGCGAGCGCATATTCCACGCCGATGTTGATGCCGCCGCCGAAACCGAGCACCTGGCCGTAGCGAGGCGTACGGTAGAGGTCGAGCTCCTCGTTCTCCATCTCCGGAACATTGATGTCATTGTGCACGTCGATGTTTGCGAGCTCGTTCGGAATGGTCTGTCCCGTGTAGGACGGCCATGCTGCCTCAATGCGGGCCATCTTGAACTGTCCGAAAATACCAATGTAAGGGGAAATTCTCGGGTTCTTCGTCGTGAAATAATACTCAGAGCCGAGCTGCACCATCAGGCGGTTCGTAGCCGTACCGAGGATTGCCCTCTGTGCGTAGATTCCGCCCGGATCAACCGTTGCAGATGCCTGGTCAGGTCCTGCCATCAGGTCGCCGTCATTCGCAGCGTAGGACCACTGGCCCTCCTGGAAGTTCTTCGACGGCTGCATGTTCAGGATGTAGGCACCGCTCAGGTTGATGTTGATGTGGTCCGAAACGAACACCTTCATACCGATGCCCAGGTTGAGCAGCTGGTAGTTCAGGCTACCGTTGTTGACCAGGATGGTCTGCAGATCACCGCTGAAATAGTCGTTGCCGACCACCGAAGGATCCTGAAGCATATTCACGCCCAGTTCTGAAATGAGCTCAGTCGGAATGTTCAGGCCAACGCCCGTCGAGGAACCGTCCTCGTGCGGAAGAAGGTAGTACAATCCCGTAACGTCATTGAAGAACTGTCCAGGTCCGACGGTCAGCTGGAACTGTACCTGTCCCTTTTTCGGCCCAAACACACACTCACAACTCTCCTGCGGTTGTGCCATTGCAGGCACAACCACAAGGAGCGTCATGATAAGTATGCTTAATCTTTTCAACATATTTTCCGTTCTATTAAGAAACGTGTTTTACTTCGTTGCTTAGATTAATCTTTGATTAGTTCTCACCGAAAATGTGAGCGATAACCGTGTTGTAGTACTCTTCTGCTGCAGCGAGTTTAGCCTTAGCCTCTTCGAGGATAGCCTGCTTGTAAATGAGATCCTGCTCCTTGCCGAAGATATCGATCTGGGTTGCATCGTAGCCAGCCTTAGCCTTTTCAAGCTGCTTCTCTGCGATGGTAGCTGCCTGGAGGAAGGAATTCATCTTCGCCTCGATAGCATCGAGTGCATATTCAAAGAAGCCCTCAACGTTATTCGTATACTCAGGGTCGGTAGCAATTGCGGCTGCGGTTTCAGGATCAAGAACTGCCAGTGCTGCGAGGAGAGCGTCCTCGGTAACAGTTGCAATCGTCTCCATGTGACCGATCTTGTCTTTGCGGGTCTCAGCCTCGGTACGCCATGCAGCGAGGAGTTCAGGATAGGTATTGCCGTCCTTGTCAACGAAGAGCTTGTCAGCGATTGCCTTCTGCTCGCCGCCGATCTTGTCAGCATCCCATTCAGCTTCGTACGTGTTCGGAGCGACCAAGGTCTGCTTGACCTGCGTTGCCTCATAGTCAACCGGAGCGTCGATTGCCGTGAGCGAAGGAACCTTAATGCCTTCTCCGTTAGTAGTAACATTGATCAGGTTGCCGTCCTCGTCGGTGCCGACGAATGCTTTCAGCTTCTCGATGTATGCTTTGTATGCAGGAAGCTTCTCATCATAAGTCTTCTTCTTACCTTCCCATGTAGCGTGAGCGGTGTTGTAAGCGTTCGTAGCCTTGGTCTCAGCGCTGGTCTGCTCTTTAGCAAATGCTTCCTTGACATCGTTGATCCACTTTTCAATTTCCTGGAGAGCGGTGGTGGAAGGAGCCTTGGTCTGGTTGAGCTTATACAGATAATCGTAGAAGTCGGTATTGCCGTTCGTGCCGTAGAAGATAGCTGCTTTTTTTGCTCCGGTCTTCCTCACGTTAGTTCCATCCTTGAAGGTCGTACCCTGGCTATCATCCTTGTTCGGGTCGACACTTCCGAGGATATCGCCAATTGCTTCGGTCCAAACGATATCATTACCGTCGAAGATCACCACGTTGTACGGGCTCGTGAAGGTGCTGAGCGTGTAGCATGCA
>Ga0310786_10012607_pt1 | contig 10461 bp, 6 predicted proteins | sample AusTroGonzalo_MG_FD_203881 | JGI IMG/M metagenome (GOLD analysis project Ga0310786, IMG submission 203881) | Bovine rumen microbial communities from tropical cattle in Woodstock, Queensland, Australia - Gonzalo_03 (v2) (version 2) | ecosystem: Host-associated > Mammals > Digestive system >... | reverse complement strand
CATCAGGGAAAGCAACCCGGAAAAGAAGGTCGGCGAGTTCATCAAATTCCTGCCCGTCCTGGCCTATGACGGGAGCGCGATGCGCCAGGTGAACGCTGCGGAGATTCTGGACATAGCGATGGCGGGCACCTCCGCCACTCTGCTTGCAAAACGCTGGGAAAGCGCGTTGCTCGTGAATGTCGATAATGACACGCTGGCCCGTCTGCTCGCCAATAAGGAGGCCATGGATGCTTTGATGCGGATCGAGGGCTTCCGCAGCCTGAACACCGAGATCGAGACCATCATCAACAAGTCCAACGCCGTGAAAAAGGCGAAAAAGGAAAAAGAAAACCTGACGCCGAAGCAAAAGCGCGAACTGACGGAAGAGGAAAAGGAATACAAGTCGATGCGCAAGCAGATTCAGGAGAAACTGATCAAGTTTGCGACGCGTGTCCCCGTCTTCATGTACCTGACGGACTATCGGGAATACAGCCTGCAGGACGTCATCACGCAGCTGGAGCCGGAGCTTTTCAAAAAGGTGACAGGGCTGGACGTGAAGGATTTCGAACTGCTTGTTTCCCTCAACGTCTTCAATGAATCGCTGATGAACGATGCCGTCTACAAGTTCAAGCGATACGAGGATGCAAGCCTGGTCTATACCGGCATCGACCGGCACTCCGATGAAAATGTCGGCCTGTACAGCACCGTCATCTCTCGTGAGGATTACGATGCAATGGCCGGACAGGGGGCTGGCTCCAGGAATGCGGATGCGCCAAGGAGTGAGGATATGCCGGAACGCCCATCCTTTACGAATATCAGCAATGATTCATATGTCGACGATAACGGGAATCCGGGGATGACTGAGAAGAAGGCGACACACGAGCCAAAGAGAACGTCGATAGCACAGCCATCAAAACCAACAACAGGTGGCGTCTATCGTCCTTCATATATTCCTCCAACGCCTGAAGCACCGTCTCCAAGGAAGTCTGCGGATAAAGTCGATATCAGCGATGTTCATGCCGGAACGATTGTAAGGCATAAAGCTTTTGGCTTGGGCAAAGTCAAGGGAATCGAAGGCTCCCGGATTGTCGTCAGTTTTCAAGGGCAAGATAAGCAATTCCAGAATTCCAGAAAATTCCCGTTCCCCGGAGCCTTCCAACAGGGCTTCCTTTCGCTGGAGGAATAGACATACGAGGCGATGAACGGGCAGAACAGCGTATTAAACCATAATTGTCGTTTCGACAAAAAACGATTAACATTTATAACAATTTCTTGTTTAACAGAAGGGCTGAAAAAATGAGAAAGGATGACATCTTGAACGACTTTCCTGAACTCCGCAAAGCTCACGAAGAGGCCGTGGCTTTCGAAAAGCAAGCAGCTTTGGATAGGCATAAATACATTAGTGTTGCCACAAAAAACATTGAACAGTTAAATAGCGCATCACAGCGTGGCGAAATAAGCCTGGATCGTGCATGGACATACAGAATTCCGAGATTCCTTGATATGTTTAAAAAAATTCCACGTCGAACAAAAGCTGACACCGTTCTCTTTGATGATGAAACGGGAGAAACCCTTACTGTTATGCAAAGTGAAAAAATAGGAATAGATACTCTTCTTAAGGATTCCTGGGGACGCTTTGGAAAAATTAAAACCAAAATAGTTCACGAAGGAACTGGACCTAAGACTAAAGCACAATATTGTGATATTGAAGATATCGTAGAAAAGTACAGCAGCGAAGAACACATCGAACACATATTCCTTGAGGTCGAATTTGCTCCAAAACTGTAACCACAAATATCTATTCTTACATAATCCAAAAGCTTTCTTCCCAAGTTTCTCTCGCACACGTAAGAAAAAAGTTTTTCGATTCACGTGTTGCACCTGTCGTATCCGTCATCAAGACGGATACGACGATGGAATGAGGCATATTGAGGGAAGAAGATCAACGAAAACAGCCACGCAAGCTTCGCCCCCAGACCGATGAGGAGTATATCGACGAAGATGTTCTTCGAGGGCGGGAAGAACTGGACCACGACGGGGGCCATGTGTTGTAGCGCGGGCAGTGTGTTCTACAACGTCTGGGCCGATGCCAAGTTGTCCGTGAGTGAGAGCCCGGCCCTCTCCATGCCGGAGCCACCTTGCGTTCACTTGCTCAGGTATAGTTATGCCGAATTGAAGACCTGCTGGAAAAATGATAAGTTGCAGGTAAAAAAGAAAAAAGGAACTTGAAAAATACCAAAAAGGGGAGTATATTTCCGACAAACCAACTCAAAGGCGAAGTGTAATGGGACGATATTTCTATCATAACCATATTTCAGGGTTCCTTGCCGACACGAATGACACGATTCTTGGTGTGTTGGCAAGGACCAACGCCTTTGATTTGACGGAATCGCAACGAAATGCTTGGCTATATGAAATCACCTTCTTAAAACAGGTTCTGCAAGGCGAATTCGAAGGGCAGATCGTTTTTGAATACTCTATCCCTCGTTTGGGCAAGCGAATCGATGTCGTATTGCTGCTGCACGGTATAGTCTTTGTCCTGGAATTCAAGGTCAACTCCACGGATTACCTGCGGCAGGATTTGGAACAAGTCTGGGACTATGCGCTTGATCTGAAAAACTTCCACGAGGCCAGCCGCGACTTGACGATAGTTCCGATTCTGGTCGCTACTGATGCAAAGGACTCCTCAGGTAAGCAAGAAGTTTCCCGCTATGACGATCAAGTATTCGAGCCGGTCCTTGCTAATTCGCAGGAGCTGCCTGCCATTATCTCGAAATTTGTGAAGCAATACACACAAAACACCGACTTGTCTCGATGGGTATTCAGCCGATATATGCCGACTCCGACAATCATTCAGGCCGCGAGTTCGCTTTACCTGAATCACTCTGTGTCTGAAATCACTCGCACAGAAGCGTCCGGCGAGAATCTGCAGCAGACCAGTGAATTTGTCATGAATGTCATTGAACATTCCCGGACGAACGGCGAAAAGTCCATTTGCTTTGTAACCGGCGTTCCAGGCGCGGGTAAAACGTTGGTTGGGCTCAACATCGCAGTCCGCCAGTTTGAGAAAAAGGATTTGGCTGTGTACCTCTCCGGCAATCAGCCGTTAGTGTCGGTTTTGAGCGAGGCGCTGGCACGAGACAAAAAGCGTCAGGAAGAAGAACGCAATCCGGGGACTCGTTACAACATAACCGATGCTCGGCGAAACGTCAAGTCTTTTATTCAAATCGTCCACCACTACCGGGACAACACATTAAACAAGCTCAAAAAACCGATTCGGGATGGCGTCCTGGAGATTGATCCGGCAAAGGTGGATAGATACCAGGACGATGGTTATTCTGAAGTCGAACATGTTGCTATTTTTGATGAAGCGCAGCGAGCGTGGACGAAACTGCATTTGGCAAACTGGCTGAGCCGTAAAAAAGGTATTGCCGATTTCCCCATGTCCGAACCGGAGTTTCTAATTTGGTCTCTGAATTTGCGAGAGGATTGGGCGGTCATTGTCTGTCTGGTTGGCGGTGGACAGGAAATCAATACCGGCGAGGCAGGAATCGGCGAATGGCTTCGAGCAGTCAACGACCGTTTCCCCGACTGGAACGTGTTTATCTCGGACCAGCTGACGGGAAAAGAATATGCCGAAGGTGAACTGGATTCTTTGCTGGAGGCCAATGACCACGTAAAACGAAGTCATGAGCTCCATTTGGCCGTTTCCATGCGGTCCTTCCGAGCGGAACAGCTTTCATCTTTTGTTCATCATCTGCTGGAAGGAAATGTCGCAGAATCGCGGAGGCTTTTGGCGATGCTGAAGGATAAATATCCCATTGTGCTGACTCGGAATCTCGATGCTGCAAAAGACTGGCTGCGCAAACATGCGCGAGGCACGGAACGCTACGGCATGGTCGTTTCGTCGCAGGCTCAGCGTCTGCGTCCGCTTGCCATTGATGTGCGCTGCAAACCGGACACGGTACATTGGTTCCTTGATGATATCACAGACATCAGATCCTCACAGTTCCTTGAAGATGCAGCATCGGAGTTTGATGTGCAAGGTCTGGAACTCGATTGGACCTGTCTTGTTTGGGACGGTGACCTGCGTCGGGACAATGGAGCGTGGCAAAACTTCGAGTTCAAAGGGAATAGATGGTTGACCATTCGTGCTGAAGAACGCAAAGCATATCAAATTAATGCATATCGTGTACTGCTCACGAGAGCACGCCAAGGCATGGTGATTTGTGTCCCCGAAGGCAATCCCAACGATGCCACCCGTCTCCTCGCCTTTTATGATGGCACGTACAACTACCTCAAAAGGATTGGCATTGAGGAAATATGAGAATAAAATCCGCTGCAGAGAATATTGAACAGAAGAAAAGCTCATGAAGGTTATAAAAGAGAACCGTTGTAAATTAAAGAATATGGTGTCCATGGACTTCTGTAAAAAAACAACTAAGCGTTTTTACACAAGAACGTATTACTGATATCGTCATTATTAGGAACTTACTCATGGATAGTCGTCATATAGAAATAATACTGAGCGCAATGCAGGCCTATGACTTTTTTGAACACCGTGACAATGGTATCTTATCCACAGTAATGGAACAAAAAGCAAAGAAAGCGGCTAACGAGATATGCAAAAGATTATCTTTATATTCATTTGACAAATTATATTTATGGATCGCTGCAACAGCAATACATCCAAACAATCAACTCTTTACCGTTAGATTCGAATCTATTTTAGCTTGTCTATTAAGTGTTCCTGCAAAAAAGTTTGCCAACAAGAAGCTTACCTATAAAGGCTTTTGTAAGCTACTACATGAATTTGATAAAACAATATCTCCATTCACCGCATCATTAGAAGATTTTGAACCTTTTTACCAATTAAAGAAAATCCCGCTGTTTATGCCTGATGCGAAATATTATTTTTTTTATGGAACCTACGAACAGCCCTATTTAATATGGAATCATCTCGTTGAGATTATTTACCCGGTCTTGTCAAAGTTAAAACACCCGCTAGTTTCGACAATAAAAGCCTCGTTGGAATTCCAGACGCAACTAATAAAACGCATGGATGATTATGTGATTGCCGAGGAAAGCCCAGCTACAATCATCATTCCTCCACAAAACTTTTTGGATGACATTGGAAAGTTTTTTTTGACTAAGTTTTCCGATGCATTTGCAAAAACGATTACATCTGGTGATCTAGATGGGAAAAAGGATTTGGTTGGCTTTGCCGTCGACGGAGGATTATATGATGTACTTCTTGTCAAGCATAAAGGAAGAAAGTTTTTCTGGTTGCCGTTTGATCACTATGATGCTATTTCTCGTATTATAAAAAAAATAATCTTAAACAATACTCTTATCACACGCCCCTTGATGGAGTATAGCATTAGACATTTTTGTAATGCTTTCTTTGGTTTGTTCAAACTCACTGATGGGGTGAAGAATATATATTCGACTGATAACGAATTACTCACTCAAGGCATAGACACCATTGCGACGCTTGATGAACAAAACATAGTTATGTTTAAAATAACATCGTTGGTGTCAGCCGACGATATAGAAGTCAATATAAATAAAGCCACAAAATGTATTCATGATACGATAGAGCGCATTTTGAAAAATGATCTTGTTCTAATTGAACGTTTTAACAATCAAAAACACGGATTCCCGAGAATAAATTACTGGGGCGTTGTTGTATACGATGTTTTAGCATCTGAAAACGTCGTGATACCATGCGTTGACGAAGATAATATATTCTTGTATTCTTTTGATGATTTGTGCCGATGTTTTGAGAAATCACCATCGACTGATGTTTTGTTGAGTTTTTTCATTGATGATCACAAGCAAAGGCGTAACACAACTATATTATCGCCGGACATGCTTGACCGCTTTGAGATTTATCTTTCCGGAAGTGGTTTTGGTCGAATGGGACTCCACCCATCAATGATTGTCTATGAATCACACGTTGGCAGCATAGCAGTGCAAAGCGAAATGTATGAAAAGTTTCAAGATCCAATCCATGAAATTGTATATGATAAATTGGGTTCACTGTATGACACAGTAAAAAAACATCCTGATGACAATGGTTATGATATCTGTATGAAAAGTACCGGCGCCGGCGGGATGGGAATGTTGTTGGGCAATCGTTTGATTTTTATAAGATTTCCATGGACTATAATCTATAATGAAAGCAAGGACAAGGTAATGCAATGTGCTAATCTGCTTGCCCCTTTGATTCTCCACATTGTTGACAGATTAAAAGAACAAATTATACCAACAATTGACTCATGGGACCTTAAAAAAAGCGTAGCGGACTTTATCCAAATAGATTTAATTCCTGCTCAAGATGCAAATTATATTGATGTCTTTCATGGGGATATTGATTTACCCTTACAATGCCCCGTTATCTGCAAAACATTCATTAAACAGAATAAAGTGCTGACTGGATTTGTATATGACCCCAATTATTTGCATGGTTTCTTTTCTTTGTATAGCGACAACACGGCAGAAAAACAAATTTTTGTGCAGCTTTATTCTTCCTGGCTTATGACCTGCGGCATTATTGATCAACCGCTTGCAATCGAAATTAGTTCCCGATTATTCGATGGTTTTATAGGAAAGGAGAAAAAGGGATTTAGCCTTGATGCAATTCCCTTAAAAAACCCTTTATTGGGTTTATATCAAGAACCATACGAGTTCGATGAAATCATACTTGGACATAAGCAAAAAGAAATTGCCGAGTTTTTACACGCCCAGAATATCATGCCTGGCACTTATCATGCTGATGATGCAAAAATAATATGCAACAAGATTTTTGATTTTTTATGGGATGATCTTATTGAACGGTTGTCTCAGCTTAATAGTCGATCACTGTTTTTTATTTACAGACAAATTGAGCTCATTGAGGGGAGACGTGTGACACAACAAATATCAGCGGGACTCCAGACAAGGATCAGAACCGATTTTGATCTTGAGGAAAAATATCGTTCAGAATACAATGATCTTATTAAACTATCAGATGTGTCAAAATACATCTTTCAAATAGCCTTTTCTTTATCACCAAAAGGTAATGAACACTTGACTCGACTGAATTGGCAAACATGTTTATCTCTTGGGTGGTGGATTGATGAGATTTCACACATCTCGGATGCGCTTCACTTTGAAATAGCAGATTTTGACTTATCCATCAGTGACATGTATGAGTTTTCAATATCCTATAATGGTAGCAGATTTTGTTTTGAAGATTTTCAAGTCCAACACACAAAAACATCCATAAGAAATGATGCAAAATGTATCTCATCTCAACTAAACCAAGAAAATAAAGATGAAACTGCGTTGATTGAGAATTGTGATACACTCCCATGGCTCAGTATTGTTGACCCGGCTTTTTTATCCGATTTTAGCGTCACATTCTCCTCACTAAACATAATTGCGGAAAGCCTCAGCTTTATTGAAAGCCAATCCTATGATTTTCCTATAAAGATTTTTGATTCAATAGAACAACTGGCGCAAGGAATTAAAAGCGCTTTAGCACCAGAGGATGGAATTTCTGATCAAGATATTTATAACGCTCTAAACTTTATGACAATGAGCCGCATTGATATTTCTAAACCATTATTGCCCTCTAAAATATCGACTTTAGAAAAACGGATAAATATTGCTCCAGTTGTGGAAATTGATGGTCAAATTGCTTATGGGAATCAAATGACAATATTGTCTATGCAACTGTTGACTAGTATACTGAGTAACGGCGCTCAGCCATTCGATTTGACGTCGCACCGCAATTTAAGAACTGCGACAAATTACGTTCATCGCGAAAGAGATTTAGAATTAGAAAAAAAGGTTTGTATTGTAGCCAAAAATTGCCTTGGGGAATCTTTTGTTGAAAGAAACATTAGTAATTTTCACAGGATATCGAACCAACTACCACAGCGGCCCAAATGTGGGGAAATAGATGTTATTGCAGTAAATCGTAAATCTAAGATTATTTATATTCTTGATGCAAAAAACCAAAAAAGAGGACGCGAGCCTGCGGAGATAAACCGTGAAGCAAAAGAGTTCTGGGGGGCAGACGGCCATTCCGAACAACTTCATAAAAAAGAACAGTTCGTTGCAGATAATATGGCCGATTTTTTGCAATTTTTTCATATAAACACTATAGAAGGATGGAAAACTAAATCTGCATTTGTCGTACGAACAAATTATGTTTCTGCATTCCTCCTGAAGCATGGAACAGATTTCGTTCTCTTGTCAGATTTGCCAGACTATTTATTAAAAGGTAATTAACACTAAAGTGGTCGAATCAGACCACTTTAGGATGAGCGATTTTTTGCAGAGATCAAACTATATCTAAACTTGCTTTTGGAGAGCCTAAAATGCTTTTGAACTTCATCTCTCCCAGATCACGGACGGGTCGATGTGCTTCAAATCTTTTGAAACGGTCCTGTACATCATGACCTGAAGCTGTTTGTCATGGTTTCAAGGAACGAACTTTCTCCGTTGTTCTTCACGATTATGTTCTTGAGCATGCACGAGAATAACATGTTTCTCGAATAATAATATCAAAGAGATAAACCTCTTTTTATGGCATCCGTTGTTGTTTAATCGCAGATCGTATTTGTTCCAGTATTTCTGTATATTTATTATCGTTTCCAGTGATGATATCTATTATCATTTTGTGGAATAATGCCGTCGAGCTTAAACAGTCCTCTTGCTTTACTGTTTCTGGATTGGGAACCTCATCAGGAAAATCAATATTGTAAATCCACCATGAATCAAGTTTGTAATAGATCTCTGCTATTGCGCAAAGAAGTGTTACGTCGTGCTCTGAAATATTCTCGGATAGGCAATTAAACAATTCATGAACAAAACGACATCTTCGTGTATACGCCTCAAGAACAGTATCATATTCTTTTTGATTAATTGCTCCATGATTCTGAAACCATCTAGTAGATGCATAAAGAAGTTTTCCCTCCAAGGATTTGACTTCTTGTTTATATCTTTCAGTTTCCTTAAAATCATCAAAATCATCATTGTTGCAATTTCTAGAACCAATTCTCTTTTCACAATATAATTCTTTCAATTTCCAGATAATAAAATGTTTTAGCGTTTCAAAAAACATTACAAAAACAGATGAAAAGATAATGTTTTTATATACGGTTTCTCGATTCAAAAGGTTTTCAAGAGCTTGAATCGCTTTGTCTTGTTCTTCCTGTAATGACATATTTTGTTCTCTTTGATTTATTTTTTCGTTCCAACGGTCTTGCCTGTGGCATCTCGGTATGTGATCGAACTGCCGGATTGCGAAGCGGTGCCAGATGTTTTGCCAGTGGCGTCTCGGTACGTTGTCCTGTTTCCAGCCTCTGTAGCGGTTCCTACGGTCTTGCCCGCGGCATCTCGGTATGTCGTCCTATTTCCGGCCTCTGTGGCTGTTCCTACGGTCTTTCCTGTGGCATCTCGGTAGATCGTGCGGTTGCCGTCTTTGGTCGCGGTTCCCGTGGTTTTTCCCGTGGCATCGCGGTAAATGGTCTTGTTGCCGCTGGTCGTGGCTGTGCCGACGACTTTTCCTGTTGCATCACGAATGGTCTCCCGTTCGGTGCAGAATGCGGTTGAGGTCAAAAGAAGGAAGGAAACGGTCAAGATTGTTTTGGTCATAGTGTTCTCCTCATTCTTCTGTTTTTTCGTGCTTCCAGCCGAAATCGTTGTGATAGATCATCTGCTTGGTCATGCCGCCGTCAATGCAGATGTTCTCGCCCGTGATGAATCCTGCCTTGTCGGAGGCGAGGAAGAGGACCATGTTCGCGATGTCGAGGGGATTGCCAACGCGACCTGCGAAGTGCTGCGTAGCATCAGGTCCGGAATACGTCTTGAACGAGGTGTCGATCCAGCCCGGTGAGATCGAGTTGACTCGGACACGTCCTGCCAGGCTCGCGGCAAGCGCGTGCGTAAGCGCGGCAATGCCGCCTTTGGCCGCCGTGTAGCTCTCCGACTGAGGCTGACTCATCCGGTCACGCGAAGACGAGATATTGATGATGGACGCGCCTTCAGCGAAATGATCCTTGAACAGCTTTGCGAGGTAAAACGGCGCAACGACTCCGACCGCCTGAGCGTAGGCGAACTCTTCGTAGGTACATTCATCGATTCCCTTGAACAGCGGCATGGCGTTGTTGACGAGGACATCAACGTGTCCGCTCTTCGCGATGACCTTAGCGGCGAACCGTTCAAGCACGGATTTGTCAGCAAGGTCTCCCACGAACCACGGTCCCTGCTGGATGTCGATTACATGAACGTGTGCGCCCTCGCGCTCGAAGCATTCGGCACAGCATTTGCCGATCCCCTGAGCGCCACCAGTTACGACTACCACTTTATCCTGGAACAGCATTTCCCGTTCTCCTCAGTAATTGGGCTCGCAGTTGGGTCTTAATATATCATTGTGTTCGCGCTTTTTCAAACGCGGTTCCGTATTATCTTTGCGTTGTTCAAAAACAT
>Ga0310786_10012606_pt1 | contig 10461 bp, 7 predicted proteins | sample AusTroGonzalo_MG_FD_203881 | JGI IMG/M metagenome (GOLD analysis project Ga0310786, IMG submission 203881) | Bovine rumen microbial communities from tropical cattle in Woodstock, Queensland, Australia - Gonzalo_03 (v2) (version 2) | ecosystem: Host-associated > Mammals > Digestive system >... | reverse complement strand
GGATGCTGTGGGTTCAACGGTGGAGCAATACACAAAGGCAGCGATGGCAAAGGTCAGCCAGCCCAATATGTTGTCCACGATTCTGAATTGTTTCATTATCTGATTGTTGATTGATTTTCGTTCCAACTTGCAAAGGTAATATTTATAATGAAGAATGAAGAATGAAGAATGAAGAATTTGCTGCAGCCTTGTTTTTTTTAACGTTTAAACAGCTATATAAACAGTTGTGCACCATATATCAGGACCACGTAGCGCAGAAATTTACCCAATGCGATGCTGGTCAGCGAGATGGGGATGTTGGCACGCATCAGTCCTAAGACGATAGTGATTGCTGAGCCCAGCAGAGGTACAAAGGCAAAGAATCCCATCCAAGCGCCATGGCCTCCCATGAAGCGGGTTGCCTTGTCAAGGTCTTGTTGTTTGACATGCAGGTATTTCTCTATCCACTCTATCTTTCCCTGGCGTCCTACGAAATAGTTGAACATACCACCAGCCACATTGCCGATAGTGCCATAGATAATGAGTCCCCATGGGTCTAATCCAGCAGCCAACAGTCCTGTCATTACCGCCTCGCTGGAGAACGGGAAGAAGGAACCGGCAATGAAGGCTGTTATCAGCATGCCCCAATAGCCGTAGCTGATTAAGAGAGAGATGAGAAAATCCATATATTGTAGATGGTCAAAAGAAGCGTAGCACTGGTAATGACCAAGAAAGTGATGTTTGTCAACTTGGTGGATGAGAGTGCTATAAAGTGGGCTATCAACGGTGAGGTGTTGAGAATCATGATGAGCAGCATGGCATTAAAGTGCTGTGGCTGCAAAAACAGGAACACAAAGGCTGCCAGATCCATCCAGATAAAGAAACCAAAGAACATGCGGATGCGTATCTTGTCTAGGTAGCTTTTATGGATGTGGTGTACAATGCCGATAATGGCCAGTAGGCTGACCAAAGCCAGCGTAGCCTTTTGGCTGTCGCTGATGCCATATAGGTTGAAGGGCTCTTCAAAGACAGTCAGCGCTGTAAAATGATTGATGACAGTTGAATAGTCCTGCTGATAAAACATCCATGTTATATAGAACCAGTAGGGTGTCAGCAGTCCTAACAGTGATGCTATCCAGGTTCGCCATGACAACGACATGATGTTGGTAATCATCATCAGCCAGATAAGTGGCAAGAAGAACAGTACATGGATGTAGGCAATCGATGCCAAACCGAAAAAGAGGAAGGCATAATAAGTGATTCCTGCTGAATCTTTGTTCTGATAGGTGGTAAACAATAGTAGGATAGATGCTGCCAGAGACATCATCATGGAGGCTTCATGGAGGGCAGGGAAGAGAAAACATGCACAACAGGTTAATGCCAGGAACGCACTGCTTACCATACGTGAGAAAATGCGTATCAGCGCATTGATGTTGTTGAGCTCTACCATCAGATAGGTGGTGATGCCATAGCATACCAGTTCCCACCACCAATGATGGGTCAGTATGCCACAGAAGAGCCACACCACCACGGCATAAACCGTAGTGGCGGGCATGGTTATCTTGCTTTCTGCAATCCTATTCTGTAACAGTTTCCTCACTATTCGTTATTCACTATTCATTAGCGAAGCGCCTTCTATAGGTCTGCTCCTATGTCGCGACGGAAATATCTGTCAGTAAACTGAATCTTTTGGGCCTCCTCAAATGATTTCTGTAGTGCCTCACTCTTGTTCTTTCCATACGATGACACAGCAATGACGCGTCCACCATTGGTAACGATTTTCCCGTCCTTGAGCGCGGTACCAGCATGGAAGACAATGCTGCCATCAACCTTGTCAATGCCACTCATCTCATAGCCTTTCTGGTATGTCTGAGGATAACCGCCGCTGACCAGCATGACGCAGACGGCGGCACGCTCATCGAACACAATAGGGTGCTGGTCAAGATTGCCTGCGGCCACACCCTCAAAGAGGTCGACAATGTCGCTCTTCAGACGGAGCATTACGCTTTCCGTCTCTGGGTCGCCCATACGGCAGTTGTATTCGATAACGTAGGGCTCGGACTCACCTGTTGGTGTGTTTGTACGGTTGATTAGACCGAAGAAGATAAAGCCTTTATAATCGATGCCATCGGCTTTCAGTCCCTCCACGGTAGGACGGATGATGCGATCTTCTACCTTCTGCATCCATTCCTTGGTAGCGAAGGGGACAGGGCTGACAGAGCCCATACCACCTGTATTCAGGCCAGTGTCTCCCTCACCAATGCGCTTATAGTCTTTAGCCTCGGGCAGTATTTTGTAGTGGTCGCCATCAGTGAGTACGAAGACGCTACACTCGATACCACTCATAAACTCCTCGATGACCACACGACTGCTGGCATTGCCGAACATGCCTCCCAGCATCTCCTGCAGTTCCTTTTTGGCTTCGTCGAGAGTAGGGAGGATGAGTACGCCCTTACCGGCACAGAGACCGTCGGCTTTCAATACGTAGGGAGCCTCGAGGGTTTCTAGGAAGGCTAAACCTTCCTGCACATGCTCTCCATCGAACGTCTCATAGCGGGCTGTCGGAATATTGTGACGCATCATGAATGCTTTGGCGAAGTCCTTAGAGCCTTCTAATACTGCACCTGCCTTTGATGGGCCTATAACGGGGATGTTCTTAGTACGCTCGTCGACCTTCATGTCGTCGTAGATACCTTTTACCAATGGGTCTTCTGGTCCGACAACCACCATGTCAATAGCTTTGTCGACACAGAATTGCTTGATAGCCTCGAAGTCGTCAGCCTTCATGGCAACATTCTCTCCGCAATCTCCTGTGCCACCATTGCCTGGTGCAATGTACAGTTTCTCACACTTCTCACTCTGAGCAATTTTCCAGGCCAGCGCATGCTCACGTCCGCCACTGCCTAAAAGTAGTATTTTCATTGTGTCGTTATTACGTTATGTCGTTATTTACGTTGTTTCATTATAGCTTGCCTTGTTCTCCAAGATAGCTGTCCTTGAAGCCGAGGAAATAGAGTACGCCATCCAATCCGATGGTGTTGATGCTCTGCTTGGCATTCGCTACCACACGGGGCTTGGCGTGGAAAGCGATACCAAGACCGGCCTCACTGATCATGGGCAAGTCGTTGGCACCATCACCTACGGCGATAGTCTGTGCCAAATTCACTTTCTCTACCTGTGCGATGAGCTTGAGCAACTCGGCCTTACGGTGACCGTCTACAATCTCACCGACATAACGGCCAGTCAGCTTACCGTCTTCACCCACCTCCAATTCGTTAGCATAGACGTAGTCGATGCCGTAGCGGCGCTGTAGGTATTCGCCAAAATAGGTGAAACCACCCGAGAGGATGGCAATCTTATAGCCACAGGTTTTGAGAATGCTCATCAGTCGGTCAACACCTTCTGTGATGGGCAAGTGCTCGGCGATATCCTGCATGACACTGACATCCAGGCCTTTCAGTAGTGCTACACGACGGGTGAAACTCTCCTTGAAGTCAATCTCACCGCGCATAGCACTCTCTGTGATGGCACGAACCTGGTCGCCAACACCGTTGCGCTCAGCCAGTTCATCAATACACTCTGTCTGAATCAGCGTAGAGTCCATATCGAAGCAGATGAGACGACGCATGCGTCGGAACATGTCGTCTTTCTGGAATGAGAAGTCTATCTCCATCTCACTCGACAACTTCATCAGTTTGCGTTGCATCTCCTGACGGTTGATGGGTTCGCCACGTAGTGAGAACTGGATACAAGCACGGGTATGCTTGTCAAGTTGCTTGATACTCTTTCTACCTGTCAGGCGCAGAATGCTATCGATGTTCAGTCCCTGATCGGCAAGAATACGTGTGGCAGCCTCTATCTGGCGTGCCTCCAACTGACGACCCAACACCATGAGGATGTAACGGTTCTTGCCCTGGTGACCAACCCAGTCTTCATATTCGTCGTCACTGATAGGTGCAAAACCGATGTTGACACCCAATTCAGTGGCCTTGAACAGTAACTCTTTCATGGCCAGTCCAGACTTCATCTCGTCGATACGCATCAAAATGCCCAGCGACAAGGTGCTATGGATGTCTGCCTGACCGATATCTAGAATCTGAGCATCGTACTTGGCAAGGATGCCCATTACTGCGGCTGTCAGTCCAGGACGGTCTTGTCCTGTGATACGAATTAAAATCTGCTCCTCTTTCATCATTATTCCTTATTTTAAGTAGTCTTCAAAATACTGTGTAATACGCTCATGCAGATGCACACTGGCATGGCCACGCATGTTGTGTTGTTCACCTGGATAGGCAAAGAAATCTGGCTGGGTGCCAGCCTTGATGCAGGCGTCAAGGAACGACAGACAGTGCTGAGGCACAACGGTGTTGTCGTTGTAGCCAGTGATAATCTGCAGTTTACCCTTTAGGTTCTTTGCTTTGTCAATGAGGCTGCTCTTGGCATATCCTTCTGGGTTGTTTTGAGGGGTGCCCATATAACGCTCACCATACATGACCTCATACCATTTCCAATCGATGACAGGACCACCGGCAACACCCACTTTGAAGATGTCGGGGTAGTTGAGCATCAGTGAGATGGTCATAAAGCCGCCGAAGCTCCATCCGTGAACACCCATTCTGTTGGCATCCACATACGGCAGACTCTTCAGATACTCCACACCCTTCATCTGGTCTTGCACCTCTATCTGTCCTAACTGATGGAAGGTTGCCTGTTCAAACTCCAGACCGCGATTCTCGGAACCACGATTGTCGAGGATGAACAGCACATAACCCTTTTGTGCCATATAGGTTTCCCAGGAACGACTGGCCCAGTGCCAGCTGGCTTCCACGTTGTGGGCATGAGGACCGCCATAGACATAAACTACAGTGGGGTATTTCTTTGTGGCGTCAAAATCGTGAGGCTTTACCATACGGTAGTATAGGTCGGTCACGCCATCTGCTGCCATGATGGTGCCACACTCGAAGATGGGCTGCTCGTAGCCTTCCCATGGGTCTACAGCTGTAAAGAGACGGGTAACTTTAGCTGTCTGCGTAGAAACGAGATTGATATTGCGTGGTACGTCAGGCTCTGTATAACGGTCAATGAGATACAGGCCACTCTCCGACAGTTCGCCTCGGTGTGAACCGCGACCATTGTCAAGCAGGGTACGCTTACTCGTCTTAATGCTTACACTATAAATATTACGTTGAATAGCGTTCTTCTCGTTCGAGACGATGATGATGCTCTTATCTTTCTTGTTAAAGCCCAGTACATCTTCAACGACCCACTGTCCCTTGGTCAACTGCTTCAGCAACTCTCCCTTATTATTAAATAGGTATAGATGGTTATATCCGTCGCGTTGACTCTGCATCATGAACTTCGTATCATCCCATGGTAGGAATACGATGGGATGCATCGGTTCTACATATTTGTCGCTGGTCTCGCGATAAAGTTCGGCGATGCGCATGCCTGTCGTGGCATCGTAACTGACGAGTCGGCAGTCGTTCTGAGCGCGGTTCAGCTCAAACATGTAAATAATCTTGGAGTCGGGGCTCCAGGCGATGTTGGTGAAGTAGATGGGGGTAGAGGTGGCGACAGAGTCACCGCATACGGAACCAACAGGCGTCTTGAGATAGACGGTCTTGTCGGTATTGATGTCATAGACGCCGACTGTCACCACGTGGGCATTCATGCCTGCCATAGGGTATTTGTCGGGCTCGTAGGTGGCTTCGCGAGGGAAAATATTCACTTGCGGATAGTCGGTCACCATGCTCTGATCCATGCGGTAGAACGCCAGACGTTGGCCGTCAGGACTCCAGAAAGTGCCTTTGTTGATGCCAAACTCGTTTCTGTGTACGGCAGAACCGTACACAATCTCGCGGCTGCCGTCAGTGGTCAGTTGGTGTTCCTTGCCCTGTGCGTCAACGACATACAGCTGATGGTCCTTGATGATTGTTGTGGCTTTTGCACTGCCTTTCCGCTCGTTGTTCTCGTCGTCGGTAAGGGGACGGATGTCTTTGCCTGTTTTCTTGTCAACGAGGAAACACTGCTCCTTGTCGATACGTACCAGCTCGTCGCCCCACCATGCATACCATTTGTTTTCTGGCTGCAGGTTACGGTAGTTGGTGCCACCGAAGTTGAGGTCTTCCAGGGTGAAGAGTTTTTTTTCTTGGCCACTCATGGACAGTGTTGCGCAAAGTAACAATAACAGAAACTTAATCTTCATCATTGTCGAAACGTCTGTTGTTCTTTCTCTTGTCAAATCCGCGACCACCCTTGTTGAACTTTCTAGAGTCTCTGCTATCTCTGTTGTCTCTGGAATATCTAGAACCTCTAGAGTCTCTAGAATCCCTAGAACTTCTAGAATCTCTTGATTCTCTTGATTCTCTTGCATCCTTGCGCTCGAAGCTATGGAACTTGAAGTTGCGGATGTCTGCCTCTGCATTCTCTTCCTGTTCGTCAAGGCGTTTTTTGAACTCGCGGTTCTGCTTGAAGCGGCGCTTCTCGGCCATCTTCTGCTTTTCTTCTTCTGTCTTGACAGTGCCACCCTCAGCACGGAAGTCCTTGATCTTACCGTCAAACATCTGATATTTGCGGAACTCACACTCCAACGAACCGTTGAAGACGGGAATCTTGATAGAGGGTTTCAGACCAATCTGGTCAAAGCATTCCTCACGATATGACAGTATCCATGCGTCGTTGCCTGTAAACTCATGCTTCAGGCGTTCACCAATCATCTTGTATGTTCCCAGCAGGTCGGGTGTGGAAATACGCTCGCCATAGGGTGGGTTGGTGACGATGATGCTCTTCTCCTTGGGTTTGGTGAAGTTCTTGAAGTCCTGTTCTGTGACAGTGATGTCACTGGTCAGACCAGCGGCCTTAGCATTGAGACGTGCCGTGTTGACAGCCTTGATGTCGACATCATAACCATAGATGTGGTGGTGGAACTCACGTTCCTGTGAGTCGTCATTGTATATCTTGTCGAAGAGGTCTGCATCGAAGTCGGGCCATTTCTCAAAAGCAAATTCCTTGCGGAACAAGCCTGGTGCCATGTTACGGGCAATGAGGGCTGCCTCGATGAGCAGGGTACCAGAGCCACACATGGGGTCGATGAAGTCTGTGTCGCCCTGCCAGCCTGTCATCATAATCATACCAGCAGCCAGCACTTCGTTGAGTGGCGCCTCTACTGATTCCTGACGGTAGCCACGACGGTGCAATGATTCACCGCTAGAGTCAAGACACAGCGTACACTGGTCTTCTGCAATATGAATGTGCAGACGGATGTCGGGATTGGAAATGCTGATGTTGGGACGCTTGCCTGTGCGCTCGCGGAACTGATCGACGATGGCGTCCTTGACCTTATAGGCTACAAACTTCGAGTGGCGGAATTCCTCAGAGAATACCACTGAGTCTACTGCAAAGGTCTTGTCGGGGGCAATATACTCGCTCCAGTCAATATCTTTTACGCCTTCATAGACGTCATCAGCAGAGAGTGCACGGAAGTGCTTGATAGGTTTCAGAATACGTATTGCGGTGTGCAGTTGGAAATTAGCGCGATACAAGAGCTCCTTATCGCCCTTGAAAGATACCATTCGGCGTCCTACTTGTACGTCGCTTGCGCCCAGTTGCGTTAATTCCTTCGCTAAGACAGGCTCTAGGCCCATAAAGGTCTTGGCGATGATTTCAAATTGCTGTGCCATTATGTAAGTTTGTATATAAATATGGTGCAAAGGTAGTGCAAACAGAGCAAAAAACCAAAGAATTTTGAATTTTTCTTTGGATTTAAGATTCTTTTTTGTAACTTTGCGCATTCATAACTACTTAGCTGTATGCCTTCGATAATGATACTTCTGCTGGTGACCTTTCCCAACCTGTTTCAGATAGATATTCTGTTCTGGTTGATTGCACTCCCTGTTGTGGTGGTGTTGGTGTGCTGTTTGATTTGGCAACGTTATCAGCATCAGATGCTTGAGTCGGAGATGTCAATGTTGAACGCTGTGCAGCGTCGTACGATAGAATATGACTTGGTATTGAAGGCCATGAAGTTGGCCGTTTGGCATATTGATATACAAGAACGGACGATAACTTATGATAGTGACTATCGTGACGCATTGGATATTCCAACTGTACCTCCAGGTTCTGATGTAGAGCTTTTCTGCGACAACTTACTGCCTGAATACAAGAAACGTATTGCCGAAAGTATGATGGCTTTGGCAGAAGGTCGAACGGATTTGGTTCACGAACAGTATCAGGCTCATTCTCCGTTGGGCGATGGCACCACGTGGGGTGAAACCTATGCCGTCGTTGAAAAGCGCGATGCCTCGGGGCGTCCACTGACTATTGTTGGTACGTCGATGCGCATTGACAAGCAGAAAGAAATTGAGATGGCTCTTATTAAAGCCCGTAATCAGGCAGAAGAGAGTGACCGCCTGAAGACGGCTTTCTTGGCCAATATAAGCCACGAGGTGCGTACACCACTAAATGCCATTGTCGGTTTTAGTGAGGTGCTGGCAGGTAATCCTTCTGATGATGAGCGTACGATGTTGTCGAAGTTGATCAGTCAGAACAATGCCCGTCTGTTACATCTCTTCGAGGACATGGTGAACATGTCGAAGCTGGAGGCTGGTGGTGAATCAGTGCATAAGACACGTTTCTTGATCAGTGATCTGTTGCAGGAACTGATAGAAAAGTATGCTCCACAGGCAGCAGAGAAACATCTGACACTGGTTGTAGATAAGCATTCAGAAGCGCTGGAGCTCAATACAGGCCGTGATCGCTTAATGCAGATAGTCGCCCATTATATTGATAATGCGCTGAAGTTCACGACAGAAGGTGGTGTTACGATTGGCTGTAATTTGAAAGTCGGTAATATGCGAGTATGGGTTCGTGACACAGGAAAGGGTATTGACTCAGAGTACTGTGGTGATAAACTCTTTGAGCGCTTTGTGAAGATTGATGAGTTTGAACAGGGCACAGGTCTGGGCCTGAGTATATGCCGCAGCTTGGCACTTACGCTGGGCGGTAAAGTTGGTATGGAATCAGAGTTAGGAGTTGGCTCGCTATTTTGGGTTGATGTGCCCTACGCATGAATAGAATCAGAATTATAGGAGTGTTGCTGCTGATGATGTTTTTCCTGCCTATGCAGGCGCAGGAAATCATCAATGGACGTGTTGTTGATGAAGCAACAGGTGAGGGTATTGGTTTTGCCAGTGTCCAGTATAAAGGCATGAATCTTGTCGCCATCACCGACCCCCAAGGACGTTTCGTCATTCGCTTGTTGAAAGGTAAACGCTTAACGATTAGTGTGCTTGGATATAAGACACGTACTATTGATGTGTCTGACGATAGTGAGAAACTCTTTATTTCATTGCGCCAGGATGCTAAGGCGCTGAAGGAGGTCACTGTCAAGAAGAAACGTACACGCTATAGCAGGAAGAATAACCCTGCTGTAGAACTGATGAAACGTGTGATTGCCAACAAGAAGCAAACGGATTTGGCGTTGCGCGACTATTACCAATATCATAAATACCAGAAGTTGACGCTTGCTCTTAATGACGTAAATCCGGCACTTCTCGCTAATCCGAAGTTGAGTAAGTTCCCCTGGCTTCTGAATCAGGTGGAAACTAATGAGTTAACGGGTAAGTTGATATTGCCGCTCAGCGTTGATGAGACGGTAACGCAAAGAGTCTATCGTCGCACTCCGCACGATGAGAAAAACATTATCAGGGGTCAGCGCTCGTCTGGTATCAATGACTTCTTTCAGACTGGCGAGATTCTGAATACCGTCACCAAGGATGTCTTTACCGATATTAATATCTATGACGACCAGGTACGTATTCTGCAACATCCTTTTACATCACCAATCAGTGATGGAGCCATTTCGTTCTACCGTTTCTATATTGAAGATACATTGACTGTTGGCCGCGACAGTTGCATACACCTGCATTTTCTCCCTAATAACCAGCAAGACTTCGGCTTTCGTGGTGATTTGTATGTCCTGAAGGATTCCTCGTGTCAGGTAAAACGCTGTGAACTGATACTCCCCAACCAGACCGATGTCAACTTTGTTGAGAATATGAAGCTGGTGCAGGAGTTTACGCAGTTGCCGACGGGTGAGTGGGTGCTGTCGGTGGATGACATGATTGTAGAGATGGTGCTGTTCGACTTCATGCAGAAGGGGGTAGCCATCAAGACTACAAGACTGTCTGACTATGCTTTCGACGAGATTCCCAAGCAGCTGTTTCGTGGTAAGGCTAAGACAGCCGTTGACCCCAATGCTGAGATGCAGGATGATGCTTTTTGGCAAGAGTACCGGAAGGTGGAGCTGACAAAAAGCGAGGGCTCTATGGGCGACTTCCTTAATGGCATGCAGGCTGAGGGTGGCTTCAAATACGTGATGGCAGCTCTGAAGATTCTGGTAGAAAACTATATAGAAACCAGTAAAAAGAGTAAAGTAGATATTGGTCCTGTAACATCTTTCCTGAGTAATAATTTTATTGATGG
>Ga0310786_10012605_pt1 | contig 10462 bp, 9 predicted proteins | sample AusTroGonzalo_MG_FD_203881 | JGI IMG/M metagenome (GOLD analysis project Ga0310786, IMG submission 203881) | Bovine rumen microbial communities from tropical cattle in Woodstock, Queensland, Australia - Gonzalo_03 (v2) (version 2) | ecosystem: Host-associated > Mammals > Digestive system >... | reverse complement strand
TGAGATGTGACAGTCCCTATCGGAGAGAGGACCAGGTAACAGGACGTGTCTATGAGATCAGCGAGCGGTTTGGAGCATTTGTCGCTGTGGATGATATGTTTAGTGCGCTGATTCCTAAAAAGGAACTTTACGGTGATTCGATTGAAGCCGGACAAATTATAAAAGCCAGAGTGATAAAAGTTCTGCCTGATGGAAAACTTTCGTTGAGCATTCGCGAAAAATCATATTTGCAGATAGAAAAAAATATGGATACGATCATGAAACTTCTCGACAGTTACGAAGGAGCATTGCCTTTTTCGGATAAGGCATCTGCAGAGGTCATTACACATGAAACCGGCATGAGCAAGAATGAATTTAAGCGTGCAGTCGGACACCTGATGAAACAGGGAAAGGTCGAGATTGGCGAGAAAACTATTCGGAGAGTGTAAGCTATGCTATTTGTTTTATTGATCGGGGGTTCGGTGTTTATCGTGCTTTTGTATCTTTGGATGATCAAACCCGGGCGATACAGAGATGATATTATGAAGCCGTTCGAAAGGGTATATATTGCACACCGAGGATTGTTCGATGATGCCGAAGGGATTCCGGAGAATTCACTTCCGGCTTTCCGGAGGGCTGTGGAACAGGGGTACGGCATCGAATTGGACATCCAAAGGACGAAAGACAGACATCTTGTTGTGTTTCATGACCGGACACTTGAGAGAATGTGCGGAGAGAACAAGGTCCTTACAGAGATGACACTTGCGGAGATTCAGGAGTATACGCTGGGAAAATCAAAGGAACGGATACCGCTTTTTGAAGAAGTACTCGATGTGGTTGGAGGCCGTGTTCCCATTGTTGTGGAGATCAAACCGGACGGTCATTGCTTTGCAGCGACAGCGGATATGTGTAAACGGATGGAGAACTATCATGGGGAATATTGCATGGAGTCCTTCCACCCCTTGTGCGTATGGTGGGTGAGAATGCATTACCCGAAAGTGGCTCGCGGACAGCTTTCCATGAATTTTTTTATTGAGGAAGCCGAAAAACCATTTCATCAAAAGCTGGTTATGACCAGTCTTGTGTTGAATTTGTTTGCAAGACCGGATTTTATTGCTTACAAGCATTCTCAGAGGGACCAGTTTTCCTATAAGTTACTACGTAGGCTTTATCGTGTGACAAATGCGGCATGGACCATTAAATCTCAAGAACAACTGAATGCGGCAAAGGATACTTTTCAGGTGATGATTTTTGACAGCTTTATTCCCAAGAAAGATTTTTAAAAAATTGTAAACTTTTGGCATAAGGTTGAATCATGGGTGCAATTGTGATATAATTTTTTTACGAATAAAGAGAAAAAGGAGGTGCGGCATATGGATATTGCCGGTTTGTCGATGAGTCTGTCAGCGATCGATACATCCTCCAAGGTTGGCACCGCTGTTTTGAGTAAGACGATGGATACCAACGAAATGTTGGGCGAGGGCTTGGTGAAGATGATTGACGCCGCTGCTATGGAAAACAGCGTAAATCCCGCTGTTGGAAGTAATTTTGATATGCGGGTGTGATTTCGGGGACGGACCATTTACGAGAGGAGAGGGAGGCTGCTAAGTGGCAGCTTCCCTTTGTGTTGTGCACTTTGCCACATGAAAACTGATATTATGCACAAAAAACTATTGATTTTTTGTTCACTTTTTTGTATATTTGTATTATGTGATGTTGGGGTTCCATGGTCAAAATCTGGTTCGTGCAAGCATACTTTGATTTATACCTCTTAACATTAGCATACTTATATGAGTTTTCAAAGGAGCGATACATATGATTTCGAATCAGATATTGCAAAACACGATTGATGGTTTAAAAAACATCGCAAGGGTTGAATTGTGTGTAATGGATGTCGACGGAAAAGAAGTTGCCAGCACGATCGATATGGGGAATTGCTCCAAGGCTGTGGTGGAGTTTTCTACATCACCGGCCGATTCTCAGGAGATCCAGGGGTATCAGTACTTTAAGATCTTTGATGAACAGCAGTTAGAGTATGTACTGGTAGTGGCCGGAAGCGGAGAGGATATTTACACGATTGGCAAGTTGGTTGCATTCCAGATTCAGAACCTTCTTGTAGCGTATAAGGAACGTTTTGATAAGGATAACTTTATCAAGAATCTTCTTTTGGATAACCTCTTGCTTGTGGATATCTATGGTCGTGCCAAAAAACTGCATATTCAAACTGATGCAGCCAGAGTCGTTATGATCATTGAAGTCAGAAACAGTAAGGAGAACAATGCACTGGAGCTGACAAGGGGTCATTTCGGCGCGGGCAGTCTGGATTTTATTACCGCTGTCGATGAGAATAATGTAATTGTGGTGAAGGATTTGTCCGATGCGAACGCAAACAAGGAGATCGAACGGACTGCAAAAAATCTATGTGCCTTCATGCAAAAGGAAGAGATTTCCATGCGGATTGCTTATGGCACGGTGGTGCATGAGATTAAAGAAGTCAGTCGATCCTACAAAGAAGCAAAGATGGCGCTTGACGTCGGCAAAATATTCTTCGATGACAGAAACATTATAGCTTACAGTGAATTGGGTATCGGACGTTTGATCTATCAGCTGCCGATTCCGCTTTGTAAGATGTATATTCGTGAGATTTTTGGCGGTAAGGGACCGGAAGATTTTGACGAGGAAACCCTGACTACGATTCAGAAGTTTTTCGAAAACAGCCTGAATGTATCGGAGACTTCGAGACAACTCTTTATTCACAGAAACACTCTGGTGTATCGTCTGGATAAACTTCAGAAACTCACCGGACTGGATTTGCGCGTTTTTGAGGATGCCATTACCTTCAAAATTGCGCTGATGGTTGTTAAGTACATGAGATATATGGAAAACACGGAGTACTGATAAATCATTACCGATCAGGTACAAATTATTTAAGCGGTGTTTGTTTTCGCCGGATCAAAGTAACAATACAGAAGGAATGATAAAGAGGGATTATGAGCAGAAGAGAAGAACAGAAAAAGAAACGGCAGGAGTTTATTGCCGAAAAGGGTGTTATATGTCTGGAAAATGTCAGTAAAACGTATTCCGCAGGGATTGCTGCGGTGGATAATATCAATGTGAGCATTAAACCGGGAGAGTTTGTGTTCATTGTTGGTGAAAATGGCTCCGGTAAGTCTACGTTTATTAAGCTTTTATTGCGGGAATTAAAGGCCTCGAGCGGGAATGTTTATGTAATGGGTCAGGATTTGGCGAAACTGCGTCATGGACAGATTCCCAAATTCCGCCGTCAGATTGGCGTTGTATTTCAGGATTTCAGACTTTTAAGTGATCGAAATGTTTATGAAAATGTGGCTTTCGCTCAGAGAATCATTGAGGTTCCCATGGACGAGATTCGTAGAAATGTGCCCACAATTCTTGCAACAGTGGGTTTGGCAGGCAAATATAAAGCGAAGATCAAAGAACTTTCGGGTGGTGAACAACAGAGAGTTGCGCTTGCCCGTGCTCTGATCAATCAACCATCAATCCTTTTGGCGGATGAACCTACAGGTAATCTGGATCCCCAAAATGCATGGGGAATTATGGAATTACTTGATGAGATCAATGCCCAGGGAACAACTGTTATCATGGTAACGCATAACAGAGAGATCGTAAACACGATGCATAAGCGTGTAATTGCCATGAGAAAAGGTGTGATCGTAAGTGATCAGGAGGATGGTGAGTATATTGAGGAAGATTAGTTCGTTATTTTATGTGATCAAGCAGGGTTTTTTAAATATATGGCGTAATAAATTGTTTTCGTTGGCATCTGTTGCCACGATTGCAGCTTGTCTTTTTCTTTTGGGAATTTTCTATGCGATTGTTGCAAATTTCCAACACATTGTGATGAAAGCAGAAGAAGGAGTTTCTGTTACAGTATTTTTTCATAGTGATTATGATACCTGTTATCGCGAACTGGGATATGAACATCGTGAGGAATACCAGCATCCGGCGGAAAAGATTCCGTCGAAACAGCGTTTGGAAGAAATCGGAAAGATGATTGCCGCGAGAGCGGAGGTATCAGACGTCAAATTTACTACTGACGAGGAGGCGTGGGAAAAATTCGGAAAAGAGTATTTCGGGGAGGATTATGCGATCGGTTATGAGGAAAATCCGCTTCGGGGCGAAGATAACTATGAAGTGTTTTTGAGCGATGTTTCCATGCAGGGGGCGTTGAAGCATTGGTTGGAAGACATACCGGAAGTCAGGAAAGTGAATGCCGATGATTCGACTGCAAGTACTCTTTCCGGTGCAAACCTTTTGATCGCATATATCTCCATAGCGGTTATCGTGATTTTGCTGGCTGTCAGTATTTTCCTGATCAGCAATACCGTCGCAACAGGTATCGCCATTCGACGTGAAGAGATCAATATCATGAAATATGTCGGAGCTACGGACTTTTTTGTCCGGTCTCCTTTTGTGATCGAAGGTATGCTGATAGGACTTTTGGGTGCATGTATACCGCTACTTGGACTGTACTATATGTATGATTATGCAATGCGTTATCTTATGACAAACTTTACTCAGCTAAGCAGTTTGCTGGAGTTTCTGCCGATTGAACAGGTATTTGCATTTCTTACACCCGTATGTCTGTTAATGGGCATCGGAATCGGGTTCTTCGGAAGTGTTACATCGATAAGAAAGCATTTACATGTTTAGGAAGATCAAAAAGGGAGGATCGGAGAATGAGAAAACGATTGGCAGTAGTCTGTTTCGTCGTTTGTTCGATACTGGTGCTTGCAAATCTCACACAAAGAGCCGATGCGGCAACAAACAATTCCAAATCGAATACATCTTCTACTGTAACGCAAAGCATTAAAGAGAAGCAGGAGCAGATCAACAAAGCGCAAAAGGAAAAAAGCGATCTGAAAAAGAATCTCAGCAATGTTCAGGAGATCAAAAAAGGGTTAGAATCCAAAAAGCAAAATCTGACAAGCTATGTAGAAGAGCTGGATAAACAGCTCGCGGAGATTGAGGAGAGAGTTACGCTTCTCAAGGGAGAGATTGTTCAGAAGGAAGCTGAGATTGAGGAAACGCAAAAACAGCTTGAGGATGCAATTGTCAGAGAAAACGAACAGATGAACAGCATGATGGACAGGGCAAGGCTGATGTTTGAAAACAAAGACAATTTCGCAGCGGAACTTATTGTAAGTTCTTCCGGACTCAGCGATCTGCTCAATCGGGCAGAATATATGGAGAAGATTGTATCCTACGACAAGGAACAGTGGACACAGTTACAGAATACACGAAAATATATTCAGTTGTGTGAAAAGCAGCTCGAGCTTGAAAAGGATATTCTGAATCAGACCAAAGATAATGTTGAGATTGAACAGAATACCGTGGAAATGTTCATCAAGCAAAAGGAAAACGATATCAGGGCATATCAGAGCGATATAAAAACGCAGGAACAGGCGATTAAGGAATTTGAAGCGCAGATCAAGCAGCAGGATGAGGAGATCAAGGCGCTGGAACGGGCAATCGCAGAAGAGCGGAAGAAGCAAGCGGGTGTTAAGCGTACCTATGATGGCGGAACATTTACCTTCCCATTGCCGCGCTATGACAGGGTCAGCAGTGAGTTTGGATATCGTATTCATCCAATCTTCAAGACAAAGCATTTTCATTCCGGTGTGGATTTGGCTGTAGCGAAAGGAACTGCAATCTATGCTGCGTATAAGGGAGTTGTTGTTGCGGCAACATACAGTTCTTCCATGGGCAATTATGTAATGATCGATCATGGGGACAATCTTTATACGATTTATATGCATGCATCTGTTCTGAAAGTTTCCAAGGGAGCTGAGGTAACTGCGGGGCAGACGATCGCTTTAGTAGGTTCGACGGGAAATTCAACCGGACCTCATTTGCATTTTGGTGTAAGAAGAAATGGTACTTATGTATCACCTTGGGAATATATATCTAGATAGGACTTGATGCATCTGATCGATGCAGAAGGAGATTTGAAAAATGGATCTGAATCAGCAGAATTACGGACAGCGGGAGAAACAACCTAATAAGCATGACTGGGGTGCATTTCTCGGAGGACTTACGATCGGAATTTTCAGTACGTTGCTATTGGTTTGCGCAGTTCTTTTGGTCATTCGATTTTGGACTCCGAAAAATGAAAGAAATAAGGCTGATAACGGAGATGTTTCGGACCAGGCGGTTTCGAGGAATGTCAATGGCATATTAACCCCTGAAACGGCGGATAAGATCAATCAACTTGTGTCAGATATTCATAAGAATTTTTACCTTCGGGATGTTACGGATGAGGAACTGACAGACGGAATCTACAAGGGGATCATGGAAGCGCTCGATGACCCGTATTCGGTATATTATACTCCGGAAGAATTTGAGGAGTTGATTAACAGCTTTGAGGGAGTGTATTATGGAATCGGAGCCTATATCAGCCTCGATAACGAGACGAGTCTACCCAAAATCAGCGGTGTGATTAAAGGAACTCCGGCCGAGGAAACGGGACTGCGCAATAATGATCTTATCTATAAGGTTGATGGGACTGAGACATATGGAATGCAGCTCGAGGACGCTGTTAAGATGATCAAAGGTGATGAAAATACACAGGTGTTGCTTACTTTGATCCGTGAAGGGAAACAGATGGATGTGTCGGTTACCAGGAGAAAAGTGGAGACGCCGACGGTTAACAGCGAGATGCTTGAAAATGGGATGGGATATCTTCAAATCGTATCGTTTGATGATGTGACCTTAAACCAATTTCTTAACGCAAAGTCAGAACTTGAAGAAGCGGGGATGAAGGGGCTGATTTTGGATCTTCGTGCCAATCCGGGAGGGAATCTTGATACGGTAGTTGACATTGCCAGAAATCTGCTTCCGGAAGGACTTGTGGTATATACGGAGGACAAAAAAGAAAACCGACGGGATTACAAGTGCAAAGGTGACAAAGAAATAAAGATTCCGATGGTTGTGTTGGTGGATATGAATTCTGCCAGTGCTGCAGAGATTCTTGCGGGTGCGATTCAGGATCATAAAAAAGGTACGCTGATAGGAACTACTACTTTCGGAAAGGGAATCGTTCAATCTGTTATACCAAACCGTAAGGATGGTTCTGCTATTAAAATTACTGTTAGCAGTTATTTTACTCCGAATGGAAGAAATATTCATAAGATAGGTATAGAACCGGACATCGTATGTGAATTTGATGCAGAAAAGTATTATGACGAGGAAAATCCGGTGGACACACAGCTGGAGAAAGCCAAGGAAGTTCTGGCTGAAATGATGAAATGATTGAATAAGACAAAGGAAATCTGCCTGATACCATCATGAAGAAAACCTTTTTTGATAAGATCAAACTATGTAAAAAATATACTGCGTTTGCATATATTGTGATGATGACGGCCGTCCTCCCTCTCTATATGGAGGACGGCTTTCGGATGATAGGAGATGCAAAGTACCGGTTTTTTTGGTATGTCAGCATCTTTTTTGTAGCTTTGGGCGGAGTGTTGGTTGCGGCGTCATGGCTTTTGGATACGGAAAGAAAAAAAGAGAAACGAAATGATATCAATGGGCGAAAGAGCGTGGCTTTGTCCTATCCGGAATTGTTTGCTCTTTTTTTTATTGTGACAACGATATTGAGTACGTTTTTCAGCGCATATACGAAGACTGCGTTGTATGGCTTTGATGATTGGCATATGGGGCTATATACCCAATTTTTTTTGATGACAGGTTTTTTTATCGCGTCAAGATGGGGGGGATGCAATCGCTATGCGCTGATTCCTGCCTGGGTATCCGCTGTACTGATCTGTCATTTGACAATGATCAACCGATGTGGTGATGATCCACTGGGTGTATATCATGGGATGGACTGGTTTGACTGGAACCGCCGAAATCTCTTGGCGACAATCGGGAATATTAACTGGGTTTGCTGTTATCTTGCTGTTGCGGTTCCGATTTTGTGCTTTTGCTATTGGAAGGCTCGAGGATACTTAAGGATTCTCGCGTTTATCGGAGCATTTTCCGGGATGGCGGCGATGATGTTGCAGGGAAGCGCAGCCGGATTCGCTGATATAGCAGTTATGCTTGGTATTCTGCTTTTTGTATCTATTGAGGATCGGGAGAAGCTGATTCGATTTTTGGATACTGCTACATTGATACCTTTATTTTGGAGTATTTTCTCGCTTTTTCAGATAGATTTGATCACACCGGATGATGCAAATGTGAAACAATACTACAGCATTATGTGGTTGATTCCGTTGGCAATACTGGTTGGTTTCGATGCTTTTTTGCGTTTACGTGGTAAAAAGCATAAGCCGGATCTTCTCGCGAAGCCGGAATTGCGGAAAAAGCTACGGGCCATATTGATAGCACTCCCGATTGCAGGAATGCTATTGCTTATTGCGTGTCAGTTCTCGGAGTCCCTGTGGATGAGATTTGGCGGGATCGGGTTATTGCGGATCGATGACAATTGGGGTAGCTTTCGCGGTAGCCTTTGGAGAATTGCGCTGCGCTGTTTCAGTGAGCTAAAACCTGCAAATATGATATATGGAATTGGGCCGGACTGCTTTGTATACGCTTATGAAAAGCTTGGTGTGCATATAGCGGCAACAGGACAGTGGGAGAATGTGACATATGCCAATGCACATAATGAGATGCTTACCATGCTTGTAAACGAGGGCGCGCTTGGATTACTTACATATCTTGGGATTTTTGTGAGCAGCTTGAAAGCCATGATACATAAATATCATCAGAATCCTATGGCATTAATGGGGATTTTGGTCGTTGCAGGGTATTTGAGCAATGGATTATTTGCATTTCAGCAGGCAGTTTCATCTCCTTTTATTTTTGCGGTAATGGGTCTTATCGTCGGAAACTGTACGGAAGAAAGTAGTATCCGATAAGGATTATAAAAACATAAAGAAAATCTTTAGAGAATATTAAGATATATCTATTGAAAAAAGCTGTCGACCATTGTAAGCTGATACTAGTGCATCGTTTTTAATTAACTACACCATATCACTTGCCTATTTTTCCGAGAGCACTGCTCAAAAATCCTCAGCGTATCCCGCTACGCCTACGTTTTTTGAACGGTGCTCTCGAAAAAACATTCTTCGTGAATGGTATAGTTATTTAGAATCCGATGTACTAGTGTTCAAAATAAAAACAAATTCAGGAGGGAAAAAGAAATGAAAAAGTTTCTGATCACATCGTTCGCAGCGATAGCAGCATGTGCGGTAATCATGGGCGGATTTGACAAAACACCGGCTGTGATCGTAAATGCGGCTACGGCATCCGGTAACAATTCATCAGGATCTGCGAGCAGCAACAACCCGGGAAATGGCGGTAATAGCGGCGGACAAAGCTCTGCCAGCAGCAATAATCCCACGCCGGGTAGCGGTTCACAGACACAAAACAGTTATTCGATCAAGGCATATGCGTCCAATAATGGTGGTAAGGCAATTGGTAGCGCTACCTATGAGAAGGGAAAGACAGTAACACTTAAGGCGATTGTACAAGATGGTTATGCATTTGGAGGTTGGTTCGAGAATAATATCTGTGTATCAGGCAATCCTACTTATCTTTTTACGGCAGACAGGGATCGAACTTTGATTGCAAATATCACTGTGAATAATACACGTGCAAGAGTGGAAAATGTTTTTACAGATGTGACAGGTAATAAATGGTATACAAGTGCAGTTCAGTTTGCTTACAACAATGATATGATGGCGGGCTATGGAAATGGTCTCTTTAAACCGGAGCAGGCGATCACCAGAGCAGAGTTTTGTGCGGTGATGTATAACGCTGACGGAAAGCCTGATGTACAGTGGGAAAACAGATTCAGAGATGTTCAGAGTAAAGATAAGTGGTATGTAAAACCTGTAATGTGGATGGTTCAAAACGGATTTGCTGCTGGATATGGTGATGAGGTCGGTTATACCCAGAGAAGATTTGGCGTGGGAGATTATTGCTCCAGAGAGCATGTAGTTCAGATGCTTCATTCGTATGCAGCAATGAAAGGCTATAGTCTCAGTACAAATATCAACGCCAGCGCAAAGTATACAGATAAGGCTGATATTGCCGGATGGGCAAACAATTCTGTTAACTGGGCTGTATATCAGGGCATATTGGACGGTACAGGTCTTGATCAGGAACAGTTTAAGCCTCGTCAGGCAATCACTCGCGCAGAGTGTGCTGCGATCATGAGAAATTTCCTTGAGAAAGTAGCAAAGTAGTTTGTCAGAAACAGAAACATAAAGAAATCGGAAAAGCACTGGGAGAGCAAGCTCTCACGGTGCTTTTCTTTTGGCATAGCTGCATTTTTTTATGGTGGTTAAGAGATGGAGCCGTAGACGAAAAAAGTTGTAATGCAGTGTGTGGTATGCTATACTTTTCTTAAATTGGCAGATTATGTCACAAAATTCGATTGGGTAAGAGAGGAGGGAAAAAAGATGCCATTTATAGATTCTAAGATAACAGTGTCTGT
>Ga0310786_10012604_pt1 | contig 10462 bp, 8 predicted proteins | sample AusTroGonzalo_MG_FD_203881 | JGI IMG/M metagenome (GOLD analysis project Ga0310786, IMG submission 203881) | Bovine rumen microbial communities from tropical cattle in Woodstock, Queensland, Australia - Gonzalo_03 (v2) (version 2) | ecosystem: Host-associated > Mammals > Digestive system >... | reverse complement strand
AAAGATAAGTCTTTTATAAGAAAAAAACAAAAAAATGCGTAATATTTTTGTATAACTCCCCAAAACTCCATATCTTTGCGCCATGACATTACCGCTCTGGCTGAACATAGTTATCATTGTCTTTGCACTCAACATTATCGTCGTAGTGTTGACGCAGCATCGACGTCCTACCGAGACCCTTGCATGGATTCTGATGCTCTATTTTCTGCCGGTGCTGGGCATCCTGCTTTATTATTTCTTCGGTGTGCCTGCGATGCTGAGGCCGCTCATTAGCCAGGAAAGGCTCGCCGAGCTCAAGGCTCACACGAAGCCCTATCGCACTCCATCCTCCACGGGCGAGGGCCAGGGAGGGCCTCGCCTTGTATCGCTGCTTGAGGGAGTCAACCTTGCCTATCCTGTCGGTGGTAACTCGCTCAGGGTCTTCACCGTCTGCGGCGATATGTTTGCGGCGATGAAGCTTGATATCCTTTCCGCACGTCATCACGTTCACATGGAGTTCTTCATGATCGAGGACGACATGGTGGGCCAAGAGTTTGCCGACATCCTTATCGACAAGGCACGTGAAGGCGTCGAGGTAAGGCTGATGTACGATGCTGCTGCCTGCATCGGCGTACCGCGCAAGTTCTTTCGTCGGATGAAGGAGGGCGGGGTCAAGGTCGAGGCGTTCAGTCCGCTGTTCCCGCATCTTTCGCCCTTTTCGAATTACCGAAACCACCGTAAGGTGCTCGTGGTGGATGGCGTAGTGGGATATGCCGGCGGCATGAATCTGGCTGAGCGTTATCTGAAGGGGATACGTGGTGGCGTTTGGCGTGACACCCACGTTCGTGTTGAAGGTCCGATCGTCACCGAACTACAGACCACCTTCCTCACCGATTGGCAGTTCGCCAGCGGAGAGTGGGTGCACGATGCATCCTATTATCCCCGGCAAACGAAGGCTGGCGACTTCATGATGCAGGTGGTGACATCCAATCCGACGGCGCCGTTCCGCGTGATTGACCTTTCTTATTCCGAAATTCTTTATACGGCCACCCGCTATGTCTATCTGCAGTCGCCTTATTTGGTCCCATCGGAGGCCATCCGCAAGGCACTCTATGCTGCCGCCCTTTCGGGAGTGGATGTGCGCGTCATGATTCCCACTTATCCCGACAAGGGTTGGGTGGTGATTTATGCTTCGCGCTGGTATATCAGTCAGATGCTCGATGCGGGTGTGCGCGTCTTTTTCTACGACAACGGCTATTTGCATGCCAAGACCGTCGTGGCCGACAATCGTTTGTTCACCGTGGGCAGCGTCAACATCGACCATCGCAGCGTCAGCCAGGCATTCGAAGTGACTGCCTTCATTTACGATTCAGAAGTTGCTGCTCAGCAGCGACAGACTTTCCTCGATGACTTGCAGTATTGCCATGAGATCAAGCGGGAAGAATGGCGCAAGCGCTCCTGGTGGGAGCGTGTGAAAGAAAATGTCTGCCGACTGGCTGCCCCTATCCTTTAATAAAATATAGTCACTATAGTTATTATAGTCACTATAGATGCTATAGTCACTATAGAATTAACAATCACAAAAATCTTTACGCACTATGAAACAATTACTATTCACGCTCGTCCTTTTGATGAGCATCAGTCTCACAGCTTCGGCTCAGTGGCTCCGTAAACCCACCCCCAATGACACACTGCAATCGGTGCGCGTTCTCGACAATGGCAATGTCGTCTATAGTATCTATGCGCCCAAGGCGCACATCGTTTCACTCGCTGGCGATGCCATGCCATGGGGCCAGAAAATTGAGGCAAAAGAACACGACAACGGCGTCTGGACCATCGAGGTGCCCAATGTCAAGCCCGGTGTTTATCGCTATCACTTCGTTGTGGACGGCCTACCCGTCTATGATCCCAAGGCACCTGCCACCACCGAACTCACTGCCGTGGCTACAGTTGCTCCCACGGGCAACGAGTTCTTCGCTTATCGCAAGGACATTCCTCATGGTGCTATGGCCGTGCGTACTTACGAATCGAAGACCATCGGCGAGACACGCACCATGCGCGTTTGGACTCCCGCAGGTTACGAGAAGGGCAAGGAGAAACTGCCCGTGCTCTATCTCATCCATGGTGGTGGCGACACCGACACCAGTTGGCCCAATGCAGGAGCTGCCGGCAACATCCTCGACAACCTATTGGCAGATGGCAAGATCAAACCCATGATTGTCGTGATGCCCAATGGAACCATTGTTGGTCCCAATGTGCAGGACGAAGTGGCGCCATTTGCCAAGGACATGATCACCGACATCATCCCATTCATCGAAAACAACTACCGTGTGCTTACCGACAAGAATCATCGTGCTATCGCAGGCTTGTCGATGGGTGGTATGGAGACGATGGAGACAGCCTTCCAGAACATCGACCTCTTCTCTTATGTTTGGGTTTTGAGCAGCAGTTTCAACCCGATGGCTCAGCCTGCCAAGGAGGCCGAGCGTCTCAAGGTGGCAGAGAATGCCGCCAAAATTAACAAGAGCTTCAAGGTGCTCGTCTTCACCCAGGGCGGTCCTTCAGATATCGCCTACAAGAATTGCGAGAATACCCGCAAAGAGCTTGACAAGGCCGGCATCAAGTATCTCTATGAGGAGAATGCCCAGGAAGGTCACAGCTGGGGCACCTGGCGTGCCGACCTCTATGACCTTGCACAGCGCATCTTCAAATAGGGAATTACGCCATTTATCTCTGCTCAGTTGTCGATAAGCCATTTCAGCGATTATGTATTTGCACTCAAAAAAATTGATCCGATATGAAAATCAATGCAAACACAATTCTAAATCTTACTGCAGCCATGACGTTTGTTGCCCTTGCCTCTTGTAGTTCACCCGAAGTGCCTGCGTTTGGTGTGCGCACCGATGCGCTCGACGACGCTGCCTGGCAGCAGTCGATGTGGCTTTCGGCTGCCGATGCGCCTGTGGTCACTGATGTGGTCACTGATGACAATTTTCGTGCTGCCGACGGTGCTGTATGGTTTGTTTCGACGTTGAAGAATGAACGGCGTGTAGTGTCAGCCCGATGGATGACCACCGGCCTGGGCATCTACAACCTCTACGTCAACGGTCAACCTGTAGGGCAGGAGGTGTTGAAGCCAGGTTTCACACACTATGCCAATACACGCCGCTCGTTTACCTATGATATCACGGGCGGCATGGATCTGCAGCCGAACGCCGAGAACCAACTGGCTGCACAAGTCACCCCCGGCTGGTGGGCCGACAAGATCATCACGCCTGCCGGACATCAGGGGATGCTGGGTCGCAAGGTGGCATTTCGTGGTGTCGTGGAACTGACGTTTGACGACGGTTCGAAGCGCCTCTGTGGCACCAACCTCCCCGATTGGAAGGCTGGAGTGGCAGGACCCGTAAAGCATGCCGCTATCTACGACGGCGAGGAGTACGATGCCCGCATCGCTCCCGGATACATGACTCTTGACAAACTCGCAGCACCCGAGGAGAACCTCGAGTTTGCCGGTGACATCCTTCCGTCGAATGGAGCCGAGGTTTATATGCGCGAAGACTTGGCACTTGCTCCCGTCAAGGCCTACGTCTGGCAAGGTGTTGAAGGGGCCAGCGACGTTGCTTTCGGCAAAGTCGTCATCACCCGCGAATATGCCCAAGGCGAGGAGATGATTATCCGACCGGGCGAAACGCTTGTCATCGACTTTGGACAAAACTGCTCGGCCGTACCATCGTTTACGTTCAAGGCGGCGGAGGGCATCACGCTCACTTGCCTGCCTGCCGAACTGCTCAACGACGGCAATGGAGCCAAGAGTCGCGGCATGGACGGTCCCGAAGGTAGTTGCCATCGCCTGAATCTTCGCATCCCCGAGCGTGGCATTCGTCTTGACTACACCTTTGCCGACACGGATGACTTCGTAACCTATCGTCCGCAATGTACGTTCTTCGGTTATCGTTTCGTAAGCATCACCGCTACCGGCGATGTCACGATTCGTTCGATTAAGTCCATTCCCGTATCGTCTATCACCGAGCAGCTTGAGATAGGCAAGATCACAACGGGCAACAAGGACATCAACCAGCTGATTTCGAACGCGCTCTGGGGCCAGCGTTCCAACTACCTCAGCGTGCCTACCGACTGCCCACAGCGCAACGAGCGTTTGGGATGGACGGCCGACACACAGGTGTTTACAGCAACAGGAACGTTCTTCGCCAATACTCGTGACTTTTTCCACAAGTGGATGCGCGACATGCGCGACACACAGTCCGAGCGTGGCGGTTTCCCGGGTGTGGCTCCTTGGGGACAGTACGGTTCGACCGAAGGCGACATGATGCGACTGGGTTGGGCTGATGCTGGTATCATTGTGCCTTGGACCATCTGGAAGCAGTTTGCCGACCTCGACATCATCGACGAGAATTGGGAGGCCATGGATCGCTTCGTCCGTCATGCCAACGACGTTAAGTACGACCACATGTCGCTCAAAGACGAGAACAGTTACTTCCAATGGGCCGACTGGCTGAGCTACGAGCCTTTGGAAAGCTGTGGCGGTCTTGCATTCGACAAGAAAGGACTCAAACCCGATGCCGTTGCCTATTGGAGCTACCTCGGAGCTTGCTACCTCGTGATCGATGCCGAGATGATGCGCGACATGGCTTCCGCCACGGGTCGCGATGCTACTCCCTATCAGCAGATGGCCGACGATGCACGTGACTATATCCGCAAAACCTTCTTCGATGCGAAAGGCGACTTCCGCGTGGCTGTGCTCAACACCATGCAGACCCCTGCCCTCTTCGCCCTCAAGGTCGGTGTGGTTGATGGAGATGTTCGTGAAAGGATGAAGACTCGCTTGCGTGAGAATTTCACTGCTCACGGCAACTGCTTACAAACAGGCTTCCTTGGCACGTCAATCCTGATGCAGACATTGACCGAGAACGATATGGCAGACATTGCGTACGAGTTGCTCTTCCAGCGCAAGAACCCCAGCTGGATTTACTCCATTGACAATGGTGCCACCACGATTTGGGAGCGTTGGAACAGTTACATGATCGAGAATGGTATGGGTCCGCGTGGCATGAACAGTTTCAATCACTATGCCTACGGTTGCGTATGCCAATGGTTGTGGGAAACCTGTGCAGGCATTGCTGCCGATCCTGCTCAGCCTGGATTCCGCCATATCGTCATGCGTCCCGTGCCCGATCCTCGTTTGGGTAAGCTTGACGCCGAATATAAGTCGGCAGCAGGCCTTGTCAAGAGCGAATGGCATTACGAGGGCAATACTTGGGTTTGGACTATCACCATCCCCGAGGGAGCCTCCGCTACTATTACCCTGCCAGGCGAGCAGGAGTCAAAGGATTATACTGCTGGCACTTATTCATTGAAGAAGGAAATGTGAATGTTTAAAGAAAATGGAATATAAAAAGAACGTGGGCTGACAATACTGTCGGTCCACGTTCTTTTTTTCTTGCTGTATTGTAAAAACCCACGACCCTCCCTCATCGACAATATATCTTCTGAGTGTCCTTACGAATTGCTAATGCTTCGGCAAGTTTCGTATTTATACACTTTTTTTGTCGAAAATTTGGTATTTCGGGAAATTGTTGCTATTTTTGCACCGTGAAATGCGGTTGCGACCACACAACCACACTACCTCACGATCTCACATTTTTATCATATCCTATTCCAACAAATGAAGAAATTATTCGTAATATTTGGCTTGATCAGCATGATTATGATGGTGGCTTGCGGTGGCAAGAAAGAACCTGCAGTAACGACCGAAGAGCCGGTAAAAGCCGACAGTGTTATTACACCAGCACCTCAGAGACAGGAACCGAGAAGGATTCCTTATATCTTTTCGGGGGACCTTTCGAAGTACTTTTTTATTAGGCTATGCACCCTCACTCCACTCTCTGTGAGGGAACTGGAGGCGATGAATTATACCACCGAACCCAACCATCACTACTATATTGCATCGGTAGGTTTGGTACGCAACGGCGTGCCTTTTGACTTCCCTGTTGACCAGATCGAATGCTTGTATGATGTGTGGCTCGTCCCTGCCAAGTTTCCTGATGGCAAGTTTAACGTGCATGCCCAGTTTGTGGATTCACACAACCTCAAGGTGGGTCAGATCGATTTCAGCGATGCCGTGGAGTTGAAGGACTTGTTGCGCAAGTGTCCTGGAGAGGGAGACTTCATGGTGATTGAAGATATTCTCGACGTGGAGCGATACTTTGACCATCCTTCCAATACGCTCGACATACGCGGGTATATCAAACCAGTGAAGGAATAGTTAGAAATCATGTCCCATGGGATTCTCTTTGATGCGCTTGGCACGAAGTAGGCGGCTCTTGTTCTTTACTTCGGCGCGCTGATCGAGGGTCCATTCATTCCATACTTTGGTGCAGGCAGGATACTTCTTCCCGGTGATAGCCTCCTTATCGCCTATCGTGAGGGATGTATACCATTTGTTAAGTTCGATTTCTGACATATCTTTGGATTTTGATTGTTTGGAACATGTTTTCTCAGTTAGTACCGCAAAGATACGCACATTATTTCATATCTCCAAATTTTTTGTCGAAATAATTGCTTTTCCCCAATGAAAAAACATATAAAGTTCATTTGGCTCTTTCTTTGTGCCATTTGTTGTATCATCCAGTTCGCTGCTTGCGGCGATGACGAAAGCTATGACATCTATCTCCTCATCGGCCAATCGAACTGTGCTGGACGCGGATACCTTCTTCCCGAAGATACCGTGAACGCTCTTGAGGGTGTTTGGCTGCTCAATGCCGATCTTGTCCCTGAGCCTGCCGTAGCTCCGCTCAATCGTTACAGCAATATTCGCAAGGATTTGAGCATGCAGATGATTGGCCCGGGTGTCGGCTTTGGTTCTTTGATGCATGAAAAGACGGGCCGCAAGGTGCTTCTGGTACAGAATGCGCGTGGCGGTAGCGCCCTCGAATCTTGGCAGGTGGGCGGCGATGGTGAAGTGTCGTATCTCGACTCCGCACTTGTACGCACAATTCCAGCTTTGAAGTATGGCAAACTGAAGGGTATCGTTTGGCATCAAGGTGAGACTGATATCACAAATGGAACGGCAGGAGACATCTATGTCGAACGGTTCTCAAAGATGATTGTTGATCTTAGACGCCGCGTGGGCGTGGGTGATGAAGTACCCGTCGTTGTTGGCGAAGTGGGACAATGGGCTTGGGAAGATTCGACCAAGATTGAGGCGTTCAATCACGGCACCCTCGAAAGGCTCACCCGAGAAGTGCCAAATTGCCATAAAGTTACAAGTGATGACTTGGGCTATCGTATGCCCGACAATCCTGCAGATCCGCACTTCAGTCGCGATGCCGCTATCGAGTTGGGTCAGCGATATGCTGAAGCTATGATTGAGGCTATTGGCTCTTTGTCTCAATAATAAATACGGGCAGCCAAATGGGCTGCCCGTATTTATAATATATGTTTTTACTTAATGGAAACTATCTTGCCGCCTACGATGTAGATGCCTTTTTGCGTGGGTTTGTCATTTAGGCGTACGCCATCAATCGTGTACCAGTTGGTATCGGCTGATGTTTGGTTATCGTTTGTAGTTATTGTTGAGATACCTTCTGTCTCTCCATCAAAGTTGAGTATGAACGAGCGAATGGGTGCATTATGTTCAGAGTCTCCAGCAACGAGGCCATTTTTCAGCTGGAAGTAGGCATGATATGCTTTTATTGGAATATTGTCAGCGGGATAATAAAGCATATTGGATGCTCCCAAATAAAGTGCGCTGTGGTCATTTGCCTCAAGGGTTATGGGAGAGAAGGTGCCCACAAAATCGATGTAATCGGTTTCAATGGGTTCAATTTTATCCGTGGTAATGACATTTTGGAACAATGGGTTCACTATGTTATCACCATCGGACCATTTTACAATATATGGTTTACCTGCTTTGATAGAAGTGATGTCTTTTTCTGTGAAGTTGAGGGTTAGCGTATTATTTTCGAATTTTGAGCTGACGAGTGTCTTCACTCTGGCTCCAGCCAACGGAGTGCCCTCGAAACTACTCAGCCGAAATGGCAAGCAGAGGGTGTTCCACGAATCATCTTTCCAGAAAGTATTGCCTTTAAGTTCTAAATCAGAAAGTAAACTGGGGTCATACCAGCGCTGGTCCATCCATGATAAGCGATTGCTAATGAACTCTCTGACAGTTGAAATATGGTTTGTAAAACTAAAACTTCTTTTCCAGGCTTGGTTGTCGCGTGTTACAGCACCTTGTTCTAGAATTTGCGATAAAGAGTCACATATAGCATCTATGCGTTCGTCACTATAATTGGTCAGACGTCGCTGAGTGTAACGGGCTCTGATTCCATTGATGTAATAATCATCCTCCATGAGTCTCTGCCAATAGAATGGATTAAGTTCTTCCTTTTGCAAAACATCATCATATAAGATGTCATTTGCAAAGCACCTCCATTCATCACGATTGGGTTGCATGTGGTCATTAGGATACATTCCGTACGCAATATTGAAGTCCCATAACGCCATTTTCCATTTATCATTGTCTCCTGTGGAACGGGCGTGTGTGGTGCTGTATTTGTACATTGGTGTGCTAAGACGATAGCCATCGAAATTATTGGCAAGTTCTTGAGCAATTTCATAGTCCATGAAAGACTCTATGTCAATATAGTCACTGTAAAGTTCTCTATAGTTGCTTGCATAAAATGCACCTTCCATATCATCAATGGCCTTATGGAGTGCTTCTCGAGCACCAGGAAGTCCTTCGAAATCCTCTTCTTCAGGATCTTTATATTGATATGTAATGAATCTATCTGTAATCTCTGTGCCGTCAGTATAGATGGGGTGGTACTTTGAAGTGTAGTGAGGTTCTTGCTCATGCGAGAAATTGTTTTCTGGACGGTCAATCTCGACATGGAAGTCACCCGTTGTGTCGTCGATGGGATTGCCATCTGCATCTTCTCCGTAATCCCAAAGGTTGAGTCGTTTGCTACCCTTGGTGGCACGCTCGCTGAGGATGTAAAGGCCGTAGTAAATGCCATCCATAAACACTTCGCAATATTTCATTTGAGGAGTAAACGCATAACCACCCCCTGCCATCTTCATAGAAAGTATGTCACGGACATAACTCCTGTCTTGCCAAGGGGCGAGAAAGCACCAATCGTTGTCCTTGCCCATACCAAGTAGGCCTACCTTGTCCTTTTTACCGTTGATGTCCTCGGTCTTCAGTGTCTTGACCGACATCGGTTTCTTGCTCCGTGAGCCGTCGTAGCCAAAAGATGATGCACCGCGCCATTTGATGGAAATGGGGCCATCAAATTCGACAGTCTGATTTGGATGTACAACAGTGTCGGCATAGTTTATTCCATCGGCATTGTTGATGACCTTCATGTGACCGAGAATGCGTTCATAACGACTGAGTTGGCCGGTCGTAGTAATCCAGATGAGTGGAAGGTTCGAGCTTTCGAAAGTAACGGTGGTGACAGTTGGTGGGTAATTCAATTCAGCAAGAGATTGTGCTGATACTGATGCAACATTCAGCATCATACATGTTAGAAGAAGTACATATTTTTTCATCTCATAAGATAGTTTTAGCTTTAATTGTTTTTAACTCACAATGTTTTCTGTGCGCAAAGATAAAGCATTTTATCTGAACATCCAAATTTTTAAGAATTTATATAATTGATAGATGTAAAAGTTGGCTTTTCCATAAATTATATGTATCTTTGCGGCGAAAAATAGATAGTTTATGCGTGAATTATTGTTTGTATTTCTGGGCGGTGGTCTTGGTTCGGTGTTGCGCTACAGCATCAAACTTATTCAGAATCATCTTAGCCTCAATCCGCTTAGTGTCCTTGGCAGCGCCATCTTCCCTTGGCCTACGATGGTGGCCAATGTGCTGGGCTGTTTGCTTATCGGCCTCTTCTATAGTGTTTCGGGTCGGACGGGAATGAGTCCTGAGATGCGGCTATTCCTCACTACTGGATTATGTGGAGGCTTCACAACATTCTCGACGTTTTCAAGTGAGGGCATCGACTTGATGCGCACAGGTCATCCGGGACTCTTTGCTGCATACATCCTCTTGACATTATTGTTGGGCTTGGGTGCTGTTTTGCTTGGTGCTTGGCTGGGTGGCAAATAAGCAACCGCACTTTGCAGCCACATATTATTTATATGTATTGCTGCAAAAATCTGCTTGCGAAATTTGGTATTTTGAACGAAATAAACTACATTTGCACCGATTTAAAACCTCAGAACAACAAAAACTCTAAATACTTAATATTATGTCAAAAAAAGCGCTTTTGCTCATTCTCGATGGCTGGGGAATCGGTGACGGTTCGAAGTCAGATGCCATCGCCAGCACTCCAACTCCATATTGGGATTCACTTCTCGTCGATTATCCTCACTCACAGCTCCGCACCGACGGCCTCAACGTAGGCTTGCCAGCTGGACAGATGGGTAACTCGGAAGTAGGCCACATGAA
>Ga0310786_10012603_pt1 | contig 10462 bp, 10 predicted proteins | sample AusTroGonzalo_MG_FD_203881 | JGI IMG/M metagenome (GOLD analysis project Ga0310786, IMG submission 203881) | Bovine rumen microbial communities from tropical cattle in Woodstock, Queensland, Australia - Gonzalo_03 (v2) (version 2) | ecosystem: Host-associated > Mammals > Digestive system >... | reverse complement strand
TCTAAATTGGCAAATTCGTATGACGCGATGCATCAAAAATTTTTTGAAAAACCAGAATTAAAACAATTTGGAAAAACGTTGCGGTATTGCATTATTAAACAATATAAACCCATTATGTCCGATGTGTTTGCGGTATTGAACAAAGATTTTTCCGCCGGGCGTGAATTTTCAGAACCTTTATTTGTTGAAAAAAGTTTTTGTGAATATTATATGCCTGAAAAAATGTGTATTGTAAATGGGTGTGCGTATTATCCGTTTAATAAACAATATTTTGATAATTTACAAAATTTTCAAAGTGCATTACATGATTATCACAATGTGTTAAACGAACGCAATGTTATATATAATAAAATGTTGAATACGAACGGGAAGCGAAGATAAAAACCAAAGGAGAAATTCGTGGCACATCAATTTTTCTTTAATACCTATATACTTGATAATTTGCCGGCCCCAGAAAAAGGCTTTGATGTCGTTCAAGATATTTCTGAACCACGTTTGCGTATGTATGTGACCCAGCGTGGAATTAAAAGTTTTTTTGTGCGTAAACGTATAAATGGTTGCGACAAACGTGTCATTATTGGAAATTATCCCCAGGTAGATATAGAAGAAGCACGTGCCAAGGTCACAGAGATTTTAAATGCGGCCAACAAAAAAGTTCCCATACATAGAAAGAAAATATTGTTCAAAGATTTTATTGATTTATATGTATCAAACAAAGTGCGCCGTTCAGAAGATTCTTTGGTTAAATTGAAACGGGCGGTTGATTTACATTTCAAAGATTTATATCAAAAAAATATTCAAGATTTAACCAGTGATGAATTGAAAAATGTTTTGGATAATATCGCGGGACGTGCGATGGCTGCACGTATGCAAGAATTATTACAAAGTATTTTTAATTATGCGATAAATGCAGGTTATGTAAAAACAAACCCAATGGACAATATTGAACGTATAAATGTTGTTCGTCGTGAAAGACGGTTAAGAAAAAGCGGTTTGCAAAAATTAATAAGTGTGATTGAAACGGAAGAAAATATAAATTTGCGTTCTGCATTTTTGATGTTGATTTATGGTTTTTCTACAAAAACGAAAATATTTAAAATGCGTTGGGAAGATTTAGATTTCAATCATGATTTATGGGGTGAAATGCCATTGTCTAATCGTGCGATTTTGTTATTGCAAGATTTACCCCAAGATGGCGAATGGGTGTTCATGGGGCGTGGTAAATTTCATTTAACTGATCCGCGTATTGCATGGCGACGCATAGTGAACAATGCGGGCATGCCAGATGTGACCATGGATGATGTGCATAAATTTTTAATGCGGTCTTTGGTATGGAATTCAGACAAAGATATTCTGCGTGAAAATATGAACGATTTGTTGGCAGATTTGCTTATATAACATATTTTTATAAAGTCAAGGCTTTGTTATAATTTGTTATAATTTCTTGACACAGATAGCATAAAATGATATTTTGTTAAAAAAGGCGCCTGTGTAAATGGGCCATAAGATTAACATAAACAAAGGATAAAAAATGACAACTTTTGAAAAAGTAAGAGCAATTGTATGTGATAAATTAGGGGTCGATGAATCACGTGTTACAGAAACGACTTCGTTCGTTAACGATTTGGGTGCAGATTCATTGGACGTTGTGGAATTTGTCATGGATGTCGAAAAAGAATTTCAAATCACTATTCCTGATGCAGAAGCGGGCAGTTTGACCACGGTTGGTGACGCTGTGAAATATATCGAAGCGCACATGGCACAAAAACCTGCTGAAAAATAATTTTTGTTTGTTTTGATATTTATGTAATGTCGTCGGTTTCGACGACATTATTTTTATGTCGTTGATTTATGATTTCATTTATTGTATGATTCCCCCAGAAAATTATTAAAAAGGATTTATTAATGAGAAAAGTTGTCATAACAGGACTTGGTATTGTTTGCCCAGTTGGCACCGGAATTGATTATGCATGGAAAAATATTTTAAATGGAAAAAGCGGTATTCGTAAAATTACCCAATTTGATGTTTCTGATATTTCTTCGCAAATTGCAGGTATTGTTCAACGCGGAACGTCTGATGGCGAATTTAATCCGGATACTGTGATTGATCCACGCGAACAACGCAGATTGGATAATTCTATTATTTATGGTCTTGTTGCGGCGGACGAAGCGATTCGTGATGCAAACTTGATTGATTATGATGGCGATAAAAATCGTATTGGTGTATCGATTGGCAGTGGGGTGGGGGGATTGTCCACGATTGCCGATACTGATGCAGACATTTTGCAAAATGGACCAAGGTTTGTTAGTCCGTTTTTTGTTCCAAAATGTATTGTGAATATGACCGCGGGTCAAGTGTCGATAAAATACGGATTTGGTGGCCCGAACATAGCGGTGGCAACTGCGTGTGCAACGGGGACCCATGCAATTGGTGAAGGTGCTGCGATTATCGAACGTGGGGATGCGGACATTATGATTTGTGGTGGAACCGAAGCACCAATATGTCGTTTGGGAATGATAGGTTTTGCAGCGTTGCGCGCGTTAAGCACCCGTAATGATAATCCTGAAAGTGCATCACGTCCGTGGGACAAAGACAGAGATGGTTTCATTATTGCCGAAGGTGCGGGTGTATTGGTATTGGAAGAATATGAACATGCGATTAAGCGTGGTGCAAAAATTTATGCCCAGGTTGCGGGTTTTGGGATGTCTGCCGATGCACATCATATTACTGCGCCGGCGCCAAATGGTGTTGGTGGAAAACGCGCGATGGAAATTGCGTTAGAACACGCGGATATGAAACCGTCGGACATAGATTATATAAATGCGCATGGAACGTCGACCGGTTTGGGCGATGTTGGTGAATTGACCGCGGTCAAAGAATTATTCGCAGGAACAAATGTTTGTATGTCATCGACTAAATCAATGACTGGGCATTTGTTGGGTGCTGCCGGTGCGATCGAGGCAATATTTTGCGCGCTAAGTATTCGCGATAATATTGTCCCGCCAACCATCAATTTAGAAAATCCTATTGACGAAGTTGGGGATTTTAATTTGGTTCCAAATGTTGCACAACAAAGAAATGTTGATGCAACTTTAAGCAATTCGTTCGGTTTTGGTGGAACAAATGCGACTTTGATTTTAAAACGCGTAAAATAAAAAAATATTTTGCATATTGTTTTGACAAATCAAAGTAATTATTGCAGAATAAGCGAACAAAGTTTTCGGGGCATAGCTCAGTCTGGTAGAGCGCTACGTTCGGGACGTAGAGGTCGCAGGTTCGAATCTTGTTGCCCCGACCACGAAATAAAAATCACCACGTCAGTGGTGTTTTTCTATTTTGTGTTTTTGTGACATTTAGATTTGATACATCACCATATTACAAATAATTGTATTAAATTTTGGTGTGTGGTATAATTTTACGTAACACATATGGGATTGTTTGATGGACAAAATAGAAGAATTTAGACGAGCCATAGAAAAAATTGATGTGGAATCAGACATAGATTACATGTCAAAAATGGAAAATTGGTGTGCTGTGCATGTGACCAGATATATGCCGCGCATCAATCAAAATGGTGTAATGTATATTCCATCAACCGCCATGGCGACAAATTTTGAATCGCCACGGACAACTGTTCATGTGACACTGAATCATATTGTGGCATCGCATGCGTATGGTTCATGGGATGATGCGCCGATTGTTGTATTGGCACCGTATAGTGATGTTATAAAACAAAATGGAAATCCTGCGGAAGTAGCGGGAACAGATACATATTGGTCTGTTGATCCTGATGTTGGATTGGTGTTGCCGGAAAGTGCATATGTTATAAAGCCCGATAATGATGGACCTTTGTTTAAAATTGATAAACATGGCGCAACGTATAAACGTGACAATTATACCACAGAAGAAATCGCACAAATTGAATCGCTTTTGAATTGGCGTGATTCAGAAGATTATGAAAAATACAAAAGTGGTGATTTAAGTGGTGATGAAATCAAAGATGCGCTGTGTGGTGATAAACGTATGAAGCAAATGTATGACGCGGCCAAGGATAAAAAAGCGTTTTTACGTGGTTTATTTGAAGAGTCCAGATTTGATATTTTATCAAAATATTTACGTGAAATTGTGACGCAAATGGTGATGCAAAAAATAGGATTTAGATATATTGAACATATCCATGATGCTAATGAGGCTAGTCATGTTATTGCCAATGCTGCAGATGCACAAAATATTCCTTCGAATGCTAGCAACAAAGGGCACTCTAATTCTTTATATGCCATAATAGAAGATCAATTTGATACAATATACCGGTTTTTGCATGATAATGTTATTAACCAAGGATTATTTGATGCACCAGATTTGCAAACTGTTTATGATGTAATCACAAAACATGGGCTAAATGATGCGTTTGCTGTATCTGTTGTTGCAAATATTATAAATGATAAACCAATTGATTTTGATAAGCTATATCAAGATGCGTTCACAAAAGAAGTGGAAATAAGAACAGAATCTTTTCAAACGGATTTGATGTTGTTTAAAAATGATTTGAAAAAATATATGGGTGATGATTTTCCGCATTTAACTGAAGCACAAAGAAATAAAGAAATAAAAAGATTGCAGGATATGATTTCAAGATATGAAAAAATTGAACAAAAATTGTCTAAGCAAAAAGAAATAGCAAAATACGATAAAAATTTAGCGGATACAGTTCATCGACACTGTGCGCGATTATCAAAAGAATATAATGCATGGCGCGAACGAATTGTTAAAGATCCAGAATATAATGAATTAGTTCAAAAGTTGCGTAATTGGGTTGTAATGCAAAGCACGCAATCGTATGGACGAGATGCATAGGATTTCATACTTTTATTCATTAAATATTTTTATGTTATAATCAATGTATCAAGAACCAAAGGAGGTGTTTATGAAGAAGGCATTGGTTGCGTATTTTTCTGCAACTGGAACAACGAAAAGAATAGGTGATATGTTGGCCGAGTCAATCGGTGCGAAAGCGTTCGAAATTGTTCCAACTGAAATTTATACAAATGCAGATTTAGATTGGACGAACGATAACAGTCGTTCTTCGCTTGAAATGAAAGATACATCGTGTCGTCCAAAAATCGAATCGCGTGTTCGTGATATGGAAAATTATGATGTTGTGTTTATTGGTTTTCCAATTTGGTGGTATCGCGAACCATCTATTATTGATACGTTTGTAGAAATGCATGATTTCAAAGACAAAATAATTGTGCCATTTGCCACGTCGGGGGGCAGTCCGATTGCCGATTCATATTTGGGTATCAAAGCGTTGGCGAAAAACGCAAAAAAAGTTGAACACGGAAAATTATTTGAACCTGGGATAGAAATTCAAGAATTGAAAGAATGGGCTGAAAAGTATTTAAGAAAATAAAAAATATGTTTTTTACCAAACCGCTGTGGTCAAATACGGCGGTTTTATTTTTGTTTGCAACAACTTGTTTGGGTTGCTATACTAACACTGTTTCAGACAAAGGTGGCGTATATGAATATACTTGTGACCGGTGGATGTGGTTATATTGGTTCTCATACGGTTGTTGAATTACAAAATGCGGGACACGAAGTTGTTGTGATTGATAATCTTTGTAATTCAAATGAAAAATCTTTGAAACGGGTTTCTGAGATTACTGGCAAAAATATTGATTTTCACAATGTTGATATTCGTGATTTTAATGCGTTGGATAATGTTTTAAATAAATATAATTTTGATTGTTGTATTCATTTCGCAGGTCTTAAAGCCGTTGGCGAATCTGTGGCAAAACCATTGGAATATTATGATAATAACGTTTGTGGAACTGTGAATTTATTGCGTGCGTTAAATAAACATAATTGCAAAAATATTATTTTTTCATCGTCTGCATGTGTATATGGAGATCCGAAAATAATTCCTATATCCGAAGAATGTCCAAAGGGCGCATGTACAAATCCATATGGCCAAACCAAGCATATGATAGAAGAGATAATGTTTGATTTGCAAAAATCTGATTCGAATTGGAACATTGTCGTGCTAAGATATTTTAATCCTATTGGTGCGCATCAAAGTGGTAAGATTGGTGAAAATCCGAACGGAATTCCAAATAATTTAATGCCTTTTATAACCCAGGTCGCGGTTGGCAAACGTGAAGAATTAAGCGTATTTGGTGACGATTATGATACACCCGACGGAACCGGTGTTCGTGACTATATTCACGTTGTTGATTTGGCACGTGGACATGTTTGTGCGTTGCGTGCAATAGAAAATAAATGTGGGCTTGAAATATTTAATTTAGGGACGGGACATGGATATTCTGTGTTGGATGTGGTGCATGCGTTTGAACGTGCTAATGGTGTAAAGATTCCGTATAGTATAAAACCAAGGCGCGCGGGCGATATCGCGATGTGTTATGCTGATGCAGGCAAAGCCAAAAAAGTTTTGGGGTGGTGTGCACAATTTAATCTGGATGATATGTGCCACGATTCGTGGAATTGGCAAAAAAATAATCCAAATGGATATGATGATTAAAAATGTTAAACCGAAAAATATTCTTGTTTGCAAGACGTAGATGGCGCAGGGTAAAACCGTGGGTTAAGTTTTTCTTAGCCATTTGTTGCGTTGTAGTGTTTGTTGTATTTTTTATTTTTAATTTATGGTCACCGTTAAAAAAGCCAACGACTGTTGTTGTTGAACGTGGAACATCTGTGACAGGTTTGACTAATTATTTTATGAAAAATCGTATCATTAAATCTGCTGGGTTGTTTCAATTTTCTGTGCGATTAAATGGCGGAACAATAATGGCGGGCGAATATGATATTCCGCGTGGGGCAGGGATGTGGAAAATAGCAGACATGATAACCCATGGAAAAATTGCCACAACAACTATCACTATTCCAGAAGGATACACAATAAAACAAATAAAAAATATGTTGATGGCATCTTCTTCGTTGTCCGGTGATGTTGAATGCAAAGAAAAAAAGCCAGTGTGTAATTTAAAAGATGGTGATGTTTTTCCTGATACTTATCGTGTGGCACGTGGGGTGTCCAGATTGGCTGTGTTAGATTTAGCGCGCAAAAAAATGTTAGATATTAAAAAATCTTTGGATACTGCAAAATATCCAAAACCACTTAAAAATTGGAATGAAGTTGTGGTGTTGGCTTCCATTGTACAAAAAGAAACCCCACTTAAACGAGAAATGCCTATAGTTGCAGGTGTATATTTGAACAGATTAAATAAACACATGCGATTGCAGGCCGATCCAACGGTTGTTTACGCCATTACAAATGGTGAAGGCGACATGCATGGCAAACCACTTTTGTCTGGTCATTTAAAAACAGAAAGTTTGTACAATACATATAAAAATCACGGGTTGCCGCCCACGCCGATTGCAAGTGTTGGTGTGGATGCGATTCGCGCTGTGTTAAAACCAGACAATACAAGATATTTATTTTTTGTTGCCGATGGTCGTGGCGGGCATGTGTTTTCTAAGGATTTTGAAGAACATAAGAATCATCATATAAATTGGCGCGCGATAAAAAAGGAATTAAATAAATAAAAAAACATCAAAACGATGCGCGCATTATATCATATTTTTTTTCATTTTGCAAAAAATCAATTTTCTTGCAGGTCGGTTTTTTTTATGGGAAAATATACTTAACAGGACATGGGGTTCTGTGTAAGTTTAACCAAAGGAAAGGATAAACAATGAAAAAAATAGCTTTAACTTCTTTAATCGCAATGTTTGCTTTTGCAGGTGCACATGCTGCCAATGTTATTGATGGCAATCCATTGTACATGCCAAAGAAAGGACACGCATACAGCGTGACAACGTTGGGATCTCATTCTGGTTCAGAAGAAATCAAATCATGGGGTGCAGAAGAAGAATTTGGTTATGGTATCACAGATAAATTGGCTGTGACGGTTGATACGACTGTGACAGATGAAAGATCATTTGACCAATGGGCATGGGATGATATGTCATTTGGTTTGACATTCCGCGCATTGGAAAAAGGTGCATGGAAATTAGATTTGGTTGGTGGATATAGTGTTGGACCTGTATGGGATAACCACAGACCATTCTTGGACAAAGACGATACAGGATACGCATGGACAGTTGGTGTTCGTGGTGGTTATGTGGCATCTAATTGGACTGTTGCTGGGCATGCGTTGTTCAATTATTTGAACACAGAATCATTCAATTGGAATGATGATGGAATGCATGTATGGCAATTGGGTGTTGATGCTCAATATGTAATGTGCCCACATATGAACGTTGTTGCCGGTGTTGAATACACAGGCTTGACAGACAGTTGGGCTAAAAATGCTGGTTCATGGGATGCAACTTTGGGCTTGAATTTCAACATCGATACGACAAAATATGTCGGCGTATATGTTGGTGCTGAAATGGATCACCAAGGTGGTGCAAACAACGATGAATGGGATGTTCAAAACGGATTTAATTTCGGTGCTAAATTCGGTATCGATTTCTAAAATATTTCAACAAAGAAAAAATCCGGCCATTTTGGCCGGATTTTTTTGTTATCTTGCTGTTTATACGTAAAATTTATTTGTCGTATGTTATGGCGGTAAAAGTATAGATTTTTAGCGGTTTTTTAAGAATTTTTACGATATTTTTGCTTGACAATTCAAAGGGCGGGGGGTATAGTAAGGTTGCTTTCCGTGTAAGTAAGGAAAGTGAAAAGCACAGAAATCTGCATGGTTTGCCAGATTTATAATCGCGCGCACTGCGTTGAAATAAGTCTGCTGGGCAGGTTTCGTATAGTCAAAAAAAGAAGAAAAAAAGAGAATTTTGAATGCCAACAGTAAATCAACTGATTCGGAAACCACGTAAAAAGGTAGCAGTGAAATCAACTGCGCCAGATATGATGGAAAATCCTCAAAAACGCGGTGTTTGTACACGTGTTTATACTACCACACCTAAGAAACCTAACTCTGCTCAACGTAAGGTTGCGCGTGTTAAGTTGGCTAATGGTCGTGAAGTGACTGCGTATATTCCAGGCGAAGGCCACAATCTGCAAGAACATAGTGTTGTTATGATTCGTGGTGGTCGTGTAAAGGACTTGCCAGGGGTTAAATATCATATTATCCGTGGTGTTTTGGATACAAAAGGTGTCGAAAGCAGAAAACAAGGTCGTTCCTTGTATGGTGCTAAGACAAAGAAATAATACACATCTGTTTATAGGTGTGAGTAATCCAAGTTTTTAATCTTGGGTGAAGAAAATAAAAAGGAAAAAATATGTCAAGACGTAAAGCTGCAACAAAGCGTGAAATTTTGCCAGATTCTAAATATAATAATCTGGTTGTTGCAAAATTGATAAATGTTGTCATGTGGGATGGTAAGAAAGAAGTTGCTGAAAACATCGTATATGGCGCGATGGAAAAATTGAAAAATCTGTTCAAAGACAAAGACGAATTAACAACTTTTTTGGAAGCTGTAGATGCGTTGAAACCATCTGTAGAAGTAAAAGGGCGCCGTGTTGGTGGTGCTACTTATCAAGTTCCTGTCGAAGTTCGAAAAGAACGTCAACAAACTTTGGCGTTGCGTTGGTTGGTTATGTTTGCGCGCAAACGTGGTGAACGTTCTATGGAAGACAGATTGTTTGCAGAAATGCGTGATGCACTTAATGGTCAAGGTGGTGCATTTAAAAAGAAATTAGATACACATAGAATGGCGGAAGCAAACAAAGCGTTTGCTCATTTCCGTTGGTAATTAAAGATAAAGGAAAGACACAATGTCAGTTGGAAAAACCGCAACTTTGGATATGTATCGCAATATTGGGATTATGGCCCATATTGACGCTGGTAAAACTACTACGTCTGAACGTATTTTGTTTTATACCGGGAAAACATATAAAATTGGTGAAGTGCACGATGGCGCTGCCACTATGGACTGGATGGTTCAAGAACAAGAACGTGGTATTACAATTACGTCTGCTGCGACAACTTGTTTCTGGCGCGATCACCGTATCAATTTGATTGATACGCCGGGACACGTTGATTTTACTATGGAAGTAGAACGTTCACTTCGCGTGTTGGACGGTGCTGTGGCGGTGTTCGAATCTGTGAATGGTGTGCAACCACAATCTGAAACGGTGTGGCGTCAGGCTGATCGTTATAATGTTCCACGTATTTGCTTTATCAACAAAATGGACAGAACGGGTGCAAACTTCTTCCGTTGTGTTGATATGATACGTGAAAGATTGGGTGCAAACCCATTGGTTATCAATTTCCCAATCGGTGAAGAACAAGATTTCAAGGGTGTTGTTGACGTCGTTGAAATGAAAGGTATTATTTGGGAAGATGAAAACGGTTCCCATCCAAAAATCGAAGAAATTCCTGCTGAATTGAAAGAAAAAGCAGAAGAATTGCACAACAAATTGATTGAAGAAGTTGTCACTTTGGATGAAGCGATCATGGAAGAATACATGGA
>Ga0310786_10012599_pt1 | contig 10464 bp, 12 predicted proteins | sample AusTroGonzalo_MG_FD_203881 | JGI IMG/M metagenome (GOLD analysis project Ga0310786, IMG submission 203881) | Bovine rumen microbial communities from tropical cattle in Woodstock, Queensland, Australia - Gonzalo_03 (v2) (version 2) | ecosystem: Host-associated > Mammals > Digestive system >... | reverse complement strand
TTATTGTTGACCTTGCGACTTATCTTCTTTACGCCATCGATCGTTAGGTGCAACATAGGTGCAATCTCTTCGAGCGGAATCCCTTGACTTCGCAATTCGAAAACTCGAATTTCCAAGCCAACAAAATTACAATTCTCTCTAAAATAATTTAATTCGGGAATTGTAAAATCGTGAATTACCATTATCTCGTACCACTTCTATTTGCTTTTCTCGTTAATACTTTGCGGTGTGTCATCATCATCGTCTCCGTCAATCATGCTTAAAATTTCTTCTTCTGCGCTTTGCTTCGGTGGCGCATTCCACCGGATAAACCAGATCGCATTCGTAAGAATTAACAGAAAAGCACTTATAATGATTATCAGAATACGATTCCGCAATTCTTTTCTCTTAATTTCACGAAGTACATCACTTGCCAATGAATCCATTTCGATACCTCTCTTTTTTGAATTCTACCATGACAAATTTTATTTGTAAAGAGAACCCCAGGTCAACTTACCAACCGCACCATCAACTTCCAACTTCCTACCATAAACATCGGTGTTGGATCCTTGGAATTTTTTAACCGCAGCAAGAGTATTTTTCCCAAACTTGCCATCGATACCTAAAGGATCGCAGCCTTTCTCCAAAAGCAGAGTCTGTAAAATCTTTACATATTTGCCCACAGAGCCTTTTCTTAATATTGGGTAGGTAGAAATATCGACTTTGGGTTTTTCGTTTAAATTTGAGCCGTTTCCTTTATCGTAGGATATAAACGGAAGTTTGCCATGACCGCTCCAGGTACGAGAATTATACCCAAAAGCGATTCCTATATTCGAAACCGCCGTAATCTGAACTCCGTTCTTCCATTTGCCGGTCGATTCGATTCCCAAACCATCACCGATATAAACACCGACATGTCCCTGCATCCACAAAAGTTCACCAACCTGGATATTAGAGAAATCAGTTGACTTCTCCAAGCAGCAATCCCACAAACCCTGGTCATTCATGTCTCTGACACCATTGGAAGTATAAACCAGATTAGGGAACCCCCACATGGTACCTTTTATAACACCGGCGCAATCAAAAAGCCTGGTCTCATCCGGCAAAGCCTTAAGCATTGCGACTTTCTCATCCGTATACCAACCAGGATATTGTTCCGCTTTTCTGTTGATAAAAGCAGGTGTAGCGCATTGACCAAAAGTCCCCTTGGCATAGCAGGTTTTGAACTTTAAAATTTCTTTACATTTCAGAGCAAATTCTTTTCCGGTCATTTGGATCCTCCTTTTGCCTGCTGCCAGGTCTGCTTGATTTTATCAAACCCAAACATACTTCCAAGCCACCCGAAAATCATAACCACAACTGTCAAAACAACATACGATGCAGAAAATGGAATATTAAAAACGATCGCATAACCCACACTTAAAAGAATCGTGAAAATTACCGATACGATCAGCACAAGAATATTCTTCGGAAATGTTTTATTTACATCCTTAAGAATTTTCTTTATACCCTGCACGATAAGACCGGTAAAACCGGATACAATTGCAATTCCCAATACAACAATTTCCCAACTCATAAAAAGCCCTCCTTACTTATTTTCCAAATATGTATTTAATTCGTCTTTTGACTTCTTAAGCCCCTCGGTATTATTGCCATCAATAGAATGTTCCAAAAGCGCACGAATCGCCCTCATCGTTACACGATTACCCTCTTCAATTTTATCAATTCTGGTTTTGTCTCTTCCGAACCGAGCATCATACTCGGCAAAAATTGCTTTCACTTCAAATTCCATTTTCTTCTCAAGCAGGCTCACTCGCTCTTCCAGATTATTGGTCGGCATCCGAGTTGACTTAATTCTCTGCTCGACCATATTCCACAAGGTCAAAATCGTTATTAAAGCACCGCATATTACCAAAGTATATTGCATCCATTCGCTCATTGCTGTCTCCAATCTTCAATCAAAAATATTATAAAAATGCAAATTACCAAAATCAAAATAATTATTGTACCCATTATGCCTCGGTCAAAGTATAAGTTACTTTCATCGTCTGCGCAGCAGTTTTCGTTACCGGACTCTGCAAGTTATTAACGGTTGCCAGATACAAAGGATTCTTGCAAGCATAAACAGCATTTTGATACCAATTTTGCTGATAAATCATACAATCATTGTTTTTATCATAAATGGTATAAGGCGCAAAAGCGGTTGCATTTATAACTCTATATTCTTTTGTCTGATGATCCAATATAAAATTATCGGGATAATTATATCCGGATGCATTGAGTCTATCCCAAAAAAGAGTTAAGCCATCTGCAAAATTATATCCGGTTCCAGAAATTTCATTTGCTCCAAAATCAGATATAATTGGAAATTCACCAAACAACATACCAGTTGAAAGATTAATCATTACAACTCCGGTTCCAACACTTATTGCGCAAAGCACACCATGAGAAACCGAGCATCTTCTACCAGTTGAATAAACAAGCGATAAATCATGCGTTGAAGAATTTACAAAAGAAACTTCGGTTAATGTATCTGTTGCCGTATCTAATTTATAAATATATCCGGTCGCACCAGATGCAACACTTTGTGTTAATATGGGAATACACCAGATAATTCCATCATCATCAGAAATACCCTGGAATGTTTGAGTCGTTATTCCTAAATGGTTCCCAATTTCGTTTAAATCAAAATCTTTGGTTGTTTGAAAACCGGCAAAAACACTTCCCTGGCTTACTGATATTCTTGTTTTAATAAGAGTTATTACACCGCCAACCGCATTGGAAAACTCATATAAATAATTGCCTTGAACAGCACCAAAATTCGTATGAGTATTTCCAGAAGTGAGATCTGCATTTAAAGAAGATTGAGTTTCGTTAAAAAGTTTGTATGCAGACCTTTTCTTTCCGCTTGCATTTCCATAACCAATATATCCACCGACTCGTGAAGTTAAGCAAATACAGCCAATATTTCCATTTCCCTGGTTGGTTGCCCAATCATAAACCTGCGTAATTGCGGTAGGGCTTGCAGAACTTTCCTGCGAGTTCCAACTTCCCATTTCCGTTGGATCCGTCTCGGATGTGCCGTTAGAAACTCCATAAGAGCCGTTTGCAATCATTTGATTTCCGGCAGGCATATATTCAACATTTCCACCGCTTATATCAATAGCATTTTTAAAAAGGAAAATTCCACCAACAAGATTCTGCCATTGCTGCTGTCTAAAAGCCTCAACACCCAAAGGATTGTTATTAAAATTCCCCAAACTACGCATAAAATTTGCCAGGACAGAACTCTGAAAAGTATTTTCTTCTCTGATTATCTGTTTGACCTTGGTATTAGGATTATACAACTCAATTTTTGTTTTTCCATGAATCATAACTTTTTCTCCCTTTCTTTTTATGCTTCCTCAACAAGCATTTCCTTGGTAACATTATAATACCAATAATCAATAATATCACCTGCGGAATAATTTGTTGAATTATAAACGACATCTGTTACCGCAATGACATGCCAATAATACTGATGATAATCCCCAGGCACATCATAGAAAAATTTTATTAAATCCGTCTCATAAGCGGTTGCATAACTCGTATGATCAGCAGCACGAACATTTGTAACATTAAAATTTTCATCGATAATTATTTCCGTTAGAGAACTTGCGTTTACATCATTAGATAAAATTAAATTCTTCTTTTTTTCTCCCGATAAAGCACTTAAATAATAAGGACTTGTTTCATAATGCCTTGTGGTCGGAATATTTTCATCTGTTCTTTTATCTAAAATTTCCCAATTGGAACCATCTTCACTTCCATAAAGAATCCAAGAAATAGGATCCCTGGAAATCTCATCACCGGCGGTCGTATAAGTATATGAAGAATTTTCGTTAAGAGTTATTGTCTCGCCTAAATTTATGACAATATTACACTCGTTTGTCTGGGTATTTCCCCAGGCAACAGTACAATATTTTGCGGTTGTTCCATCAATTAAATTTTCAATGCCTTGACCGCTTACACCTGCCATATCCGTTGATATGGATACATTTGAATCCCAACTATATTTGACATCATCAATATATAAAGAAAATTCTTCCATTTGCAAAGCACCGGCAGCAGGAATACTTCTCGTTTTTGTTATTTTCCATTTTAAATATGAAACAGATTTAGTTGTTCCACCGCCACCGTTTCCCTTTTTTCTGCTCCTAATCCATGCCATTATGAAACCCTCACTTTCACACCCAAGTTGCTTGATTGCGCATCAAAAGTTATCGTTACACTTCCGGCTGAAACGGAAACCGAATTATAATCGACATCCGCATCCGTATAAACATCGATCGTAGAATTTGTGGTAATACTTGCATCAGATAAAATTATACTCGTCTGACCGGCGGTCAAGGTTCCGGTAATATCTTTCCAACTTGCACCGCCGCCAAACTTCAATCCATAAACGGCAACGATATTCTGAATACTTCCACCACCATAAATGTTGGTAAAAGTCTTTTTATCGGAACTCATTTTTCCACCGGCATAAACACTTGCAAAAGCAGCGAATCCAATGATTTTGGAATTTGTCAAGCCATAATCTATCTGCTCTTTTAACAAAAGCCCCTCAAAAGTCGAGCCATCGCCTGCAAACTTAATAAAGAAATATAAAGCATCAAATTTATCATAATCTTCCGTTAATTCAATGCTTGTTTGCAGAGCAGATGCAGAAGAACCGTCATAAACCAAAGTTGCTGTATATCCGCTTCCGCTTCCGCCACTTCCAGGAATATCATAAATAACATTTCCAATCTGGATCGTTTCAAGATCTGCGGTCGCAGTTCCGGTCGGGTTTGCAACAACTGTGGTACCGCCACCGCCTGCACCATTTTCCCATTTTTCACTTGTTCCATTAAAAGCCAAAATCTGACCATCAGCAAGTGTCAAATCATCAATATCGACATCAGTTAATCCTGCGAGAGTTGAACTTCCTCCACCGCCCTGGGCAAGTTCATTAATTGCACCGGTCAAAGTTTTACTTGTGGTCTGCAGCGCACTCGAAAAATTTATATTGGTTGCAATCTTTGTTGCCAGAGCAAGAATGGTCGCTTTTAAACTTACCAAACCGGATCCGGTATTCTGCGATAACTCAATATTATCTTCGTTTTTGATTTCGCTCGCTGTTGTTAATTCGGAAATTTTAATATCAGCCATTTTTTAATCTCCCTCTGTATATCTTACATCACCGCTCTCGGTAATTCTTACATCGCCATTTTCAGAAATTCTTCTGAACATATCGGTATGAGTTTCAACAAGAACAGAATCACTTGCACCCACGAAATTGATTTCAACAAGGCTCCAGGTTGAAACCGAATCAGATGCCGAACTGCTTGTAGGAGTTTGAGTTGCAGCAGATACATTATCAGATGCACTCGCAAAGGAAATATCAATAAGATTCCAATTAGCCACATCCTCTTGAATTTCGAAACTGCCATCCCACTTGCCATCACCAACAAGACCGGCACCAGATGCATAAAACCAAACATCGCCTTGGTTAATTGAAATTGTTCCACCAACAGAGCGCAAATAGATTTCGAAAATTGTAACATTATTTGCTTCCAAGGGCAAAATATACATTAGATGCAAAACATGTTTTCCGTCAATCCAGGTCTCGGTCGGATGAAAATTAACCTCTTCGGAATTGACCAAATAGGTCACAATTCCCTTAACCGCCGTATCGGAAATCGCACTCCAAATATCAGAAAAATCTTCAACTTCGGCAGCAGGAGTATTCGCCACCGATTCAAGATTAACCTCAACATGGATCTGAGCCTTGGTTGAATTATTTGATGCGATCCTTGCCAATAACAATCTTTCTTCTTCGTTATCGCCAATTTCGATGCTCGCTAAATTTTTTGATTCATAGGAAGTAAAATCGTTTCGACCAACAGTTGAAATCAGCCCCTGCAGGTTTTTATCGGTTTTACTCTTCGATGCCTTAAGGCTCGGAATTGACTTGATACGGAACCCACCATAATAAGTCCACTCGTATGCCATAACGCAAAACTTATTTGTTGCGGATCCTTGTCCATTCGGAAATTGCAAAACATCACCCAGGTCATATTGAACACCAAAAGGAATAGATACATCGCAAGGATTATATGCAATATTGCCGATAGCCGCAAGCATATTATTAATATAAACTTCTCTTTGGGCTTTGGTTACCTGCATAAAAGGATCCTGCCCAAGATTCAAAGTATAACCATTATCCGGATCGTTATGATAATAATAAACTTTTTCGTCTGCCGTAATATAAACATTTATTCCGGAATAAGTTATTATTTCATCGCCATAAGAACTCGTATTAAAACGGACATTATAATCAATGGTATCATCGACAGTTGAGTGATAAGTTACCAAAATCAATTGACCGCTTCGGTTAATAGTTGCAAAGCCAACAACTTTAACACTTAACCAGAAAAGCAGATCTCGCCAGGTTTCAATGTCACCCATTTCCTCAAGATAAAACGATTGGTTTCCGTTCGGCAGAGCAGCAACAGCAGCAGAGTTCATACCCAACTCAACACCGCAGGCTTCACATGCCATAGTTAACCATTCATATAATGTGCCATAAGCACCAACATCGACAGATACCGGTTTCTCGAATTTGACCATGTTGTCATAAGCATTAATTCTGACAACACCCCTGGAACGGCTTGCGGAATCAACAGTAAAAACTCCGATCGGATAAGTTTCCGCATCATTAATTGTTATCGATAGAGAAATTTCCTTTCCGATCCAGGCATTTTCTGCAATGTCTATTCCAAGAAAAGCGCAACTCATTTGTCTTATTCCGACACCACCTAAAGAAAAGGTTGACGGATTAACACATTGACCGCTAAAAGCCAGGCTGCCTTTTAAGACATTATCGTTATCAAATTCAAGAGAACCAATAGTTCCGTCTATGGTATAAGATTGTAAATCTTTTTTTGCTTCAACACTTAATGCGTACATATCACTTCTCTATTAAATTAAAACTGACTTCCCAGATACCGGTTGCAACAGTTATATCCTGCGAGTTCTTAACAAGTTTCTTTTTATAGTTTCTCATTCGCATCTGCTTTTCAGCATAAGCCTGGGTACCAAAATCAAACATTGAAACGGTCTTATATGTATTATCTTTGAACCAGGTTTCAAATTGAGTAATCCAGGATCCTAAAACTTTATAAGAAATCGAATAAGTTAACTTCGCAAGCCTTTCGGTCTGAACCACATCGGTTCCGGCTTCGGTTACATTTACTGTCTCTATTGTATCATATTTTTCTTCCATGGAACCACTAAAAGGTATAGCGGTTGAATTTATTTTTACCGGATAATTTTTCAAAATAGGAATTGTTGCCATTATCTGCCTCCGTTTTTATAGTTCGCAATATTCAAAGCATCAACAACCCAGGTCTGAACCAAATTGTTATCCATCCAAAGATTTATCGTTGCGCTACCGCCACCTGCCAAAGCAGGGTTAAAAGCATTGGAAATATTGTTTGATAACTTTCTTGTTGCGGATACACTTTCGCCCTCATCAATTCCCTCTGCAAGTCCCTGGTCGATCATATCACCATAATACTCAAATAATTTTGACGGAGAATGAATTTCAAGCCCATTGGTAAATACATTTTTTATGCTATCAACAACATTCTTGGCAGAATCAACAACCTTGCTTATTCCCTTGGTAAAGCCATCAGCAATTCCCTCAAGGCAGCGCATTGCAATTCCACCCCAATCGATATCGGTAAAAGCATGTATAATTGCATCGATGCTCTTGATCCAGAAATCTGCTGTGAGCATTTTAAGAATACCGGATGCGAGCGAACTAAACAAAGCATAGATAATCTCAAAAGCAGCAGCAATAATCTGTGGAATGAGCGAAATTAAAGTTGCAATTAATTTATACATTATTTCCGTAGCCGCCAAAGAAATCTTATCCAGGTTGCCTAAAATTCCCTCAAGCAGAGCAACCACTAACTTGACAGCCACATCAAGAATTAAATCAATATTATCCAAAAGGACATCCACAATGGTTAAAACCACATCGATAATGGTCGGAATCAAGGTAGGAATACCATCGGCAATTCCGTTAGCCAAAGTGACCACCAAAGTCAATGCCGTTTCAAAAATCTGTGGAATAGCGGTTAAAAGGGTAGGAATAACAACAGAAATTAACGCATTTAGGATCTGCGGCGCAACAGTTGATAAAAGATTTAAACTTGACGAAACTAAATCCGGAAATCTGTTTGCGATTCCCTCAACCACCCTGGGAATAACTTCGGTTGCGATCGTTACAATTTTACCACCGGCACTCTCAATGCCGTTCATCAAATTATCGATTCCGCTTGTTATGGCTTCATCGGCTCCCTCTTCACCCGAAACAAGTCTTGTGAAACCATCCATAAGTGAACTTATGCCAGGCAGAAAATCTGCCATGATTCCTCTTTTGATTCCTGCGAGAGCGGTCTGCATATCCTGCAAATTATCTTGAAAATCGGCAGCAGACTTAACTGCATCTTCACTTAAAACACCGCCGAGTTCTCTTACTCGGTCTCTCATTGCCTGCGTTTCTTCCGCAGAATGATTCAAAAGCGCACCAAGTTCTGTTGCGCCTCTTCCTAATAATTTACCGGCTACATATGTTCGCTGCGTTGTATCTTCGATATTTTGCAAGCCAGAAATGGTCGCTTCGAAGATTTCTTCCTGCGACATATTTGCCAATTCTTCTTGAGTTAACCCGATAGCCTCAAAAGCCTCGTTTCCGCTCTCAACAGCATTCGCCAAAGTTTTCATCGATGCTTTCATCGACTCCATTGAAGTTCCGGAATGCTGCATGACCGCATCCCATTCCTGGTAGGCTTCGATAGATATGCCCATCTTCTGCGACATCTTATCTATATTATCGCCATAAGCAGCAACATCGGATGCACCATCGATTAAAGTTTTGGTGGTACCATAAACCGCACCACCGACAGCAGAAATAGCAACACCGGCAACACCGGCAGCAGTTCCTACTGTACCCATTATGGATCCGAAAGTCTTCCCGAAATTATTGGATGAGTTTTCTGCGTTATCGAGTTCCTTATCATATTCACTTGTATCCAGAGTTAATTTTGCAACAAGGTCAAAAACATCCATAATTTAACCTTTCAATTTTTTTCTTATTCTCGTTATAATATCTTCCGCTGTTTCTTCTTTTTTGGGTTTGGCAGGTTGAATAATATCACAATATCTGTTCTTGACAAGGTCACCGGATGCGCCGTAAACCTTACCAATGAAATTCGATAATTGATACCCGACATCGGTCATATAGATTCGAAAAGCCTTTTCATCCTGCATATTCTTAAAAACGGATATGCAATGTTCAATCACATATCCGCTTCCAAACATTTCAAGCAAATCTAATCTTATTGTTTTGATACAATCCCGATATCCGTCTGCCCCAATTGTACCAATGATGAAAAAAAATTCAAAACTCCTTTATCAGAGATTAATTCTCCCAGAGCATCCAAATAATCTGACATTGGATAATTGTCGACATCCGCAGGATCCACAAAACAACACAAAGCCATAACTTCGAGAGTTTTCTCGGCATTCTCATTTAACATTTTATCAAGAATCTGGTTAAAGTTTTCTTTTGCCTGCGCCTGCGCTTTTTTCTTATTCTCCAAAATTGCCTTGGTTCTCTCTTCACCCGATAAGCCATCGAGTTTGATTAAGTTCTGCGGCTTATTTTTTCGAATCTCTAAAAGTTCAGTTACATCAAGCCATTCCTTAACAGAATTTTTAATCTTGAAAGTCTGTGCCAGGAACTCGCTCGGCTTGCAATTTGCTAAATTTTTCATAAATCATAAACTCCTTTATATGATTAAGTTGTTGTTGCTGTAGCAATAATATTAATATTGCCAGTTGCTGATGCGATCGTTACTTCGCCGGCATCATAAGCGGTATCGGTTATATCTTCGCCACCCATCATGACGATAACATTCTCAATTGCATAATCTTCGTCAGCGGTCAAGGTTGCAGAAAACGCACCCTCATTGGCTATACTCGAACCGGTAAAATCCGAAGTTACATGAGATAATGTCTGGATAACTGTCCAAGCATCCACATCTTCGGGATCCATCGAATAAAATACCATAGGAACCACACTCTGTGCGCTGATAGATACATGACCGGTTATTGTAAGACCAATCTGTCCTTTTCCGTTCTTCGTGGTCTGCAAAGAGAAACCACCGGTTGAAAGTGCATTCATTAACTGAACTGCTACAAGACCGCCATCTGCTCTATCGCCTACCCACCAGATATCAGCAAAATCTGTCTGTTCAAGTTTTGCTCTGGGAATAACAGCACTATGAGTTGTATCGATATCAGCACAACCAAGTGCCATTTTGATAAGTTCCAGACTTGTTCCGAGTGATGTTGTTGAAAGAGAACAATCCCAACCATCAAGGTGCTTTAATT
>Ga0310786_10012598_pt1 | contig 10465 bp, 1 predicted proteins | sample AusTroGonzalo_MG_FD_203881 | JGI IMG/M metagenome (GOLD analysis project Ga0310786, IMG submission 203881) | Bovine rumen microbial communities from tropical cattle in Woodstock, Queensland, Australia - Gonzalo_03 (v2) (version 2) | ecosystem: Host-associated > Mammals > Digestive system >... | reverse complement strand
GAAGCCAGCGAGGCGTTCCAGAAAAGACACTCGAGACATTCAGACGGTCTGAACCGCTGCTGTCCCATCCTACGGAAAGCGTGCCGTTGCTGCTGTTGTGGAAGAGGAACTTACCCCAACCCGGACCAACCTGATGGGTGTAGCTGACATTCCTGTCGCTACGCATCCAGAACTCGATGGTGGCCTTGCCAAGCATCTCGGAGATGGCATTGGGAATAGTGATTCCGCACTCATCAAGTTCGAGAACCTGATTGTCTCCAAACTGAAGCGTTTCCAACATCACAGCATTGGAGGAAGCTGACTCTTGTCCGTACTGTCCTACCTGATAGACAGCCCGAACGGTAAAGGCATCGGAGGCTTCAGGGGAAGGAGTGAAATATGTCTGACTTGCAGGCAATTGCGCCACAAGGTTTGTGCCTTCGTAAACATGATAGCCCGTAAGCGTAAGGCTCGAAGTCTGCGGAGCCGACCAAACAAGAACGCCATCCTCAAGATTGAGGTTGGTGGGAGGATAGAGTTGCTCGCCCGGAACAATTACGCTGATAACGGTCTCGCGGCCGCGGTTCTTTATCTCTACATCTTTTTCTTCGAAAGGAATCTCCACACCATCGTTCTCTACCTCATAATTAATAATAGAGGCGTTGTAGATGTGGCCTGTTCCTATGGCGGCCGACTTTGTCTTGACGATGAAGAAATACTTCAGAGGTTTGGTGCGGTCCACGGAGAAAGTGAGGTCTGTGAGGTCGTAGCCGAACTCCATAGGTTCGTCATGTATGCCATCTACCCAACGACCAAGCATGGGAACTTCTGGAGCAGGGTTGGCACCCAATGTGTTGCCCGCATAACGGAAATGCTCGAAGGGAATCGTCTTCTCGGGCTTGGTAGCATTCACATTCTCTGCAATGCCGGCAGAAAGCAAGAGTTCGCTTCGATGCGTATAATCCATCAGCAATTTGATGGTGCGAAGAGGACGATAATCCTGACGGATGACATAAGCGCCAGGCGTCCAAGTCCATGTATCGTTATTTACAGCAAAACTATACTTGTAGGGGCAATAAATAAAGCCTTTGTTCTCCCAGCCATCGCCCCAAGAGTTGGCAATAATCCAAGCTCCTACTTCGTCTTCCTCAACCTCTCCGACAATGCCGTCTTCATCAAGGTCGAACTCAATGCGGTCGTCATATCCGCAGACAGTAAGAGCATGATTGAAAGTCTCGCCCCATGCCTTCACATACTTCATGCCAACCACGCCAGCAGCCTGATTTGCAGCAGAAGAGGGAATAGCAGCCCAGGTGCCGTAAGCAGCCACGCCAATACCAGCAACGCCGCCTCCGTGCATCGTTTCATCGCCACTATGATTATAGAGCCATTCCTTGAGGGCTTGCCTACCTTCAGGTGTGTTGGTAGGAGGAAGATTGAAGTCGTAAGCCGACTTATTCCACATAGCACTATACCACTTGTCGTAGCCTTGCATCCAGCCATAATCGGGGTCGTCGTGCGTCTGTGGTCCGAAGAGTCTGCTGTAGGTTCGTCCTCCGTAAGTGGGAACATTAGGAATGCCGATAGCCTTTGCCATTCCTTCTGTCGTGCTGGTCTGATATGCCATCAGCCAAGTGAAGTGCGACGGATACTGATTCTCCGGCAAAGAAGCATCAGCATCACGATAGCTGTTAATCTCGTGCGTGAACTGATAGCCTACGCCAGCTGCCGAACCACAACTGCCGCCATCCTGATTGAAGATGGGCGGGAAGTACTTGTCCTGACCGTTATAGACATAAGGAGGCAACTGCGTCTGACCTTTTGCTTTGCGAGCTTTGCGTCGAGCCACATAATCGGCAGGCAAGTTAGGACTTACGTCATACTTAAGGTCGGGAAAGACACTTCGGTCTATCTTTACCACTTTGCCGTCAGGAAGTGTGTATTCCTCTATTTGCGCCCACGCACTAAGAGCAGGCACAAGACTTGCTATCAGCAACAGACTCTTCAGGTTTCTCATAATATAATATATAATGTAAAAAAAGGGAGCCTCCGGGCTTTCCCCGAAGAACTCCCTCTATTAACAGATTAGTTATTCTTACTTAACCAGCACTTTTACACCATTGAGGATGTACATGCCCTTGCCCAGAGTCTTCAGACTGTTGAGCGTTGCGCCTGTCATGAGCAGCTTGCCATCCATGCTGTAAACATTTCCGGGCTTGCTGATGTTCTTAAGAACACCAGAGATATCCTTCACGCCGTCGGCTGTGTCGCCTTCTTCATTCAGACAAATGCTGAAATCGTAGTCACCTTCGGGATCAACATTGGGACATGCAGGCATATCCAGTACTACGCAAGGACCGCTGATATAATAACCAGTTGTACCAATGCACTGTGCATGGTTACCTGAGAAGTAAATCTCGTGCGCCTTGAGCGAATGGTTAACAAGACTACCAATAAAGCCATTAATAGTATCACCCTTCAATACCAACTTTTCGTCGGTAGAGAACTTAAACTTCACGGGTTCTACGTACTCGTCGTCGGCATCATAAGAAGTGGTATCACCACAGATGTAGATTACAGGCTGGCCAGCGGGAATGTTCTCGATTTCCTTCAGAGCCAAGAAGTCGCCATCTTCATTCTGGTATCTGCCAAGAGGAGTATAAGCAACTGCTTCATCAGGAGCACCCACAGGAGTGAGGGTTACGCTGTTGCACAAACCATAGATCCTACCGGGCTTGATGTCCTTGGTAAAGGTGTACTCAGCGGGAACTTCAAATGCTGCATCAGCTTCTGCAATGATGAGACCAGAATTACTGGTGGGCTCTGTAGAACCCCATGTGCAGAATCTGCGGTTGCTCTCACCTGCATGCAGGTTGTTGCAGCTTACGCCATCGGTATTCTTAGCACTCAGCAAGCTTCTCTGATAACCAATTGCCTTATAACCTACAAGGGTTGGAACGGCCTTCAGGTAGATATTGTTCTGGTTGCCTGTACCGCTAACCATAACGAAGAGACCTGTAGCCTTGTTCTGGAGAGCATAGGTAGCAGGAGCCTTGTCTAAGCCCTTAGGCAGAACAGTCTTACCTTCAGTTGCATTGAAGCCGTCTCTAAAGGTCTGATAAGCTTGAGCAGCAGCAGCGAGGTCTTCTGCAGTAGCGTCCTTGAGGACAACCTTGTTGGCAGTTGTATATGCATCCTGAAGAGCCTGAACGCTTGAAGTCAGCTGCTTGGTTGGAGTTACAGGATAAACCTGGAACTCAGAAGCGTGGAAGTAAGTGTACTTCACGTTGTAGTCGTCAGCAGTTATAGTTTCGTCAAACGGATCGAATTCGATATTGCTGCCGCCGTCAGTACCATACCTTTGAGTCATAGAGAAGCGCAAGTGGCTGAATGTGCCGCCCAAGTCGAGAGGCTGGCTGGTAGCAGGAGTGGAGACATTGGTGTAAGGAAGTTCGATGTAACCAATATTGGTCCATGCCTCTGCATCATTACTACCTTGTACGTACATGCGGGTAACGTGACCATTAGAAGCATTACGACGACCTACGTATACCTGGATGAGACCAGAAACGGGCTCGTTGAGGGCAACCTGCAGATAAGGAATGCAGCAGTAGGTTCTTCCGTAGTCACTGTGCCAGTAGGTTCCGAAGTCACCGTCGATAAGACAACCTGTCTCGAGCTTCTGACCGTCATTGCCAGGATAAGAAGCATTACTTGAGAACTGTGAAGCCTTGGTAATCAGAGGATCACCCTGCTTGTAAGTAGCACTCATGTCGAGAGCCATCAATATGTTCTCCTTCACATCAGAGAAGACGGGAGTATAGTCGGCACCATCTGATTCGAGTTCAACGAAGCGGAACATGCTGGTAGCCTTGTCCTCAATAGCGTCGTCGTTCATGAAGAACAAGCGATCACCCTCGCGGAGGTCGTCAGCAGCAATATCTTCAAGCCAATTATTGGTTACGGTAACTTCTTCACCGTCGTCGTTAGTAGTTGTCTCTTTTTCTGACTTTAACTTAGCAGCACTAACGAAAGTACCCCACATTGTCTGCTGTTCCTCGGGTGCGAGGTCACCACACTTGTCGCCACCTTCCTTGCTGAAGCCGTATGCATCATACATTTCTTCTGTTGGGTACATGATGCGATACCACTTGTCGGTTTCAACACCATTAGCACTCTCCATAACGCTCTTTTGCATAATCTTGAGCATTACGGCATACTTGTGAATTTCGTCGGCTTTGTAACGACCTGCCTTGTTGTAAGCATCTATTTCATTATACAAAGCAGTGTAATCGTTAACAACAGTCATGTCTGCCCAATAGCCAGGTCCTGCGCCCTCGGTGACACAATCTGTAGCTTTCTTATACTTAGCCAAAGCTGCACGAAGTTCAGCGGGATCGACAAGACCATAATCCATGAATGCGTCATAAGCTTCCTTCAATGCCTCGTAGTCTGCGACAGTGAGGTCTTCATCAGCAATAGCGCAGTTAGTATCGTAAGCATCCTGAAGATCCTGAGCAATTCCGCCCATCAATACGAACTGAGAGTTGGGATTCTCCTTTACAGTATAAATCTGAATCTCAGCTGCATGCCAGAATGATTGAGCACTTGCCACAATGCGCACATAAGGATAAGCTTCATCTACATGGAATGGAATTGTGGACTCCAAGCCATCACCGCAATTAAGTTCTGGGCTTTTAAAGACATGGATTACTTCCCAATCTTCATCCTCGTTCTTCAGGTTGTCTGTGCCGAGGAGAGTCAACTCTGATGGCCAGTTGCCGGAGCTTGTTGCTCTGTCGCAAATGTAGAATTCGCAGTCACCAACCATGTCTTCCATATCGGTAAGCTGGATGTAATGATTACCTGAATCTATGTTTCCTTTATAATCTGTGTGCCAGTATGTTGACTTGTCACCATCGATGAGGACACTCTCAGAAAGTTTGCCACCGTCAGTGTAACCAAAATTGTCACAGCTGAAAGGTGAAGACATCTGGCTGGCAGATGTAATCAATTTATCTCTGAGAACGTCCTTAGCAAGTGTCAAAGTATTATTGACCGAATCACGCAGTGCTTGGTTCTTTGCTACCAGTTTATCATGATTGAAGATAACTTCAAAGTCAGCAATAACTTGTTGTGCTTCTTCATCGGAAACGTACTCGAGGAACCATTCACTGGTATTCAAGTCGGTTGTTCTTGGAGGATCATAGTCCCAAGTTCTCATCCAGAAGCTAATTTCCTTATCTGCACCAGAGTCGGTACCATAGTTACCCCAAGGAGAATTGTCGTCTGTCGTAGAACTGTGACCATCCTGATGGAAATAATTACCCTTTCTGGGTTCGCTAGCAAGACGGATACAGAAGATTTCTCTGTCATCTCCTTGACCATCCAATTCTGTGTAATCCCAACCTGCATAGTCGAATACAACGTGACTTGCATCGGTCTCGTCTTCAGTCATAATGACTCTACCCTCACCAGGTGAAGAGAAGCTGACATAAGTTCCCAAACCGGCATTCTGAATCAGGATGCTGTCACCATGCTGAGTGAGTTTCCAAAGGAAGTTTGCTCTGTCTCTTCTGAGTGTGCCCCAAACAGCCTTACCCTCATGAGCCTCTTCGAAAGAAGCAGCAATAGCTTTGTTCACAAATCCGCTTTCATCAAATGTAGACTTGTAGAGGTTGTGAGCAATAATGCGATAGTAACCGTCGCCATTAGGAAGTGAATAAGGAACCTCACTATCCAGAACTGTCTGATACAAAGAATCGAGTTGAGCCTTCAATGCTTCAGCCTCTTCCAAAGTGATAATCTCTGGATCTTCGGGATCGTAAACCCATTCGGGATCGCTGAACAACTCGAGCCAATCATTAACCTGACCAAGGAGGTCAAGGAATTGGTTGTAGCTGTCCCAATCGGTACGCTGACCTGGCTCTTCACCCATATTCATGAGGTCACCAGTTCTGTCGTCGAAGTCTTCCCAATAGTAGTCCTGATAAGCATCAAATGCAGCATTAAGAGCCAATGAAATCATATCCTTACCTGCGGGCACTTCAAGATTCCATACATAGGTAACATCGAAAGAATAGCCAACATAAGGACCATTGTCACCTGCTTTCACTGCCCAGAATGCACTACCGCACCAGTTCCAACCACTTGTATCTGTGGTAGAGGTAGCATTGGTAGAACGAACAGCATACTTACCATTCTCACCCAAGAAGAACACCTGAACTTCCCAAGTGTCACGACCGTCACCATTTGTATGAAGAGACGTATCGTCAATGTTTGAGCTGCTGTTAGGGTTGCTGAAGTAGGTTGAACCATGGACTTTGAAACCATACTGCTTGAATCCACCTGCAGAATTCTTTATGAAGGTGAACAGTTGGCAGCCAGACAGGTCACCATCTTCGCCGACGCCTTGCAGATTGCCATCGCCGGTCAAATAGAATTTCTCGCCCTCAACCTCTGTCGAGATGTAGTAGACGCCGCCATCTTGAATAGCAGCAAGCGCAGCTTCATACTCTGCATCTGTCTGAGCGAAGGCATTAAAAGTGAGGAGTTGAGCGAACAACGCCATCACAAATAAGTAAACTTTTCTCATTGTTAATAAAATTAAGGTTATTAATAGGTTGTTACTATTTTTGCTAGTTGTTAATATACGTATTGCTCATGCAAAGTTAAAATTTTAGCCGACACGAACCAACAAAATTATAACAAAATTTTCCTCTTCTTAGCATTTTTTAACTAAAAGACGCCATAAAAGGGAAGAAACGGTTCGCCAAGAAACGCCATTTCTCCCCTTAATTATATAAATAAGGTGTGCCTCGCAAGAAAACAACTGCAGTTAAAAAGGTCAACGTCACACGTTAACTTTGCAAACGTAACACGTGACGTTTGCAATCATAACACGTTAAGTTTGCCAACGACACTGGGGTTGTTTGCGAACGACACTAGAGTACCTTATTTTATCAGCACTTTGCGGCCATTGATGATGTATATGCCTCGAGTGGGTTTAGCCACCTTACGACCCAAGAGGTCATAGACGGTTCCATCTCCCTTCTCGTCCTCTGCAAAGAGAAGCTCTATGCTATCCGGATCTGGAGCCTCAACCACGCGGAAGGTAGAGCCATTGTCTCTCGGACTGCTCTCAGACAGCCAAGTCTGCAAGGCACCTTTGCCTCCTCCGAACTGATTGATGCATACGTTAAGATGATCTATCGGACTGAGCACGAATCCATCGGAATTGGGACGGATTATCCAACTGTAATCGCCTGGTCGCATCACCACATTCACCTGATTATGGTCTGGCGAACCATCGAGCGTCAGCACCTCATCGAATCCAGTAGAGCGGTTATAGACCTTAATTTCATAAGGATTGCCGCTGAAAGCCCATTGGAAGGTCAGCATAGCCAGCGTGTCGACACTATGAACGGCTACAGGATAGTAGGGTTCCGTATCGTTCTTGCCCACCATATAATCCGAGCGAATGGTCATATTATACCATTTTGCATCATCCATAGAAGTACTGAAGTCGAATGGACCCATCCATACAGCTTCGTAGGCAACGGTAGTCTCTTCCGTAACCATATACGGATGAGTGCCAACAGGCTCCAGTGCCACGAAAGCGTTACTCCAGTCGGAAGGAGGCTCAGGCATATCTGCGCCATAAGGCATCTTCTTGGTTTCGGAGGCAATGACCTCGCCATCGTACATAAGGTTTGTAGTTATAGCCAACATACTATTCTCTGCCACTTCGAGAGCTTCCGTTGGGTCGAAGTCACCCACCTCTGTTATCTTCCAACGGTCACCATCGTCAGGTGTGTTGTAGGAGTTGATGACAATGGTGGATGTATTGTTGTTGAACCATCGAATATCTCCACTTTCGGTGAGCGTACTCATCATATAAATGTATTCGCCATCGGGATAGTTGGTGTCGAAGTATATGGGAGAGCCTAGAGCGTCTATCCATTCGCCGTTCAGAACATTGCCAGTTCTCAGGTATTTCTTCAGGTAGGGACTGTAGAGATAGTTGTTGCCCTCGATGTTGATGATGGCAAACTGCTTCTCATAGTCTTGCACAGTCCACCAAGCACTCTGACCTGCTTCCAAACCAGTATAGTTGTAGTTGAGTATCAACTCGCCACGACGACATTCAATGGCATACAGTTTGTCATTCTCAAACTCGATAGGCTCCACTGGCTCTGGTTTGTAAGGACGGACTCCGTCGAGAATGTCCTGATAGATTTTATTGGCACGAGTTTCCAGCCAAGTTGCCGCATCCTTTGCCTGCTTTGCATAGTCTGTATTGTCTCCCCACTTACCCTTGTTGCTGGCAAACGAGTTGCAAGCAAAATCGTAATAGTCCTGACAATACTCCAACAACTCCTGCAAGTCCTCGTCGAGGAACTTCTTAAAGAGTTGCTCGTATATCTCGCAAAGAGGTTCGGAGTTCCAGCGCAAGTCCTGGATGAACTGAACCACTTCCATGCCGGGAGGCTGAGTCCAGTAGTTACTGGTCATATTACCCTTGAAGTAGTTGTGGCTCTGCTCGTAGCCAAAGCCCCAGTCGAGGTCCCAAACAGGTCCGAAGATATATTTGCTTGCATTATCGCCAAAGTTCTCGCGATAGCAGAAAGTACTCTTGGGATGATACAACTCGAAATTGCAAATGAGTTCATTCACCATAAGGAATCGTGCCAACTGTTCCAAATCAACATAAGGCGTGATGTCCTTCTGCTTGTAAAGGGCAGCCATGAAAGCATTGAAGCTGTTCTGGATGACATCCAGCGTCAGAGTTGTTGTTCCTTCTGCGAACTCAGGCTCCTTGACGTTGATGGGCAGGTTGTAAGGTGTGGAGCGGAACTTCTGTCCTGTTGGCTCGTCGTAATAAGAGTCCAACTCCAGCAAAGCAGCAGCCGTCTCGTCTTCAAGGTCAACGCTATTGTTCGCGAGGCCCACCTTTTCCGTCAGGTTATAACTGCCACGATATTCGCCATTAAGGTAAAGGTCGACAGGCACAATATGGTTGGCAGCACTTGCTTCCATAAGGTTTGCAGCCTTCATGCCGATAGCATTCGTCATCAACGAGCCGCCAATACCATTTGCAAGCAATACCCAGTTCCTGCCTTTGGTCATACCAAGAGGCTTCACCTTCTCTGCGAACCTTATCCTATAAGGCTTCTTCGCCCAGCCCCAACTGCTGTTTCCCCTACCCTTGATTTCCATAGCAGTCTCTTCCATAGAGGGGAAGATGCCGTGTCCGTCGATAGTAATGGTGGCGTCCTTGAAATAATCCTTGCTCGTAACAGCCTGTCCGTCAGCAGTATTGATATATATGGTAGGCACTTCTGCCCTATCGGTCAGCCAATCGACATGAACGCGGACATAACGTCCATAAGGATGCTGGAGATACTTACCATCCGCTTCTTCCGTCAGAATGGAATAGCCCTCCCAAGTAACCAGATAATAGATGTCCTTGTCGAAGCGCAGACGGGTTTCCTTGCTTGTCTGAATCTTTTCATCCACATAAACCAGCACATTGTCGTCTGGCACTTTGAACGAAGGAGTCAAGCGTTTGCCTATGGCAGCAATCGTCACAAAGACTGTATCTTCAACCATCTCGCCATTTGCTGTAGTGAAGAGCTGGTCGTTGAAATTGTTGTTGAACTTAAACGACTCGAACGTTGGGAAGTCTGGAGTCTTTTCGCTCACAGAATCCACTTTAGAAAGGTCGTAAGTGTAAGTCCAATCGAGATTGGTTTCAATAAGCAACTTACCCTCATCTTCCCTATAATTCGTCACATACTCCAAAGGATAAGCTTCCATTCGTCCGCCAGAGAGATAGACATGAAGGGCTTCAGGGAAACTCGGCATTACAGAAGGATCTGGGTCTGGACCTGGCCCAGGACCAGGGCCTGGATCGTCACCTTTGGGGAAGAAGAGATAACGTTCGTTCCAACCATTTCCCCAACCACCTCTGTAAGTTCCAAGCATGTTTGAGCCATTACGAAGGTTCCAATAGTATTCCGTATCGTAAACACTTTGCACGCAATAAGCCCCGTCATCACCCTGAATGATGTTCCAGTACTGTGAATGGTCATCAGGAGCCTCAGATGCAATAGTCATATACTTATAGTACTGATCCACACGGTCATAAGTGAAGACCAAGTACTCGCCTGTAGCTTCATTGCGGAAAGTGTAGCCCGACCTCGTGTTCGTAATAATCCAATAGGCATCGGCTGTCTTGGCTTGGCCGTCTGTAACATAATAAATATATGGATCAGCACTATGATATGAACCTAATCCGAGATAGCCTTCCAGCGTAGTATTGGAGATATAATAAGTGCCGTCCTCGATGGGAGAATCAGCATTAGCAAGCGTTGGAAAACTTCCCAAGCATGCAAACAGGGAAATTAAAAAGATAACAAGGTGTCTTTTCATGTTAGTTTTATGTTTTTGCGGCGCAAAGTTAAGATAAATTAAGAACATACCG
>Ga0310786_10012596_pt1 | contig 10465 bp, 16 predicted proteins | sample AusTroGonzalo_MG_FD_203881 | JGI IMG/M metagenome (GOLD analysis project Ga0310786, IMG submission 203881) | Bovine rumen microbial communities from tropical cattle in Woodstock, Queensland, Australia - Gonzalo_03 (v2) (version 2) | ecosystem: Host-associated > Mammals > Digestive system >... | reverse complement strand
TAATACTGTTTTAAAGTTTTCGAATGACCAGGAAAACTTTAAAAGTCTGGTTAAGACAATAATTTAAAGGAGTAAGGTAAGTATGAATAAAGAAATTTTCCAGCTAATAGATACAGGGAACGGACAGTCGTACTTCTGTAGTTCAAAACAGGCAGTACAGAAGATGATAGCAGAAATCACAGGACTCCCTATGAGCGATGATGCAGTAAGGGAAGCGGCGAACGGGCAAAGCGACAGCTTCTTAGTGGAAACTCATCCGCTGTATGATAAGAACGGTCTTTAATCCAGGAGGAATCTTATGTTACAAGATATTGTACTGATGATTAAGAGAGATTGTGATAGAATTGTTCCAGATCTCGCAGGAGTCCTGAGAAAATGGGACTTCGAAAAGACCGAGGATAAAGTTCTGTTTGTTCTGATGTACGTAGATACGAGGTTTAACGACTACGGATATCTCAGAACGGAAATCTGTCCAAAAGGATACAGTTCTGCTGGACATATCGGATGGTTCGACGGAGGAATTCAGCTTGTCGAGGTTGAAGGCGGCAAGGCTGTATCTAAGGCTGGAAGCGATTCGTACTATACGGAACAGGCTCAGGCAATTATTGATGCAATCGTTCAGCGGTAGACGCGGAACGTATTATATTGCAGACTGAAGTTATTATATCGAAATCCAAGATATGCTTTTGCTGTCAGCGGAAGTAACGCAATAATTCTATTCTGAATTTTGTTTTAAAATTTGTTGAGATCCACTTACAACAAATATTAAAAGTTCTGTCTGCGTTTGAAAAAACAACGCCGTCAGACCTCCGTATTTGTGAGGTTTGACGGAAACTTAACAGTATTCCTATTAATGTATATCTAAATATACAGTGTGCTAATAAACGATTCGTAATTGTCGAGTGTCTTAGTTCTGACTCGACATAAAAATAAAACGTAACTGAGTTCCGGGCAGGCAATGGTAAGCCAGGAGGTCATCGGGGTTCGAGGCCCCGGTCCGGGATCGCCCGTGTGCCATGTGTACAAGGGGTTTCTAAGCCGTTGGTTTTGGAGAAGTGTCCGGCGGCTTATGTATGGCGGGGTGTATCAGTGGTCAGATTGTCGGGTTCATATCCCGAAGGTCGTTGGTTCGAATCCAACTCCCGCAATCATCATCTAATTTAAGGCTATGTGTGGTGGTATTCATAAGTTACTCTCCTTTTCAAAAGCATATTAAATTTCGGTGTTGTGCATACTTTCAAACCTCCATTTAAGTTTTCCCGGCATCCCCTTTAATGCCGGGTTTTTCACTACCATGTTGTTGACCACACATAGTATATTCAAGAGCATAGTGTAAAGGATAGCACATCTGTTGTCAAGACAGATAGACTGGGTTCGATTCCTAGGGCTCTTGTTATTGTGCCGCTTAGTGTCAGAATGGTAACACACTTTCCGGTGAGGGAAAGAGAAGCCGGTTCGATTCCGGCAGAGGTACTTTCGAGGTGATATTATGAATACTTCTGGTGGGTATTTTGATTCTGAAAGACTCAGTAAGGTTGATGAATCAGACAGGAAGGAAATTCTTAATGTAGTAGAATTCAAAGAGAGGGCCAAAAGTCTTCTCCTGGAAAATAAAACAGACTTCAGCACGCCTCTCAACGATGCGGACCATGCTGAGGCAGATGGCAGTGAACGGTTCTCGTTGGTGAAAGCAGGCTGTTAATTCATGATAATACAGTCAGTAAGTAATCGACGGGGGTGCGGGTTCAACTCCTGCAGCTGCCCTGGGGCATAGCCAAGTGGTAAGGCAACGGGCTTTGACCCCGTCAGTGAATACAATTCCGTCGTGGGTTCAAATCCCACTGCTCCAATCTACGAAAGGGTATTTAATATGAAAGGTTCTAAGAAAGACAGATGGTTAAAAGATGGTATCAAGGAATCTAAGAAGCACTACAAGAAACTTTGGAATCGCAGAGTAAGACATTCAAAAGAAGAACTTGCGAATAATGAGTATCGTAAATTAGGAAGTCAGGAAATGTACAATTATGTGTCTTGATATAATATGGGAAGGTTCTCTAGCGGCAATGAGATCAGACTGTAAATCTGACGGTTATACCTTCGATGGTTCGAGTCCATCTCTTCCCACTTGCTTGCCACGCATAAGGCAGAAATGCACTGCGGACCGAGGCAAGTTTTTAAGGTGTCCCACTACCTTAAAGGTGGAACGTTATCGGAAAACGGTTATTGCCGTTTGCGTTGCGGAGCAGAAATGTTTGGCGATATTTTCGGACCCGGTTTTTAGGTTTGCGGGGAGCATAATAGAAACCTACCTCGACCAAATAATCAGGACGTATTGAAGAGTTCCCTTTGTGAACCACGTTTCTAATCAGCCCGCCTGGTGGCGCGAGGATTTTAGAATAATATAAGGCGAACCTTAGTCTTGAGGGATGTTCCCCGGACGAAAGACGTAGGCCTTATAGTTTGTAATGAAGTTCGCTTTTATTTACCTCCGCCCAGTTAAGGCGGGAATGATGGTGGAAATCCATCCGTCATCACAGCGATGACGTAGGCTAACAATAGTAAAGGTGGCTTTTGCTGTTAGTAAAAGTAAAGCATTGCTGGTTTCTAATCAGCAAATCCCCAAAAGATCCTTCCCGAAATTTCTTCCGGAGTGACCTCCGGAAGAAATGACGATCAGGATCTTAAGGTATTTAGATTACAAACAATCTAATTTCGCTCCTGATATTCAGGGGCGATTCTTGTCTCAGAAAATAACAACAATTTTGGAGGAATTTACAATGAGAGTATTATTACTGTTCCGGGGAGCGCCCGGCTGTGGGAAATCCACATTCATCAAAGACCACTACTTAGAGCCGTACACACTTTCAGCAGACTCGCTGAGAATGTTATACGGCTCACCTATCCTTAATAAGGAAGGTAACGAGGAGATTGATCAGAGCTTAAGCAATAACGCATGGACCCTGTTGTTTGAAATCCTGGAACATCGTATGGCTAACGGAGAGTTTACAGTCATTGATGCAGTGAATTCAAAGACAACAGAAATGAACAGATACAAAGACCTCTGCGAACGTTACCGTTATCGCTGCTATTGCATTGATATGACTGATATCGATCCAGAGGAAGTAAAGCGTCGCAACAGACAGCGAATCGGCTACAAGGTTGTTCCGGAATTTGCAATCGACAAGATCTATGCAAGATTCAAGACACAGAAGATTCCGGGAAGAATCAAGGTTATCAAGCCTGACGAACTGGATACAGTATGGGGCACACCTGCAGATTATAATGGTGTGTATAAAAAGATCCATGTAATCGGAGATATTCATGGATGCTACACAGCTCTTAAAAATTACATAGAAAAATTTCATGGCTCGGCTTTTAACGAAGACGAGCTTTTTATATTCCTTGGTGATTACCTGGATCGAGGAATCGAGAACGCAGAAACATTTGCATACCTCTATGAGTTATCCCAGCTCAAGAATGTGGTATTCCTCGAAGGAAATCATGAACATCATCTTAATGACTGGGGACATGACTGCGTATCAGTATCCAAGGAATTTGAATTCCATACAAGACCGCAGCTTGAAGAAGGCGGTATCTCAAGATCGGATGCAAAGCAGTTCTATCGTAAGCTTTGGCAGATGGCTCACTTCTACTTTGGCGACTGGGAATTCCTTGTAACTCATGGTGGACTTAGCTGTATGCCTGACAATCTTACACTTGTTCCAACAAAGACGATGATTAAGGGTGTTGGTAATTACAAGGATTCAGTTGATGTGGATAATGCTTTCATGCAGAATACAATGGACTGCATTCAGATTCATGGTCACAGAAATGTAGACGATGTACCGATCCAGGTAAATGATTGCTGTTACAATCTTGAAGGCAAGGTTGAGTTCGGCGGATGCCTCAGAGGTGTAACGATTTATCCGGATGGAAAGATCGAAACACATGAAATGAAGAATGATGTGTTTAAGGAATTTGAACCTGAGACAGATGATTACGCACAGCATCATCCTCACGACGGCACCGTTGGTGATATGGTTCTTGCGATGAGAGCAAGCAAGTTTATTAAGGAAACCAAGGAAGGAGAGATTTCATCCTTCAACTTTACAAGAGAAGCTTTCCAGCACAAAGAATGGAATAGTATGACTACGAGAGCAAGAGGATTGTTCGTCGATGTTCCGAATCAGAGAATAATTGCTCGTGCTTATGATAAGTTCTTCAACATTGGAGAACGTGAGGAAACAAAACTTGAATGGTTAAAGAGGAAATTCGTTTTCCCGGTTACAGCATACAGAAAAGAAAATGGTTTCCTCGGACTTGTATCATACGATCCTTACAAGGATGACTTGTTTATCGCATCCAAGTCAAGTACAACAGGCAGCCATGCAGGATACATCAGGGAAATCCTGAATAAGACTGTGGCTCCGGAAGCAATCGAAGCAATCAAGGGTTATACAAAAGAGAATAATGTAACATTTGTTTTCGAGGTAATTGACCCGGTGAATGATCCGCATATCATTGAATATCCAGCACAGAAGCTTGTACTTCTGAATGTTGTTCGCAATTACACATTCTTCGAGGCATACAGCTACGAGGAAACTCAGGTGGTAGCGAATACAATCGGCGTAGAGTGCAAGGAAAAGGCTGCGGTGTTCAATGACTGGACAGAGTTCAATAAGTTCTACAATGAATGCCATAAGAATGACTACCTGTATGACAGCAAGGAAATCGAGGGGTTCGTTCTTGAAGATGCTAACGGTTACATGACCAAGATGAAACTTAACTACTATAACTTCTGGAAGTTTATGAGAATAGTAGCTCAGGTCGTTAGCAGGCAGGGTTATATGCACGAAACAAGCAAACTTACAACACCAATCATGAATATGTTCTACGGATTCCTCAGAAGAATCAAGGAAGAGGGTCAGGAGATTCATTCATATGATATCATCGGACTTAGAAATGCATTCCTTGAATCTGAGGAAGGTAAGGAATACAAGGGAAGAATCCTCTGCGATTACGAGGAATAATTCCGCAGAAAGGGGATTAACCAATGGGCGGACCAAGATGGGTGCCGAGTAACATCGGCCCCAATGTATATTACGACTACAACAAGATGCCTACTCCAAGAGAGATCAAGCATCTCAAGAGTCTTCTTTATGACTTCGGTGTTAATGAGAAGATTCCTGAATTTGCAACAAGACAGGAAATGCACGACTGGAAAAAGCGTGTTATAAAACAAAGTTTAGCGTAAGTAAAGAAAGGTTGGGTAAGAATTATGACACTTAAAATTTCAGAGGGCAACTCCAAGATGGGGAAGATCGCAAGTGTATCTCTTCCGTCGGTGCTTTCATGCAGACCTGGTGCTAAGTGTATCAAGAACTGCTATGCGAGAAAGCTTGAGAACTTAAGGCCTCCGGTGAGAGCAGCTTATATGCACAACTGGGAGGTGCTTAACAATCAGCCTGAGGTTTTCTGGAAGGAAATTAATGCGGTGCTTGCGCTCCATAAGTTCTTCCGGTTCCATGTTTCAGGAGATATTCCTAATGCGGAATACTTTAAGAATATGGTTCAGGCGGCAATCAACAATCCGGAATGCCGAATCCTCTGCTTTACAAAGCAGTATGAAATTGTGAATGAATATATTGAAGATGAAACGACCCCTGAGATTCCTGAGAACCTCAGGGTTATCTTTAGTATATGGATCGCACAGGATTACAGCAATCCACACAATCTTCCGGAAGCACATGTCAAGAACAAGGCACATCACTGGACGCACAGACCAGATGCAAAGCTGTGTCCGGGAAATTGTACAGACTGTGCGTTAGCATTTGCGAATTGCTGGTCGCTGAAGAATGGCGAACAGGTAGTATTTGATCAGCATTAAGGTAAGTAGAAAGGATAGGTAAGTAATGGGACTTGATATGTTTTTATACAGAAGAGCTAAGGTTAAGGAACCTCAGACAGAACCGACAGAGATTATGTATTGGAGAAAGGCAAATCAGATTCGTCAGTGGTTTGTAGATAACACGAACTACAGCACAGAGGCGAACTGCGAAGAACATCCAGTAACAAAAGAGCAGCTTACTCAGCTCCGTGATGACTGTCTGAAGGTAGTTGAAGCTCATAGTAAAACGAAGAACCATCGCACAGCAAGGAAATTACTTCCGACGAGCGAAGGGCTTTATTTCGGAGGAGCTGAATACGATCAGTGGTATTATGACGAGGTTGAACCGAACGGCGAGGGAACTCACTGAGATCCTGCGTTTAACTAACTTCGATACATATGAAGTCTTCTATTATGAATGGTGGTGATTCTCATGATGGTTGATGCAAGCATGTATAAAACAATTGATGTATCAGAACTCAAGAGAAATAATAAGCAGCTTAGTGAGGGGCTTATTGCTCCGGCAACACAGAGCTGTCCAGAAGATGTCTGTGAAGACAGAACTTCAGACCCGATCAAGAGCATGAAAGATATTGAGAGGGTTTGTGATTATCTAAAAGAGAACGGCAGATGGCGTGATTACATGCTGTTTGTTGTGGGAATTAATTTCGGGTTGAGAGTGAGCGATCTCAGGCTTCTGAGGTTCGCCAACATTATCAATCCGAATTTTGTTTTTAAAGACAGGTTTCCGGTCTTCGAAAAGAAGACCAGGAACACCAGAAAAAAGAGAGTTAATAGATATATAACTGTCAACGATGCAGTAATCGAGGCGGTTACATTATATCTCGAACATACAGACGGCGTTTCGCTCAGTGATTTCATGTTCCGTAGCTTATCCAACAGAGGAAAGAACGTGAACAGCCCGCTTGATATCAGGTCAATTAATGGAATCCTGTATAGGATTGCAGATGATTTATCACTGGATATGAAGATGTCAACTCATTCATTGAGAAAGACATTCTGTTATCATCAGATGTTGATGAGCCACAACGATCCACGTAAGCTGATGTTGCTTCAGAAGATGCTTAATCATTCTTCTCCAGCACAGACGCTCGCTTACATAGGAATCACAGCGGAGGAAATCGACGAAGCGTACAGGAATCTGAACCTTGGTTCAGTTGATCACAACTACTTATCTGGTTGTGATATTGTCGAAGTTAAGGAGGAAGTAAGTTAATGCAGGTTTATTTAGATAGCGCGGCTACAACAAAACCACTTGATGGCGTAGTGGATGCGATGCTTCCTTACTTATCAGAATGTTATGGTAATCCAGGAAGCAAGTATAGTCTCGGAAGAGAAGCTAAGGCTGCTATTGACAAGGCAAGGAAACAGATTGCTGATTTAATCAATGCAGAACCGGAACAGATAATCTTTACATCCGGCGGCTCTGAAGCAAACAACCTTGCAATTAAGAATGCGAAAGGGCATTCAAATATAGTATGCTCTAATGTTGAACATAAGTCTGTTCTGAAGTACAGTTCAATCTATCATGAAGCGCTTGGTTCTCCAGTGTTAAAAGTTAATGAACAGTGTGTTCTTACAGAAGAGGAAGTCAAGACAAAACTTAGCAGCGTTGCAATACCGCATAAGACACTGGTTTCTACAATGTATGTTAATAATGAAACTGGTGCGGTAAATGATATCGAAATGATCTCAGGGTATTGCAAGAAGTTCGGAATGAAATATCATGTTGATTGTGTCCAGGCTTTATCTTGTCTCCAGGTTGATGTCAAGAAACTCGGCTGTGATTATGCTTCATTCTCAGCTCATAAAATATACGGACCTAAAGGAGTCGGATGTCTTTATGTTAGAGATCCGAAAACCTTAGGCTTCTCATTACCAAGTGTTCCGCATATAGAAACACATCTGATTGATGGTGGTTCTGCACAGGAATTCGGAATGAGAGCGGGAACGGAAAATGTTGCAGGCATCGTAGGATTTGGTGAAGCAGCTCAGACATTAGGTACATGGAATTTTTTCGGTTGGGCTAAAGATATGTCTGAATACTTTTGTGAGAATCTTTCTAAGAAACTATCTCCAAGCAGATACAGAATCAACTGTCAGGAATTCAACAACGGGAAAACGTTGAGCATTACATTCTTCGGAGTTGACAGCGAAACTTTGCTGATGTATCTGGATACTAATGAAGTATACATATCAGCAGGATCAGCATGTACTTCACATGAAACAGTACCAAGTTATGTACTTAAAGCAATCGGAATGACTGATGAAGAAGCGTTCTGCACAGTAAGAATATCATTCGATTGGTATTTAACAAAAGAAAAGCTCGATTATGCACTGGATAAAATAGTCGAAGGGGTTATGATGTTAAACCCAGAAAAGTAAGGTAAGAGGTGAGCTAATATGACAGCAGGCTTTCTTGATGAGCACGGAAATTTTATAGCAGTAGTTAATGGACGAAGGCTTGGTGGTTGTCCGCTCTGTGGCAAAGCTCCTTATTTAGCAGAGGACGAACATAATAGTTATAGATTGTATTGTCACGAGCACCAGGGTTTTCGTACTCTTTGGTACGGCGATATTGAACATGCGGAAAAAGAATGGCAGCGTATAGTAGACAATCATCCTATAAATTTTGTTGATGAGTTTACTCATAACAAAAACAACGCTTTCAAGCGCTGTCCATATTGCCAGGAAATTCCGGCACTTTCTTATGATAATGAGCATAAAAGATACAAGGTTAGATGTATGAATTGCGATGAGATAAATACACTCTGGAAGAGCAACTATGAAGAAGCTAAAGATGCATGGAACCTGCTTATAACTGCTCTTGAAATTAATCATGTGCCTTATCATAACAAAGATGATGAACCTGTTATTTCTATCCTGGGAGCGCACAGAGCTAACGATCCGGACGTTATTAAGAACTGTCCGATTTGTGGTCAGTCTCCGATATACAGGAATGGGAAAACAGTTGACGGCCAATATCGTTATATGATTCATTGCAAATGCAATACGGAAGAAATAAAACTGAAAACAGAATGGTATAGTGAGCCTCAGAATGCATATGACGAATGGAACTCCTTATGCGATAAGCAAGAGGAGAAAATACATGACGACCTTGTGGATTTTTTAAAGGAGTGATTTGATGGGTCTGGAAGAAACGACAGCACTTCATGTAAACTGGTCCCCTGAAGATTGGCCTAGAGTAAAAGCAGAAATTGCTTACGCAGCTTCTAGCGCCGGAGTGCTGGAAGCATTTGATTCAAGAACGGCTTCAGATATAGAATTACTAGGACAGGGGTTAAGAAACGAAGTAGCTGACTGCAATCGAAAGATGCGGCATATGCTCGGTATGTTATCCAAGATAGCTGACAGGTTATCAGAAAAGGACTCCGAAGATTTAGCTGGTTTTATTAACAACTGCATTGAGGAATTTGAAGGAGGCAAGTAAGATGACACTTGAACCTTGTCCATACTGCGGCGATCAACCTACAAAACACTCTTATAATTATGGCACAGAAAATGGCGTAGAAAAAAGATACAGATTACATTGTTCGCATTTATATAAAGATATACCACATGAAACAGTAATAACCGAAGCTTGTACTGATCTTATCGAAGCGGAATTTGCGTGGAATTTGAAATCACGTATGCTTAGAGGTATGGATTTCGATGATATTTATGACGAATTTGATTCAGAAATCTGTATAAAAATGGCCTTTCATGACCATGATAAGTTCGTGGAATTTCTGGGAGGTGGTTAGTTGTGCCGATAACAGAAGCAGATCTTATATTAAACCCTTGTCCAGTATGCGGAAGAAGGCCGCAACTGATTTCTTATAATGTGGGCCCTCATTCTAACCCTGACTTTAGGGATTACTACCGACTTGTATGTGCTCATGATTCATTACACTCAAAGATACCGTCATGCAAAACTCGTGTATTTGATATGATTTATAAATGCCAGGACGAGTGGAATAAGGGCGATGATATAAATTGTTACTTTACTCAGAAACGCCCAACTCGTATAGATCAAGTAGTTTCTCATGAAAAGTTTATTGAGTTCTTGGGAGGTGACGGCGATGGATCAGGATGTTGAGGCTATGATATCTGTGGATTTAACAAAGTATTCAGATATAAAGCTGTGTCCGGGATGTAGTCATCTTCCGGTGGGAACATATTATGATAGTGATGACCCTTACTATATATTAAAATGTCCAACATGTCAATCCACGTATAGGCCTACATTATGTACTCCCGCTCAATCCACTCTTGATAGTGCCATCTGTTCATGGAACAACAGAGTGGATCTGGTTAGGAATCGCATAGCGAAGCACAAAAATAAACCTATTCGTTACATCCCGTTTGAAGAGGTTAAGCATGATGATTTCGTAAGTTTTCTCGGAGGTGAGTAATAGTTGGGATGGCATTCGATATATGATGGGCTAGATGATTTACTAGACGGAGGAACGATTGATATAATGGATATATCAAAACGTCCTAATGTAAAGCCATGCCCGCTTTGTGGAAAAACTCCTACGGCAATACTATATGACG
>Ga0310786_10012595_pt1 | contig 10465 bp, 2 predicted proteins | sample AusTroGonzalo_MG_FD_203881 | JGI IMG/M metagenome (GOLD analysis project Ga0310786, IMG submission 203881) | Bovine rumen microbial communities from tropical cattle in Woodstock, Queensland, Australia - Gonzalo_03 (v2) (version 2) | ecosystem: Host-associated > Mammals > Digestive system >... | reverse complement strand
AATCATAAATACTGAGCACATCCTGTGTGTCAACAAGACCATCTTTATTCACATCCTCTGCACTAGAAGCATTGACTTCCTTGCCTTGAACGATAAAGTCATAGATTGACAAGATGTCCTGAGTGTCAACCGTTCCGTCGCCGTTGATATCTTCTACGATTGGTATAGCAAAATCTGTCTTTTCGATTAACCACAGACGATTCTGACCAGTTTTGTTCTTCTCCGTATTCGTTTCGTAGCTGATGACCGTCGTACCATTTGATGTACTACCTCCATTGAGATTCATAGTACGTCCCGATTTCTTGTTAATCAGATTGTAATAACCTGCATTGCCTTGTGGTACGATTGTCCACAGCTGACGGGTGCTGGTGTTGTCGGCTTTTGCCAGATTGAGTTGTACGGAAGTTGTAGAGTTGGCAGCTGTACCATCTGGTGAAGGGTCGTTGAGTGCATACTTCAAGTCGTTGGTCAATACCATATAATACTCGTCAACAGGAACGAAAGCCCAGTTCTGAGTGGGGTGTGAATCTGTTACGGTATACATGCTAACCAATGAACCTTCTCCGATTGTCTGATTCGTAAGATCTACTGCGATATCTGCTTTCGAACTGATGATGCGATAATAGTGCTGCTGGTCAGATACGAATGGAGGGGTAGGCCCTGTAGCCATCTTTTTCTTGAATGCGGATTTCAGGTAGTCGCAATGTGTACTGATGTAATTGCGTAAATCTGTTACGTATTCTCCGTATGTGTTGTGGAACAAGCGTTCATTATACTCTGCAGTACGAATACCGTATTTCTTGAAGTTGAGTGCCTGTGATTCATTCAGCAGCGTTTCCAAGCTATCGACTTTCGCCAGCAGGAAGTCTTTTACGCCTGCATCGTAGATTTCGTTATACCTGCGATTGATGAGCCGTTGGAACCAAGGATCTTCCCACATACGGTTGATCCAAGAGCCGGCACGATCTAACTCGAATGCAACATCACACATCAGCTGCTGGGAAGTATCGCCTCGACGTGAATCATTTCCGTAGGCAATATCGTAATCCCAACATGGGCCGATATAGAGTTTCGGATCGCCTGCTTTACGATAGAAATAAAGGCTCCAGAAGCAGTCAAGGTTGCCGCAAATCTCGATTGTGCAATACCAGTTGGCAAGAGAAACGCTGTCTACCAAAGCTCTATATCCCTTCTCTGGATCATCGAAGTTGCTGCCAAAGAGTGTGGATTCGAACTTATTGACTAAATTGGTTGCATAGGTCTTCTGTGCAGATGTCAAGGACATCGGATAGTGGATGCGGATAGGAACAGACTTCGTTGACGTGTTGAAATAGTTATGTTCTGCATAACCATCGCATTCCAGGAAATAGCTAACGTCAGTTCCCGAAGTTCCCAATGGTACTTCTACACGTTTTTCACCTACTTCTGGGTGGTCACTGATATGATAGGTTCCGATATATTCTCCATTCAGTGTCACATCAACATACTTGTGCGCCACATTGAACTCCATACCACAGAATTCACTCAGTTCGCTAGTTAAGCCATTTCGCATCAGCGTTTTATCATACGTATTAGCCATCAAAGTCCAGTTGCGAGCATTTGCATATTCTGGTCCTAAGAACTCAACAGCTTCAGCAAATCTGATACGATAAGGTTTCTTGGAAGGGTTGCGGTTCCAAGTAGAATTTCCACGGCCTCGAATCTGAAGAGCATCGTAGTTCGTGATGACATCATTCTCATCTATATATAATAAGGTGGCGTTGATCCATGTTTTCTTGCTGGTGATGGAAACACCATTCTTGGTGTTAATATAAATATGGGGCAAGTTCGACAAGCGACGGATAATCGTATCGTTCTTGGTGGTGTCGACTTGAACGGAGTCGGCTACATTGCCATTGATTGAGTCGCCAACAGCAAAACGCCATTGACGGTTCTTGCTTGTGGAGTTCGAACTATCAGACTTATAACTGATAATCTGTGTGCCGTCAGCATTGGTCCCACCATTTAGGTTCATCGTATGCTGGGTGTGCACATTGATGATATTGAAGTAGCCATCGCTCTGAGGAACAATGTCCCATAATTGACTTTGGGAACTTGGGTCAACTTTTGCCAAGTTAAGTTGGGTACCCGTATTGGTCGTTGCAGTTACTTCGCCTGTAGTAGGGTCATTGATAGCCCAACCACCATTTCTCGAAAGGAACTGATAGTAGTTGCCTACTTTCTTAACAATCCAATCCTCTGTTGTACGAGTAGGAATATTAGACCAAAGGCAAATTAATTCGCCTTCATAAGACTTCTCTCCGGCAATATCAAGACATCGTGTGTCTCCATTGCGAGTAATGATACGATAGTAAACACTTGACGAAAAATCAGGTTCGTCAGCCCAAACTGTTACCAATGGTAACATTACAAAAAACAAGGTGCCTAAAAGGCGGTTCATCAAATTACGGTTCATATTAGGTACTTTTATCTATTGATGGTGCAAAAATAATAAATCTTTCTGAAACGCCGAGCGTTATATAGCCTTTTTTGTCCCTATTCGAGGCAAAAACAAGCTTAAAACAAGAAAAAGTCACAAATTTGATAGTCTTATTATCAAAATATACATTAGGGTAGATTGAAAAGTTGTAACTTTGCACCGATTTAATATAGGCAGGCACGTTTCGTGCCACTAATACCTGACAAATCTGAGTCAAATAGATGATTATATAAACTTTTTACAAACAATTAATTTAAAACTTTTAAGTATGAGAAAATTATTTACTTTTGCTTTTGCATTATTCGCTACTGTAGCGATGAATGCGCAAAATGTAGACACCTCAGAATGGAATGAGGGTGACGATATCGCTGCTTATCTCAATTGGGGTGACTATGATGGCACTTGGTCGGGAGGAAAAACTGCCAACAACAATGGAGACTATTCCATTGACGACATGGGTGACTGGTGGAAAGGCTCTATGCCTTCTGAGTGGAACGAAATTGATGGAACTGCGGCTGTCGGATACTATTTCGACGGAAAAACAGAAGGTCCTCTTACCAACCTCTATCAGGTAGTGTATTTCCCTGCTGGTTACTACACCATCAAGGTACAGGCACTTTATCGTGAAGGAACTCCTATCGATAACTACACAAACCATTTCAACAAGGTAATTAAGAAGAACGCATGGCTCTATGCAGATGTGTTGGCGTCTCAAGATCCTGAATCAGAGGTGATAGATGGGTTCCAGACTTATGTACGTTCATTGGCTACCTCTGAGCAGACTGGTGAGAACATTTTTTATGATTCTGCTGGCTCTTGGAAAAACGACTACCAGTATGATTTGAAAGTCAAGGATCCAGAGACAGGGGAGACACAAACAACTTCATATTTCTGCCCTTGCTGTCTTCCAGGTGCAATCGCATATTTCGCTGCTGGCAAATACGACAACTCACTCAATATCATCTTAACAAAAGGTGCATACGTACGTCTCGGTTTCCGCAAGACTGCTAATATCGCTCAGGACTGGTTGGTATTCACTAACTTCCGCATTATTTACAATGGAGAGGCAGACGATGATGCAATCCTCGAAATGGCAAATGAAGAATTTGAAACCTTGTCTTTGTCTGTTGAAGAAGTACAAAATGATATTGATTCAAAGGGTTATGGTGCTCTTGCTTCAATCGTTGGTGACCAGTTAATGACTATTGATGACGAAGTTGAAAGAACCGATCTCGCATCTGTTAGGGCTGGTATTGCTAAATTGGAAGCTTTGGCTGAAGATGCTAATAATGCATTGCTTGTCGCATATAGTCTTGCTGATTTAATTGAATCATCACACGATATGATTGTTTCTACCGACTTCCCTGGTAAGGCACAATTTGAGACAGACCTTGACCAAATTGAGGCAAAAGCAACAACAGACAACCCAGAGGACATTAACTCGGATGTCAATGCGTATAACGTAATGTATGAAGAATTAGCCAAGGCTCGTGCAGACTACCTCAATACAGGTGATCCTGATGAGCACGGAGCAAAAGACTTCACTTCATTGATTAAGTATCCTTGGTTTGTGAATCCAGAGTATACTCCTACAGAGAACGAAGACGGAACATGGACGCTGAAGGAAGAGACTTGGCAATGGGGTGATGTCCAGGGACCAGGTGCCTATACCACGAAACGAACCGAAAACGGAGCGAATCGTACAGACATTGCTGACAAAGTCGTCCTCAGTGCCGACGAAACCGTTACAAACCAATGGTTCAAAGTTGTTAATTATACTTCTGGTTGGTCAGGCGGTATCAACCTTTATTACATCGGTGGTTTGATTGGTGCATCAGATGGATGGAATGGCGGTCTTATTGGTACTCAAGAAATTCGTCAGCAACTCGTTGGCCTGCCAAAGGGTTACTATAGCATCAAGGCTCTCCTCCGTGGTAATGGAACAGACGCAACCAATACATGGAACGAAAACAACCTACCTCCATACCATAACATCTTTGCAGAGAACTCTGAAGAAACTCGTGTAGCATCACTTCCAGGTCATACTGATAGCTTCAAGTCAAGCAATGGTTGGTATGAATGGAACCCAAGCACATGGACAGAGCACAAAACTGGTATCATTTCTGCACTTGATGGACGACTCCTCATCGGTGGCCAGTCTTCAATGGTTGCATGTTATACTGGTTTCCGCCTCCTCTTCTATGGTGAGAATCCTGACTTCAGTTTGATGGTACAAGAGGAAATTGACGCAGTGATGTCAACGATGAGATCAAGCAACCTCTCATTTGCTGGTGACACCCTCCATGTCCTGAATCTTATCAACAGCATTCAGTTCCCTGTTACTGGCGATGAGGCATACAAGACTGCATTTGCAACGACCAACGAAGCGAAAGAATACATTGCACAGGCAGCACAGGTTATGAAGAACTATACCCTTGCTTCTGATTATGACAAGTTGTATGCTCGTTACACAGATCCTGATGCAGAAGACTACTTCGAAGGTCCTACTCAGGCAGATATCTTGTTGCCTGCAATGATGTATATAGCAGAATTGGGAACTGCTGATGGCGATACATACGAGAAGGTAGCTCCTGCAAAAGACATCTACAATGCTTATAAGTCTTATCTTTCAACATTCGACAAGGCTACACAACTTGATAATCCAGAGCTCAAGAGCGTAATGGATGAACAGTCTGCTGCTTTAAAGGCTGGATATAGCAGTGTTGAGCAACTCCAAAGCTTTGAGACAAAAATCAACTTCCTTGTTCAGCGTGCAACAATCCTCGCAGCTGGTGGCCAGAACGCTTCTGAGGCAAGCCCTGTAGAGATTACATCTCTCATCAACAACCCAGACTTTGAAAAGAGTTCATCAAGCGGTTGGAGCGGCAACACAGGTACTTCTAATGAGTATGCTCGTGGTAACTCAGAAATCTGGAACACGAACCCAATCGACATGTATCAGGTCATCAAGGGTCTGCCAGCAGGTAAGTATGAAATCCGTGTTCGCGCACTTTATCGTGATGCACGTAACGTACGTGACAACTCTAACCAGAGCTGGACAAGCTATTGGGATGATGCAAACGGTGATGTAAACGCTTGGGAGCGTCACTATGCAGAACTGTATGCACGCACAATTAATGGTAATGATACCATCGAATCTGCGGCATACGTGAAGTCAGTATGTGACGGCAAGTTCACAGAGCCTACATTTACCACATATTTCCGTAACAACAGCAGCGATTTGGTTGAAGGTGACATGATTATTGACGAACAAGGCAACGAGACTGGAGAATTTGCAACTGATACGATTTGGACAGTTTCTGTTCCTGAGGAAGATCTGTATGACGATGAGGGTGAGATTATCACAACCTGGACAGATGACGACGGAAATTTCTACAATGTCGTTCAGGATGGTCCGGACAACAGATACTTATTCAGTGATGAGAACGGAACTGCAAAGTTTGCATGGCAGATTGCAAACACTTATCCATTCGATGAGCGTATCAAGACAAGTGAAGGTGTATTCTACTACCCATCTTCAATGCTTGGAGCATATTACAGATTCAAGCAGAGTCCAGAGGCTTACTGCAACAAGATTCAGATTGAGGTTCCTGCAGGTTCAGACCTCCGTGTTGGCTTCCGCAAGAGTACTTCAGTATCTGGTGACTGGGTAATCTTCGATGACTTCCAGTTGTTCTACCTCGGTGGCAACCTTGATGAACAGCCTATCGATGACGCAATCAATGATATCCAAATCAACAAGGCTAAGTCTACAGCTATTTACAACCTCGCTGGCCAGAGAATCAATACGCTGCAGAAGGGTCTCAACATCGTAGGAGGTAAGAAAGTATTAGTTAAGTAACAGCCTACCCCTAACCCCTCCCTCAAGGGAAGGGAACATAGAATATAGATACTGGTGCTCGGAGTTTTTTTACTTCGAGCACTTTTTGTTTAACACCATCTTTAGAAGGAAAATCATGCCTATTTCAAAGAAATAGTCATAATCTTAGCTTGAAAATGCACTTTTTTGTTAAAAAAATGTGAAGTTTTGGCAAAAAAACTTTATCTTTGCACTGATTTAGTGTAAAATGGATGATTTTGTGCGATTGATACCTAATTAAGTTAGCAAACAACAAAAGTTATTCATCATAAAAAACCAATCTTTTTACAAACAATTAAACCTAACAATTATGAGGAAATTATTTACATTAGCAATTGCATTGTTCGCTACAGCTGCGATGAATGCACAGAATGTAGACACCTCTGAGTGGAATGAAGGCGATGACGTCTCTTCTTACTTTAACTGGGGTGACTACGATGGTTCATTTTCAGGAGAAGCACCTTTCTTCCCCTCCAGCGCTGGCCGAGAGGGTGAAGACCGGAAACCAGAGACTCTTGGTGATTGGTGGAAAGGATCGCTCCCATCAGAGTATCGTATCGTCGATGATGACGTCATCAAAGGTGTATTCGGCTTCTATGTCGATGGTGCGAAGATTGACGAACTAATAGATTTCTATCAGGTATTCTGGATGCCTGCAGGCTTCTACACATTTAAGGTTCAGGCCACTTATCGTGAAAGTACGAATGACGCAACTTTCAACAACTGGTACGATGGTACTCCTAAGAAGAACGCATGGTACTATATAGATGCGCTTGCTTCAGAAGACCCAGAGTCTGAAGTGGTTGATGAGTTTAAGACCTATATCCGTTCTCTCATGTTTTCAGGACAAACTGAAGGCCGATTGTATAATGGACAAAGTGGCGGTTTAAGCTGGATGAACGACTATGAGAAAAAATACAAAGATAAAAACACAGGCGAAGATAAAGTGATTTACTGCCCTACCAGTACACTGAGTGCAGGAGTTTATTTCGTAAATGGTAAATATGATTTACACGACGTGAACGTAGTATTGGAAAAAGACGGATATGTACGTGTTGGTATTCGCAAGACTGCAAACATAGCTCAGGACTGGCTGATTTTCACTAATTTCCGTATTATTTACAATGGTCCAGCTGACGAAGAAGCTAAATTGGTACTTGCACTCGAAGACAAAGCAGAGGCAGAACTGATGATTGACGAGATTTGCGAGCAAATCGAGCAACAAGGTTATACTGCACTCGCTGCTATCATTGGTGACGAGAAGATGAATCTTAGTGATGTTGACGAAGGTTCTCTGGCAGAAGTATCTGCTGCAGTGACTGCCTTGAACAATCTTTACGATGAGGGAGTAAATGCCCTGTTACTTGCTAAGCGTTTGGCAGACCTCCTCCAGATGTCTGAAGACATGATTGAAACAACTGACTATCCAGGTAAGGCTGCACTCCAGTCAACGGTTGACGCCATTTCTGCAAAAGCATCAACAGATGATCCAGACGTCATTGGTAGTGTCAACGCATACGCAGACATGTTTGGAGAACTGGCTACCGCTCGTGGTACATATCTGCAAACAAACGACCCAGACGAGAACGGCGCATGGGATTTCACACCACTCGTTAAGTATCCTTGGTTCGTAAATCCAGAATACACACCAACTTATAAACAAGACCCTAATGATGAAGATAAGTGGGTATGGTCATTGGATGAAGAGACGTGGCTTGAAGGTATGGGTCAGGATTTCTATGTTAATAAGGTTGAAGATGCAGACAATCCTCGCACACCTATCGCTTCTGATGTTACAATCGGTATTGATGAGGAATCTACTAACCAATGGTTCACGTTGATTAACTATGAAGGTTGGTCACCTGGTATGAGACTGTACTATCAGGGTCACTTGATTGGTGCATCTGACGGTAGCAACTCCATTACTGGTGGTACGAACGAAATTCGCCAGCGTGTAATTGGTCTGCCAAATGGTTTCTATAGCTTAAGAGCACTCGTCCGTGGAAATGGCAACTCTGCTTTCAGCGAAAGCAACCTGCCTGCAGCGCACAACATCTTCGCACAGAACAATCAGGGTGTTATTGTGAAGTCTGCTGTAGGACACACAGATTCATATCGCTATGCAGATTATGGTTGGAGTGAGTACAAGGCAGGAGCATGGACTGAGCACAAGACAGGTATCCTCGAAGTATCTGATGGCGAACTCCTTATCGGAGGTGAAACAGGTATGGTTGGCAACTTCACTGGTTTCCGTCTCTTCTTCTATGGCGAAACGCCTAACTTCAGTGGAATGGTTCGTGAAGATATGGCAGAAGTTCTTGATATGATGGAAACAACTTTGGTTGAAAAGTATGGTAATACTTTCGCAGGTGACACACTCTATGTCATCAACCTCATGAACAGTATTGAATTCCCTGTTACATCAAACGAAGCATACAAGGTTGCATTCGATAAGGTTACTGAAGCTAAGGATTATATCCAGAAAGCTGCTAACGCAATGAAGAACTATACTCTTGCATCAGACTATGACAATCTGTATGCTCGTTACACAGATCCTGATGCAGAAGACTACTTTGCTGGTCCTACTCAAGGAGACATCCTGTTACCAGCAATGCTTTATGTGGCTGAGCTTGGTATTTCACCTGAGGATCAATATACGAAGATTGCCGAAGCTAAGGATGTATATAATGCATATAAGTCATACCTGACTGCTTATGATAAGGGAACAACTCTTGATGAGCCTGAATTGAAAGAATTGATGGCTAAACAAGCTGCAGCTCTCAAGGCGGGTTATAGCAATGTAGACCAACTCAAGCAATATGAGACAGACATCAACTTCCTTGTTCAGCGTGCTACAATCCTCGCAGCTGGTGGTCAGAACGCTTCTGAGGCAAATCCTATAGATATCACTTCTCTCATCAACAACCCAGACTTCACTGAAAGTGCATCTAGCGGTTGGAGTGGCAACACAGGTACTTCTAACGAGTACGCTCGTGGTAACTCAGAAATCTGGAACACGAACCCAATCGATATGTATCAGGTCATCAAGGGTCTGCCAGCTGGTAAGTACGAAATCCGTGTTCGTGCACTCTATCGTGATGCACGTAACGTACGCGACAACTCTAACCAGAGCTGGACAAGCTACTGGACAGATGCAAACGGTGATGTGAACGCTTGGGAACGTCATTATGCAGAGCTTTATGCACGCACAGTCACAACCGAAAACGACACACTCGAATCTGCGGCATACGTGAAGTCAGTATGCGACGGCAAGTTCACAGTTCCTTCATTCACGAAGTACTATCGTAACAACAGCAGCGATTTGGTTGAAGGTGACATGATTATTGATGAACAAGGCAACGAGACTGGAGAATTTGCAACTGATACTATTTGGACAGTTTCTGTTCCTGAGGAAGATCTGTATGACGATGAGGGTGAGTTTATCACAACCTGGACAGACGACGATGGAAATGTCTACAATGTAGTTCAGGATGGTCCGGACAACAGATACTTATTCAGTGATGAGAACGGAACTGCAAAGTTTGCATGGCAGATTGCAAACACTTATCCATTCGATGAGCGTATCAAGACAAGCGAAGGTGTATTCTACTATCCATCTTCAATGCTTGGAGCATATTACAGATTCGAGCAGAGTCCAGAGGCTTACTGCAACAAGATTCAGATTGAGGTTCCTGCAGGTTCAGACCTCCGTGTTGGCTTCCGCAAGAGTACTTCAGTATCTGGTGACTGGGTAATCTTCGATGACTTCCAGTTGTTCTACCTCGGTGGTAACCTTGATGAAAAACCAGCTGTTCCAGATCACATCAACGAGTTGGCTGCTAACAAGGCTAAGGCTCCTGTTATCTACAACCTCGCTGGTCAGAGAATCAACACGCTGCAGAAGGGTCTTAACATCGTAGGTGGCAAAAAAGTATATGTTAAGTAATTCCTATTAGGCCATAAGCCTAATAAGGCCAATCATAAAAAGGTGCCTGGAGCTTAACGCTTCGGGCACTTTTTGAAAAGCAGATAATGACACAGAAAGATATCAACAAATTGTTGCGAAGGTATTATCAGTACCTGAAGTTAGAGAAGTCGTTTTCACA
>Ga0310786_10012594_pt1 | contig 10465 bp, 3 predicted proteins | sample AusTroGonzalo_MG_FD_203881 | JGI IMG/M metagenome (GOLD analysis project Ga0310786, IMG submission 203881) | Bovine rumen microbial communities from tropical cattle in Woodstock, Queensland, Australia - Gonzalo_03 (v2) (version 2) | ecosystem: Host-associated > Mammals > Digestive system >... | reverse complement strand
TCCGAATTCATGAATGCATATTTACGCGTGCAAAATTACAAAAAAAATCCCGAGACGATGTGCATTCGCCTCGGGATTTAATCTTATTTAAATATATAAGTTCCCTTTTTACTTAGGAGTTTAGTCTTTCTCAACAGGGATTATAACCTTCTCACCCGGTTGCAGCGCACTGGTAATCTGACCGTTTACGATGCAGGGCTTGCCGGTTCTGACGCGGCTGTTCTTCATATCCTCCCAAACATCCTTTGTGCAGTAGCTGTGAACCTCGATGGTGATACCGTCGCCGTAGTCAGCTCTGAGCTGCTCAATCAGAGAGGCAGGAATGTCTGTAATCTCGATAGTGATACCGTTAGCGTCGTGAGTGATAGTGTGCTTAACAACATACTCCTTGTAGTAGAAGTCGAAGATACGGATATCGAAGTCATCCTGCTCCAGGATATCCTCCTCCTTCAAGGGGATGTTAACCTTTACAGACTCAACATCAGTTCTTACGTGGATTGAAGTCTTAATCTCGTACCAATCCTTGTGCACCTGCTGGTGAACATCAACCTCTACGTTATCGGGTATAGGATCAACTACGTACTCAGGTGTCTCATTTTCGCGGATAACACCATTTACGTGCCAACGATACTGTCCGGCTACCTCCTTAACAACGTACCACAGAACGTGAGAATCCAGATAGTCAGCACCCTTTGCCAGCAAAGCATTAACCTTATCCAGATTTAACTGATTCTTGGCAACATTCTTGTTAGCTGCAATCTCAGCCTCCAAATCTTCTTTCTCATCAGCCAGAATTTCTACTACAGAGGGAGCTTCCAGAATAACGGGCTGAGTCTTCAGACCCTCTACATCATAAACATAACGGAACAAACCGATGTTGTTGCCTGTCTTCTTGTCGACCTTATAATAGTCAAGGTCGCGGTCGTTATAATGAGGATAGTTATATACGTTGGAAACCTTACCGATGTTTCTGCTGGTTACGCCAGCCTTACCGGCAGGACGACCATAATAATAAGCAGAACTCTTGTCGTAGAAATCAGGAATTGTACCGTCTGCACGGATAGAGAAACGAGCGCTCTCCCATCCCTCATCGGTATGCAGGGGCCATGCAAGACCACCGGCGGGATTGATAACCTTGATTCTTGCTTGTGTTGCTTCAGGCAGCATTGCGCCCTCATAGGCCAACTTCTGACCCTGGAAATAAACCTCAGTCTGAGGCAGGAAATTTTCTGAAGGAACATTACCATCTTCGGTACCTTCAATTTTGTTACAGCTTGTAAAACCAATGGCAACAGCCATAACAGACAACAGAATAAAAGACTTTTTCATATAATGTTTATAAAGTGAAGTTTTCGTCATCACAGTTTGTTTTTGATTAGTTATGTATTACCATACTGCAAAATTACGTAAAAATAGATATACGTGGAAATTTATTGCAGGAAAAAATAACACACAATGTATAAATAGTTGATATATATCAATAGGGTAATTTCATAACCCACGAGTTTTTCCGAAAAACAGAGGAAAAACACGGTTCAAGCGAGAGAATCTTTCAGTTCTTGATTCTCAGTTTACCACCTTTTATATATAGTCCTTTGACAGGTTCCGATATACGACGTCCTTGCAGATCATACATAGGAGCAGCCTCATCGTGCAATGACTCATGTCCGCCTGTCACGTCATGAACCGGTGTCGTTTCGTCCATGAACACGAACGAGGCCAGTCCGTTGGCATCGACAGCCATGCGGGTGATGGGTTTCGACATCAGGTTCTGACCACTGAGATTGGGATTGTTCAACGTGGCCGCCGGCACGGAAGTGTCGGTCAGTTGGTCGTTAACCAGCAAGTCGTTGCCAAATACATCCTTCGTTATGTATGGATATGCCCATTTCGAACTCCTTCCCCCCGGGGTGTTATTGGCCGGGATAATACGGTAACGCTTCTTGCCAGAAGTGTTGACATACTGAGTTGTGCTATGCCAGAGATCCTGGTCGTAGTCAACGTGGAAAACAACAATGCCGCTGCCGGGCAGGAACTCGTCCCAACCCTGCTGTTGACGGTTCTCCACGATGTAATATTCGTTCTCCTCTCCGTCATTACGAATGAGGTAGGACACGGGCTCAATGTCCAGTGCCGACATGTCAGTAATGGTAGTGGTACTGTTGAGTTCCACAGGCGTAATCCATCCCATCAACATCCGTTCGTGTGCCGAATAATTGCAGGGGCGGAAGCCCATTCCGTTGTAATTGCCGCTATCCATCAGATCCCAATAGCCAACCACTTCATCGCTATAGTAAAAATCAGGCAGGCCGAAACAGTGGCTGTATTCGTGACAGATGGTACCGAATGACGAAAAAGTATCATCCGTATCCACTATCTCCTGTACGCAGCAGTAGCAGTCCACATAGTACTCCTTTTCGTCATACACGACTGTGCGGAAACTACGGCAATCATTCTTATCTTCCGTTTCCTGATTAAGATGCAGGCTCAGCCACCACTGATGCGGCCAGATGGAATTAGAGCCTCCACCGGCATTCATCCCTTCCCCTGCATAGACGATAAGTATCTGTTCCACATACGAGTCGCCGTTCCAGTCATAAAGGCTCCAGTCTATGTCCTGTGTCTGTAGCACATCCACAATGTCATCGACCATATACTGGGAGTTTTCATCATGCGCCGCTGTGCTTCGATACTTATAGCGGTTATCCGGCAACTTCACATAATAAAGGTCGAACGAGAGGTTAAGCTTTCCGTAACTCTGCGCCAAAAAGTAGTCGTGCACAGAGCCCATATACTCGCCCTCTGTATAATTCTCCGTATTGAAGATCTTGTTCCACTTCTGCAATGCGAGAGTGCTTTCTTCCTCGAGGTCCATATCCTGAAACGCCGCCAGGACAACCAACTGACGCCGATTGCCGATGAGCGGATTCTCACCACCCGACAACGATGGCGCACGGCGAATCGTAAACCCGGAACGGGGCGTCCCCACCCTGCAACCGCGCAACGGGGCAACGGAGGAACTCCCTGCTTCCTGCTGTGCTGATGCACCGGCCGTTAGAAGGAGAGACAGTATGATGGTAAATATCTGTTTCTTCATGGCTACAAATATACGAACAAACAAATACAATTCAAAAGGAAAACCGATTTTTCTTCATATCACCGACAAACTACCCGAACAAGTACACCTCATAAAAGACAATAAGTATCAGCAAAATATCAGGGAGAGTCCAGTGCAGACCGAAGTTGATTCTACACAGATAAAGGTCGGACTAACAAGCCCGGCCTTTATTATTGCATATAAACTGATATTCTATCTATGCAGCATCTTTCTGGTTGTCCCGTCATTCATACGGATGATGTTTATGCCTTTCTTCGATGCAGATAACTTGCGGCCATTCAGGTCATAAACATCTCCCTTGTCTTTGGAGAATACAAGGGTAATGCTATCAATAATATCTTTTGCTTTACCATAGATTGTAATATCACAGGCAGGCATTGTTTCTGGAACATCTTCCCAAATGGTATAGTCCTCAAGACCAGTAATAACAGGGGGTATAATCTTTGCCCCATATTCTAATGTTCCAGTGGTATAAACCTCACCGTCAAGCACATATGATATCTTATAGCTATTAATAGTGAAACTACCAGTCACCACAACATCCTTGGCCGGCATCGTCGAAGGTATCTCACTCCAACCAGAGAAGGTATAGCCTTCCTTTGAAGGCGTCTCCAATGGAACAATACTATCCCGATACTTAATAGTGAAACTCTGGTACACCTCTCCATCTACCATATAAGTCAAAGTATATGAATCAGGTTCTGTGACAGTCAGTTTTCCTGCAACATATTGAATTATGTAGTTCCTGGCCTCTGCTCCACTTACGGAAACAGCATATTCTCCTGGGGCACTATCCTCATCTGCTTCACAACTCACAGTAGCCTGTTTTTCAAAAACATCCTTTGTCTCATTGTTCTTGAAGCCTGTATATGAGAGTGAAAACTCAGGCATTGGATCATACTGCTTCTTCGTATAGTTGCCTGCACTGACTGTTAATGGAGCTTGGGTTATGGTAAGTACGCCATTCACATAAGTAACCTCCTCGTTTTCCACCGTACCCTTAGAAACAGTGATGGGATACACCCCTACAGGAGATGAAGAAGTTACATCACAAGAAAGTAATGGAACACCCTTCAGTTCTGCTCCCTCTGTATTATAGGTCAAGGAAGGTACATCGTCACCATAGACCATTGTAAGATTCCGGGCAGTAATTGTTACAGGCTGTTCTTTTATTACAAATAATCCCGTAACATCTGCCGATGTATATCGTGTTGCACTCGGATTAGTCAGAACAATGTTCTTAAGACCTACAGTATAGTTACCTGCTTCAGTATTACTATTAACAGATATTGTAACACTAAGCACCGCACCACTATTACCGGAGAATGTGGCATTTGTCATAGAGCTTAGCACAATACGCAATGCGCCATCCGGCATATCACGGGTAGCTATACTATGACGCTTTGTCGTAGTACGAGATACGTCAATCATATAGTCGTCATACTCATCTTTAGCGACTGAGAATCCGCCAGGTAAATACAAGTCACACTGAAAACCGGTTATATCTTCCTTGTTTGACAGAAGAATAGGCATTTGGAATTTAGAGACACCTTTTTCTCTTGTTATTTCCTGAGACAGCTCCAGCCTGACATCTTCAGATACAACTACTTCCGACCCTTTCACTACAATAGTCCCGGAAACATCTGCCGATGGATAGCGGGTAGCATTAGGATCAGTTAAAACAACATTCTTCAGGTTAACATCATAACTGCCTGCAGCCACGTCCTTTCCTACAGCAATCATAATGTTAAGCACAGCGCCACTATTACCGGAGAATGTGGCATTTGTCATAGAGCTTAGCACAATACGTATAGCGCCATCGGGCATATCACGCGTTGCAAGACTATGACGTTTAGTGGTAGTACGGGCCACATCCACCAGATAGTCGCCATATTCATCTGTCATAATTGTAAAACCGTCCGGAAGATACAAGTCACACTGGAACCCCGTTATAGTCACAGCGTTAGTAAGTGAAATTGGAAGTTGCAACTGCGCAGCGCCATTCTCCACCTCAATCTTCGGCGGTAATTCCAATTTGTTGGCTTCATCGGCAGCAAAAGTGTTGCTGTGGGCCAACAGACCCACAACAACCATTATTGCGCATAATAATCGTCGTAACATTTTTGTTCCTTTTTATTTAATGGAAGTTTTATTCCCGTTCACAATGTAAATACCCTTCTTTAATTGTGAATTAACCTTACGGCCACTGAGATCGTAAATAGCAGTCTTGCTATCCGAGAAGGTTGAAGTAAGGTTTCCTATACCTGTCGCATCATCCATATTTATGATAATGTTTGCCGGTGAAGCCTCGTATCTGATTGCATTTACATCAGACAGCACGATGTTGTCTGCCACAAACTCCACAACATTATTCACATCGCCGGAAACTCTCAACTTCAGGTTTACGACTTCACCTTCATTCAGTTCATCGTTTATTACTGAGGCACATATTACACGGCATTTCCCATTTGCGAGTTTCTGTACGCATGTTTCGTGCCGGTTACTTATGGCCTCAGCACCCTCGTCAATCAGCTCTATACCTTCTGGTAATCGCAGGTCAAACTGCATACCCGTGTACTGCATGTCATTGGCACCTATACAAACCTTCAATTCACCTTCGCCATGGATATTCTGGCTATAGTCAGAAAGTGTGACTAACGTGTTCCTCATGGACCTCGCTTTACGCTGAGGTGCATAACTTGGCGAACCCTGACTCAGAATCACGTTCACCAAAGCAGCATAATCGTTAATCTCGACTACCCCATTGCCATCCATATCGGCAGCATTGAAGATAAGGCTTTCATCGGCATTCTCGAGAATGAAGCGAACCACGCCTGCCAAGTCGGCCACATCAATGTAACCGTCATTGTTTACATCGCCCATTGTGTAAGTCTTCACGTTAATGTAAGCCTTGACATCTGCTACTGCATATCGGTTAGCCTCAGGATCTGTAAGGACAATATTCTTCAGCACCACTTCATAGTTTCCTGCCTCCATTGTGCTTTTTGCTAACAATCCCAAGGTAAGTATCGTTCCACTATTGTTACTGAAGGTAGAATTCTGAGAAGAAGATATTACCACACGCAGAGCGCCATCATTCATAACCCGTGATGCAATAGAGTGACGTCGTGCAGTTGTACGGGACAATTCTAACATATAGTCATCATATTCATCTTCACACAACTGTATGCCCTCAGGCAGATAGAGGTCAAACTGGACACCTGAGATGGCATCTTTGTTTGTCATTACAATCGGCAGGTTAAACTCCGCACCTGCATTAACCTTCAGATTCTCTGCAAATGCCAGTGTATTGTCGGTCTGATATTCCTGTTCATCTCCGCCGTCTGTTACACGCTGAAGCTTTGCGTAGTATACTTTCCTGACGAAAGTACTGCCCTTATCTTCAGAGAACTGGAAGTAAACTTCCATCGTATTGCTGCCATCGAAGGCGGTAATTATGAAGCTGTCCCAGTCACCGCCGCCATAGACAAACTTGTTGTTGACAATGGAATAGGTTCCATTTCCGTCCTCATGATATGTATTGCTTGAACTACTGTACTCCAGGAATTCAACAACACCGCTATCATAGAAGGCAATTCTGTCATACGGAGGCGTAAGCGTACCACCTTCCTGAGAAACCTGCACATCGTTCTCGTACCTAGTATAAGAGCCGGAAACAATACTCCACTGGCCGATGATAGAACCAGTAATAACGGCACTCTCAATATCACTGCCATTTTGCTTAATGAAAATGCTAACGCCTCCGTCAGGCCAGTCCTTCAGTTTAAGTGTAGTGGAGGTCAGGCTGAGGACTTCTATTACGCCCTTTACATTCCCATTGCTATCAATAATATTCAGCGTATTATTGCTGAAGGAGTAACGATAGACTTCATCATGCTGCCATCCTCCTTTGTCATATTCCTTATAGTGTACGGTCCCGTCTTGTGAGAAAGTCAATAATATATAACTATTGGTATCAAAATCATACCTCCACGTTCCGAGGAGCAATGGATTAAGGTCTTCACCACCTTGTCCGCTGCCTTCATTATCCCAGTTCCATGTTAGAGTGTGGTCGTTGAACGTTCCCTGTACAACTCTACCGATAGAGTCTGTTACCCATGTACCTGTAATTGTACTGCCATCTACAACCCCTGACAAAGGAAGATGCTTAGTGGCTTTACCCAATGCACCAATGTAATAAAGCAGGTTATAGTCATCCAAATCAACACCATAGATATTGTCAAACTCCATAACATTACCAGAGTTCAATATCATGTCCTGACCGGAAGTACCATAGCTATAGGTCCAAGAGTAATTGCTACCGCTGGCTCTTGAGTACTTACATTGTGTGATATCACCACCGCTATATGTTATATTGTAGAACTCGTCATCGTCATATGTTACACCTGTGAGTTGGTCGTCTGCGTTATAAGTGAACACAGTATGATCCCTTTCTTCACCCTTTGAGTTATAGCATACCATACTCCCGGCAAATCCGCTACTATTCAGCGTAGCAACCCACTTAGTGCCATCTGTACAATTAAAAGTGATCTTGTCGTCATAAGAGATGGTATAGGTCTTGACTGAACCAGAGCTATTCCTGTCTATCTGTGTGACAAATCCCCTGCTGTCATAGTGGTAAGTGAATGTCTTGTAGTCATAGGTAGAACTCTTCAGCAGATTATCTGCAAAGATACGTTTAGCACCCAAGAATTCTCCTGCGGGCGTTGGGTCATCTCCACCGTCTGTTACACGCTGAAGTTTTGCACGACAAATTCTATATCCCTTGCTATCCGAATAGCGGAAAACAATCTCCATATTATTACTACCATCGAAGGCTGTAACAATGAAGCTATCCCAGTCGCCACTGCCATAGACAAACTTATTGTTAACAATGGTGTAGGTTCCATTTCCATCCTCATGATAAGAATTGTTAGAATTGCTGTACTCCAGGAATTCCACTGCTCCGTTATCATAGAAGGCAAACCTGTCATACGGAGATGTCAGCGCACCACCTTCCTGTGAAACTTGCACGCCATTCTCATAACGCGTCACTGTACCAGATACTATATTCCACAGACCGATGATAGAGCCATTGAGAACAACATTCTCGTATTGTTCTTCACCTTGTTCACTTCCAATAGCCACAATTTTCCCAAATCCGCTCCATGGTGCAGTTGATTTGTACAGATTTACAGAACCCTCTGGAACATGAAGAGTGGCATTAGCATTGACTGCTTTATCGTACCTTAGATACCAAAAAGCTAAACTTCCTGTACTTGGAGGTGTAGTGGCATAGCAGTAGAAATCCTTCAGGGAATTACAATCTCTAAATGCCCAGTTTTTAATTTCCTTTATCCCAGAACCAATGGTTACAGTTTGCAAGTTATCACAATTAGAGTATGAGTAACTATCTATCAATGTAACGTTGTCTGGAATAGTAACATTGGTTAATTCATCATTAGACCAAAATGCTCCATAACCGATTGCAGCAACAGTTGTTGGTATAACCGTATTCTTGCAACCATAAAAAATTGTGTTATCTGATTTCCTAACAATGGCATTGCAATTGTCTCGTGAGTCATATACAGTATTCTCCGGAGCAACAATTATAGTTGAAATAGAATTACAAGCTTGAAAAGCGTCATAGCTGATAGATGCAACACCACGCGGAATATATAAAGAAGCGAGAGACCTACAACAGAAGAAAGCACCAACTTCTATAGTGGAAAGTCTATCAGGTAAAGTCAAAGATGTTAAGTCGCTACAATAGATGAAAGCAGACTTCCCAATTGAGGTAACGCCACTAGGAATAATCACAGAAGTTATATCGCTTTGGAAGAAGGCTTGCTCATCTATAGCGGTTAGACCCGTGAAATACCTAAGTTCATCGAACGAAGTAATTTTGGCCAAATAGAATACTTTTCCTAAACTTGTTACTGCTGCAGCTTCTGCTTTACTCAGTTCTCCATCGCCATTTGTATCCCAATTCTGCACACATAGCGCTTTAACATTGGCATCGGCAAAGATGATGTTGTCGCCAGTATCATCACCACCTTGTCCGCCACCGTCTGTTACACGTTGGAGTCTAGCACTATAAACTTTTCTGACGAAGGTACTACCCTTATTTTCTGAGAACTGGAAGTAAACTTCCATATTATCACTTCCATCGAAGGCTGTAATTATGAAGCTATCCCAGTCACCACCGCCATAGACAAATTTATTGTTTACTATGGTATAGGTTCCATTTCCGTCCTCATGATAAGAATTGTTAGAACTACTGTACTCCAGGAATTCAACAGCTCCGTTATCATAGAAGGCTATCCTGTCATAAGGAGGTGTTTGGGCTCCAGTCTCCTGAGAAACCTGCACATCGTTCTCGTACCTTGTATAAGAGCCGGAAACAATACTCCACTGACCGATGATGGGACCGTTGAGAACGACATTCTCATATTGTTCGCCTCCTTGTCCACCACCATTATCATCCGCAGCTACTATACTGCTGGCACTACTCCACGGAGCTGTGCTGCCATATGTACTAATAGCTGTTGGTGATACATGCAATGTTGCATTAGCAATAGAAGAATTAGCAAACGCATTGTTTCCCGTTTCGGGTGCATTTCCTGCATAACAGTAAATATCCGTAAACCCAGAACAGTTATAGAAGGCATCCTCAGCTATGCTCTTCAGCGTAGAAGGCAGAGTGAGGGACGTGATGGAGGAGCAGTCCTGGAAGGCATGCTTGCCAATGCTTTCAACGCCCTCCTCTATAACAACCTTACTGAACTTGGAGCCGTTGAAGGCACCAGAGTAATACCACTCAGCATCAGGAATGTTGCACTTCACATATACCGTACCTGTGGAATTGTTGAAAATTGACCTGCCAAACGTCTTTATGCTTGAAGGAAGCTTGGCACTCTGAAGATTCTTCAAACCCTCAAAGGCATATTCACCAATCGACTCAACACCTTCAGGAATAACCAGATCCGTCAAACCCTCACAGCACAGGAAGGCATGGTCCGATATAGTCCGAACACTGGAGGGAATGGTTATGGAGGGCAGACTCTTACACCACTCAAAAGCATAACTGCCAATTGTCTTCAAACTGGAAGGAAAAGTTACCGAAGACAGCATCGAGCTAAAACTGAAAGAACGCTGGCCAAGACTCGTTACACCATTACCGACTATCAGGCGCGTTATCTTAGAGTCACGGAACACACCGTCGTTCGTGTCTGGGAGATTGCAGTTCAGATAGACGACTCCGCCACAGCCGTAGAATGCTTTGTTCCCGAATGTCTCTATATTGCCCGGAAGCGTCAGTTCCGTAAAACCCGAACAATTGCAGAA
>Ga0310786_10012592_pt1 | contig 10466 bp, 14 predicted proteins | sample AusTroGonzalo_MG_FD_203881 | JGI IMG/M metagenome (GOLD analysis project Ga0310786, IMG submission 203881) | Bovine rumen microbial communities from tropical cattle in Woodstock, Queensland, Australia - Gonzalo_03 (v2) (version 2) | ecosystem: Host-associated > Mammals > Digestive system >... | reverse complement strand
AAGACACAATGAAGTGTGCAAGTAGCATATCAAACCGAACAGCCACGGACAGCCCTCAGCTGTGATATTACGTGCAACTGACCAACAAGCTTTCAATGTGCTACCATAATAAGTATATCATAGAATGCATATTTTTACAATTATGTGAAAAAATTATTTTAAAACATTTTTAAAAATTTTTGCGAAAAATGTTGACAAATGTTTTTTGCCTGTGGTACAATGTCTATGTCAAGGAGGTAATAGTATGACAAGAAAACAAAAATTGTTGGATGAACTTCAAGAAGTCATCGACACAGCAAAGGCGAATTGTGACATCACGATGATGTGCACACTTTCGTTTTTGTACGGAAAAATAAAGGGAGGTTGCTATGATTAAGATTGACAAAGGCAATTGCACAATGACCGGTACAGGTAATGTGATAATGAGTGAAATCTCTTGTGCAATTTTAGAGTTTGTTGACGGCGTTGCAAAAGAAGCAGAGAAGTCAAAAAAGCCTGTGAAAAAGAGCGAAATTTTTTCTCAGGTTATGGCACAGATTGTTGCGTCAACAACAATGGCTTTCAAAACTTTGAACGATGAGGAGGTGTAGCATGAAGCGGTTGTTTTATTGGGAAAGCTCGCATGCGTATTTAGAAAATGATGGCGAAAAAGTATTTGGTCCACATCGTTTAAATGGAGGTAATTATGGCAGAAGTACAAATCGACAAGACATTTGCAGAAAAAATCAGAAAAGTGTTTGATGAGAAAATTGCTAAGTATATTGTGCAAAATCTCTTTCAAAAGAATGCTATTCTTGAGTACGACGAAACAATTGTCATTTTGCAAATTTTTGAGAATGGTCTTCAAGAGATTGAAAAGGCTCTCAAATAGGACACTTCATTGAGGGTTGCACCTAACAAAGCACCCTCTTTCCAGCGTCTCGCCGACGCAAAATCTACATAAAGGAGGTAATAGAATATGTTAGATACAATCAAAGGCGAATTGAGAATTTTTACAAGGGAGGTTGAAGCAAAAGACGGCTCAAAGCGTGTACTTTTCAATGCTTGCGTGGGCTATAGCAAGCAAGAAGACGGCTCATACATCAATGCGTATGTACCTGTGGCCTTTGCAAAAGACATCAAAAAAGATGTCCCATACAAAGAAGACAGCTTTGATGTTGTTGTGAAAGAGGCATTTTTCACAGCATACAAAGACAAGGACGACATCGCACGCTTGAAACTCTTTATCAACAAGGCAAAGTTTGTCAGTGTTGATGAAGACGAAGAAGACGAAGAAGACGAAGCGCCAAAAAAGAAAGCTCAACCAAAAAAGACAACAAGCAAAAAGTCGAAATCTGACGACAATTTCCCATTTTAAGAGAGGGCTTGAACAGCCCTCTTTTGTTGGTTTGGAGGTAAACGATGAAAAATGAAATTGTGAGTGCGAGAGGTGTCTATTATGACCTTGAAAAAAGCCCATACGAGTACATAGACGACTTCGGCAAAGTTTACAAATTTTCGAGTTTGAAAAAGCTCGACATGTTTAATGAGCGCATCATGGAAAAAGAGACAGCATGGAAAAAAGAGGTTGAAAAACTTGAAAAACTTGGCTATAAAGTCACTGACACCTATTTTACAAACATAAAACGCTTGCCTGAATTGATTTACAATGCTATGATATACAAATAGAGAGGTGATTTATGAGGAGCAAGCGTGGGCGTCCCTCAGGGCGCAAAAATTTACGACGAAATTCAAAGGGGTCAATTTTGTTGCCAAATGGTGAGAGAATAACCCCGAAAGAGCAAAGAGCGTTGAAGTCCGCTGTTGTGCTTGCAAACAGGAAAAGAAAGAAGCTCATTCAAAGCTTGCCAAAACAAGCGACGCAGAGATACCGCGATTTTGGAATTGACAGCGATTTTGTCGTGAGAAAAAAGTCAGCAAGTTTGGGGCGATTTAGGAACAAGTCAGAGTTTGAAAGTTATTTGAGAGGCATTCAAAAAATCAACAAAACGGACTATTTGGGACAAGTTGTCGGCACTTATAGGGACAATCTGAACAGAGCGATTGACAAGGTTTTCAATAGTGCAGGACAGCCACTCAAAGAGTTTGTGAACAGCTTGTCAAATGAGGAGCTGAGAGAGATGACACTTGACGAAAGCTTTGCAGACATCGGGTATGTGTACTATGAGCCCGTAGCGGTCAAGGACAAGCTCAAAAAGCTTAAATATCAAGTGACAATCATGCGAAATCGAAAAGCAAGGGTCGGTCACTTTGCAAAAAATTAAGAAATTCATGTGTGACTTTGAAACATCGACGGAGGCATGGCTTGAGTACGACACAGAGGCTCGCGTCTGGGCTTCGTGTATATGTTCGATTGAAGCCACCCCGAAAATTGTTGCAATGAACACAAACATTGACGACTTCATGAAAGCACTTGTCAAACTTGGAAATTGTGAGGCATATTTTCACAATTTGAAATTTGACGGCGAGTACATAATAGCATGGCTTTTCAAAAATGGCTATCGCTACCATGAGAAAGCTCGGAGTGCAAAAACATTCTCGGTTGTAATCAGCGACACAGGTCAATGGTATTCAATTGAAATCACTCATAAAGCATACAACAAGCGCTATGTGCGCACAACAATTTTTGACAGCTTGAAAAAGCTTCCTCTGAAAGTGAGTGCAATTGCAAAAGCATTCAAGCTTGAAGAAAGCAAAGGTGTGATTGACTATGACAAATACAGACCTGTCGGCTATGAGCTAACAGAAGAAGAAGTCGAATATATCAAAAACGATTGTGTGATTGTCGCAAAAGCTCTTTACATGCAATTTGAGAAAGGGTTGTCAAAGATGACAATCGGGAGCGATGCCTTGACAAACTTCAAGGCTGACATCGGAGGCAAAAAAGCTTTCAAGTACATTTTCCCTGTTTTGCCGTACGAAATAGACAACGACATTCGCAAGGCATATAAAGGTGGCTTTACAATGGTAAACCCGACAAGAGCAAACAAGGAACTTGACGGCTTCAATGTTGATGTCAACAGCTTGTACCCCGCCGTGATGTACGGCAACATGGGCTCGCTTCCGTATGGGTTGCCTAAGAAATTTGACGGCGAATATCAACGCGACAGCAAATACCCTCTTTACATTCAGAAGCTTGCATGTGACTTTAAGCTGAAAGAGGGCAAAATTCCAACAATACAGCTGAAGAACAACATGTCTTTCATACCTACTGAGTATGTGACAGACAGCAAAGGCATAGTTGACTTGACCCTCACAAATGTTGACCTCGAGCTTATGCTTGAGCACTACGACATCAAATATATTGAATATGTGGGAGGGTATAAATTTAAGGCAACTGACAATCTCTTTCGCGATTATATTGACTATTGGGCAGAAATCAAAGCAAACTCAACAGGCGGAACGCGACAGCTCGCGAAACTCATGCTCAACAGCTTGTATGGAAAATTTGCAACAAACCCAAAAAAGCAAAACAAAATACCACAATATCACAATGGCGAAATCTCGCTTGAACTGACGGAGCCAACGATTGATGAGCCTGTATATACAGCACTCGGAGCATTCGTGACAGCTCGCGCAAGGTCCTACACAATACGAAATAGCCAACGACTCTATAAGTATTGGGTGTACAGCGACACTGACAGCATGTACTTGACAGGGTTGACGGAAGCTGAAGCGAGCAAGGTCATCGAGATACACCCGACAAAACTCGGGGCTTGGAAAGTGGAGCACCATTTTTCAAGAGGCAAATGGCTGAGGCCAAAAACATACATCTTGAAAAGTGCAGAGGACGGGCTTTCAATTACTTGTGCAGGTATGCCTGACAATATCAAAGCCGACATCTTGTTGAACGGGGAAGACAAGGCTTTTGAATTGTTTACATACGGAGCAAGGTTTGAGGGCAAACTTGTACCGAAGCGCGTCAAGGGTGGTGTTGTGCTATTCAAAACGGACTTCACAATAAAGGCATAAATTTTGTATATTTATGTCTTTTTTGCTTGTATTTTTATTTGACATGATGTATAATAATACAAAGGAGGGCAAAGTATGAACGCGGGGCAGTTTTTCACGGAAAATTGGACTATCATTTTGAGTGGACTTATCACATTAGCGTCGTTGATTGTTGCAGTCGTGCAAGCTGTCAGAACAGGAAACAAGAAAGCACTTTTGGCCTTAAACGCGAAAATACCTCAGCTCGTCATAGAGGCTGAGCAACTTTTCGGTAAAGGCAACGGACTCGCCAAACTCAACTCTGTTTTGACAGACCTTCGAGTTTTTGCAATCGAGCACAATTTGAAAGTCGACAAAGAATATTTGATTGGCCAAATAGAAAGTGTTGTTGCGGCAACAAAAAATGTCAATGTGAACGCGACACCCTCGACAGAAGTCGAAGTTGTGCAAGCCAACACCCCTGACAATGAGCGTAGGGTTGAGAATTGCACAAGCAATAGTCAAGTTGATGTCAATATTTAAATGGAGGTAATAAGATGACACTTGAAGAAATGCAGGAAGCTCTTATCAAAGCGCAAGAAGAAAACAAAGCTTTGAAAGCTACAAATGACGAGCTCACAAAAACCAACAAAGAGCTCGGGGAGCGCAACGATAAACTCGTTGAGCACAACAACAAACTATTTGCTCGCCTGTCTCAGCCAACGACAGAGCAAGAGCAAAAAGAGCTCACTGACGAGGAACGAGAGGCAAAGCTTGTCGCAGACATCAGAGAGCAAATGAAAAAATTTAAGTAATGGAGGAAAAACAAAATGGCAAGTAAGTATTATGACGGCAACGCCGTTGACACATCATCTGTTGACTTGCTTTCAGGTGATATTTTGGTAAAAGTGACAAAGCAAGAAATTGACAGCAGAATTTTCGAGGGTGTATTTGGTGTATTCACTCGAAATGTACTTGAGACAGGCAGTCAATGGGAGGAAATCGAAGTCGGCAATCTTTCAAGTGCGGACTTTGACGCAACAGGCGCAAACGCCTTGACAAAGGCGTCAATGGACTTTGCGACACTCTATCACAAAATCAATCGCAGAAAGACATTCAAGGCGACCGTGAGTGACGCACAAGTGAAGATGTCAATGCTTTCAACAGCAAACATGGCACAGCTTGCAAGCGCTATCACATCAGAGCTTTACAACTCAAGTGCGATTGAAGATTTTGAGGCAATCAAGGACCTCTTGAATGACATCATCGCAGAGAAAAAAGCAATGGTGATTTGCGATATGAACGGCAACGGGGCAGACATGGATGCTCTGACGAAAGCTATTCAAACAATTGCAACAAACATGACACTTCCATCGACAAACTACAACTACTCAGGTTTCAAAAAAGCTTTCAACAAGAAAGAGGACTTGGTACTTATCATTGAAAGCACAACACAAGCAAAAATCAATGTTGACAGCTTGGCAAGTGCATTCAATATGTCAAAGAAAGACCTTGTTGCAAATATAATTGTAATTGATAAATTTCCGTCAATCACATTCACAAACCTTGCGTCTGACGAGGGCGTGACACTTGACATCGGTGAAACAAATTCAATCATCACATACAAGTATGATGCTGACGGAACAGACGCCGTTTCAGGAAGCCCTATCGCGATTTTGTGTGAAAGAAAGGCAATTGTTCGTGATCCTGTGGAAAGAGAGCTCACAGAACAATACAACGCAAAGGGTCGTTTCACAAACTACTATTTGCACGCAACCGATGTGCTCTCATACTCAACTTTGAGAAATGCAGTCGTATTTGTTGACTAACACAAAGAGGTTGAGCTTCGGCTTGGCCTCTTTTCACTTTATGGAGGTTTTATGATACCAACACCAGACAGCGAGCTCTATTTGTTGAAAGATGTCGAACTTGACCCTGACTACAACTACACAATCGACTTTGACACAAAGCAAGCTCAAGAAGCGTATTTTGAAAGCAAAATTGACAGCTCTTTTGAAATCAACGAGGGCTATTCTTTCATACGCTCAGACGAAACAATCAAAGTGCAGGCAAACATTGAAGACCTTGACGGCATAAACTATTTGATGTACAAAAACGGGACGAGGTGGCACTATGGTTTTATACTCAAAAAGCAGTATGTGAACGAAAATGTCACCCGCCTCGTTGTCAAATATGATGTTTATCAGACTTTTATGTTTGACTTTGAAATTGACGAGTGCTTTGTTGACAGAGAACATCAGGACCGCAAAAATATTCTTGGACATTCAATCTATAACACGCAACCTGAAAACTTGGAAATTGGAAGCGACTATGATGTCAAAAGCACAGAATATGTTGACACATCAAGCAAAAATTCAACAAACAATGAACTTTTTTATTTGATAAAAGCAAAGGAACAATTGGGAAATGATTTTTTTCCTGTGACAGCAAGTGCGGGAAATATTCCAACATCTTCATTTACAGGCAAACAAGCTGACGCAACTTGTCAAATGGGCAGTGTGCGCACAAGTATATATTTGTACCTTGTGCCAGCAGGAGCACATAGACAATATGTGAAAATACTAAGAAGCGGGGGGTCGAGCGGTCAATACAATCGTAATATTTGGACCTCAACTTTTGCACCGATTGAAAAATTATTTGAAGACACCCGTGTTGTTTCAATAACATTGACAAGGTATTTGCCTGACTTTTATCGTGGTTATGGCCATGATGACGAAATCGGAAGTGATTATGTTGATACTTTTGATATGACTCTCGTTCCAGCTCAACCGCCTCGCAATATTTCACTCGGTTTTTGTGCATACGACCAAAACACAGCTTATAAATTGCTTATGATTACATCTATACCAGCAAATGAAGAAATCGACAACAATTTGACAATGTGCAAATGGCGAGACTTAGAAACAAGCGAAATCACACCTGCCCCTCAGCCTCTACCTGACCCTACAAATTTGGCGTCAATGGATTTTGAAAGTAAACTTGAAACACATCCGTATGAATTTTTGAGAGTAAACGCGAATGGCGAAACAAAAGACTTCAAAAACGAAAATTTCACATCAAATAAAAACTTTTCAATGTATTTGAGTGTGGGTGTAAATGGTGGAGCTTTAATTGTCCCAAATGCGTACAACAATACAAAATCAACATACGACGCATTGATATTGAAAAACAAAATTGAAATCACGCTCAGGTCGGACAAATGGCTTGACTATACACTCAACAACAAAGCTTCAATGAATGGTGGCCTTGTTGTGAGCGGACTTCAGACAGCGCTCGGCATTGGACTCGGCGTTGCAACAGGTGGGTTGGGGCTTGCAATTATGGGAGGACAAGCGCTAAGTTTTGGAGGCCAAATTGCAAATGAAATGCTGAGGCGACGAGACATCAAAAATCAACCCGACGATTTGCGAACAGCCATAAGTGACAGCGAGTTGATATCATCAATCACAGGTTTATATGTGCGTTTTGATACGATGACAATCAAAGACACATACAAAAATAAAATTTATAAGTATTTTATGCACTACGGCTATAAATGCAACGAGTTTAAGAAGCCGAACACACGCTCTCGCTATTACTTTAACTATATCAAAACAATCGGCGCGAATATCAAAACAAACATCGACGCGGAATACAAGTCACAGCTTGCTGAAATGTTTGACAAAGGCCTCACAATTTGGCACTATCGCGACGCAAACACTTTCAAAGGTGTAAATAACTATGACTACGAAAACGCAGAAATGGCGTTGATTTAGGAGGAAATATGGCAGTCGAAATCAAAAAAACAACAACACAGACGCTGAGGGAATATCTTGTCAACACACAGACACTCTATTGGAAAAATATCGCAATCAATGAGTTTGAGTGGGAGGGTTTTCCTGAGGGAACAGACAAGAATTTGTTGTCAAGTGAAATCATTGAAGAATGGTTGTATGGCTTTGGCAACAATGTATTTTTCAAAGATGAAATGCTCGGTTTTTTGTGTCTGAAAGTTAGAAAACAAGGAAAAAATGTCGTTGGAAAACCGACAGAATATGTTGCTTATGGCAACGGCTACACTAAGACATTGAACCCTGACGAGTGTGTGCTTATCAAAAACAATGCTGTCGAACTATCAACACAGCAAGCTCTTGAGTATTATATCAACGCAATCGTTGACATCGAGCTTGTCAAGAGGCTTCGACGCAATGCACACAAAACACCATTCATGCTCGAAACTTCACCTGAAACCGAACTCTCAGCAAAAAACACATTCAAAAAGATTGAAGCAACAGAGCCTACAATCTACAAGAACAAAACAAGAGGCGACACTGACATAGGCGTCAATGTGCTCAACACAGATGTTGCGTACATCAATGACAAGCTCAACGATGAGAAAAACAGCTATGTTGCCGAAATTTTGACACTTCTTGGCATTGACAACTATGTTGAAGATAAGGCCGAAAGAGTACAAAGCGCTGAAGTGAACGCTCAAAAAGAGTATATCATGCAAGCTTTTGAAACAATGCTCGAGTGCAGAAAAAAAGCATGTGAAGAAATCAACAAGAAATTTGGCTTAAATTTGAGCGTCAGAGCCACAAAACAAAAAATCGAAGAAGAAATCGACGAAGACGAAAACGAGCCAAATTCAACAGAAGAAATCAATCAGGAGGGTGAAGATGAGTAAATATACAGCGCAGTTGCGCACAATCATTGACAATGAGTTTGACATCTTTGATTTTGAGTACACACGAACGGAAGCAAGCAAAGCAATTGTGAGTGACGAGGACCTTGAAGAAGGTTTTATCAATCATTTTTACTTCAGAGAAATTGGTTTTGAAACTCTTGAACGCTTCAAACACTATCTGAAAACAAAATGGCTTGAAAACTTAGGCGAATTTGACAAGCTTCTTGTTGCATACAACGAAGCTGTCAATGTGAAAAGCAATCTTGACTCAAATGTCAAAAATCGAAGTGTCTTCAATGACACACCAAAAAGCGCACTCGACGACACCGACTACGCTTCAAGCATAACAGACAACGAGCAAAAGTCAAATGGTTATGCTGGCATAACTGAAATTGAACTTTTGGAGCTTTATCACAACAACATACGCGACATACAGACAGAGTTTTATGACAGATTTGAGTCGCTATTTATGCAAATTTTCTAAACGGAGGCAATCATGGCTATTGAAGAAAATGAAGACTATGAAACAATAATTTCTAAACTTGTCGAACGGGTTGAAGAAGACCCTGTCCCAAACAATGTGTTTGACAGGCGAGAAACTGACCCTCTTGTTTTGCTTGGTAAAATGAACGAAATTATTTCAACATTCAGAAATATACCCGCAGGACCACCGGGGCCTCAAGGTGAACAAGGTGAGAAAGGCGACAAGGGCGACAAGGGTGACAAGGGCGACAAGGGCGATACAGGTGCACAAGGTGAACAAGGCGAGAAAGGTGACAAGGGTGACAAGGGTGACAAGGGCGACAAGGGCGATACAGGTGCACAAGGTGAACAAGGCGAGAAAGGTGACAAGGGTGACAAGGGTGATACAGGAGCAACAGGACCTCAAGGACCGGCAGGGCCAACATACACATTTGACAACACCCCAACAGAAAACAGCCAAAACCCTGTGACAAGTGATGGCATATTTCAAGCACTTAAAGCCATAGGAAATTTTATCATAGATGACACATATTTTGACCCTGCGACAAGTGCTGCTTCCGGCACAACAATGAGTTATATAAAAACCAAAAAGATTATTGGTGGACGTTCTTTGATTATAGTATGGGGAACAACACCCGAAACAAATTCAAATGGGTATATTACAGGTGCACCTTCTGGGGAAGCGTGGATTCCAACATCTTCAACGGGGGTAAAAGCAAATTTATTCACAAATGTTGCAAATTATAGGGTTGTTGCGATGCCATACGGGGGGACACAATATTCGTATGGTTGGAGAGTAATTCATTATATGCGCGATGGTTATGGTGGTTTTAATATTAGATACGGAAACTCTACAAGCGGGATTGCTTTCACATATATAATGATTGGTACGGAGGCGTAATATGACTGAAGAACAGAAAAACGAATATTTAGACTTGTTGGCTTGGTTTGACATATACTACACACAACACGAGCAAAAGCTTCGCAGGTTGCACACTCTCGGACAAAAAACCGATGACAACAAAGACCCGTATATAGAGCTCTTGTCACTTTATGCTGAAGCTGAAACAAAACGAGCGCGCATTCGAGAGCTGGAGGTGCTACTTGGTATATCATGACAAGGGACCACTTCTCTCTTATCGTGCTTTCTTCAACTTGCTTGTCGGAAATCGTGGCTCAGGTAAAACATGGGGCTTCAAAACTTGGGGCGTTGATGACTTCGAAAAACATGGTCGTCAGTTTATTTGGCTGAGGCGCTACGGCACAGAAATTGAACTCATGAAAAAGAGCTTTTTTGATGACATAGCGTCCAAATACCCGACACACAGCTTCTCAGTCAAGGGGTCGAAAAAGTCGGGTACATTCT
>Ga0310786_10012591_pt1 | contig 10466 bp, 6 predicted proteins | sample AusTroGonzalo_MG_FD_203881 | JGI IMG/M metagenome (GOLD analysis project Ga0310786, IMG submission 203881) | Bovine rumen microbial communities from tropical cattle in Woodstock, Queensland, Australia - Gonzalo_03 (v2) (version 2) | ecosystem: Host-associated > Mammals > Digestive system >... | reverse complement strand
CACATGTTTTCTGAAGGGGACGTTGTACCCTTGAACGAAAGCGAGGTGGAACATGGCAGAGAAGAAATCTAACTTACGCAAGAACTTTGATTGGTACTATGCCAATCTTGATTCCTTGCTGCCTGAATATTCGGGCAGATACATCGCCTTTTCTGATGGGAAGGTGATAGGGGCGTTTGACGATTTCATAGTCGCTGCCCAGAGTGCCATAGACAGAGGCCACCCGCTTGGCACTTTCGCCGTCCATAAGTGCATTCCCAAGAGCGAGGAAAAGCCGCTTGTGATTGTCTCTTCGTTCGCCGACTTCTCAAAGACAAGGGTATGAGCGCAATCGTCAAGGAACATGAAGGGGTCGTCCGTGAGATAAAGACGGAAGTCGTGGTTACGTCCACCCTTCCGATTACTGGTTCTACGGGTAAGGCCGTTTCCTGTACTGCACTTTGGGACACTGGTGCGAATGGCACTGTGGTCAGCGAGCGTGTCGCCAACGAACTTGGGCTTGAGCCGGTTGGCATGGTTACCGTCCATACCGCGAACGGCCCATACGACACTCCGATATACGCAATCGATGTCATGCTTCCGAATAAAGTCATGGTGAAAGGCATTCGGGCGACTGAATCCGATCTTCAGATTTGCGATGCGCTAATCGGCATGGATATCATAACTCTTGGTGATATGCTCATTACCAACGCGCCGAATACACGTTTCGAGTTTCGGATACCTTCCAAGGGAGCGCCGTCTCTCAAATAACCCCATGACCGCGCCGCCGGAGAAGGGCGAGGTGGGAGGGGCTACTAGTGAATGGCGAGGGGCTTGGCGCGGCGGGAGTAGTGCCGCGAGGGGCGCAAGGGCTGGTTTTGGCTATGCGTCGACTTGGCGGATGGTGTGGCCGAAGTGCCGCTTGTAGATGCGGTAGAACTGGTTTGCGGAGGTGAAGTGCATCGCCTTCACGATGTCGGCGACGGCTTCGCCGCGCTTAAGCCTGTTCTGGGCCTCTTCCATCCGCGCATTCTCTATCGCTATGCGGAGCGTTGTGCCGCCGATCTGCGAGAACCTGAGCTCCGCAAGCTTGCGCGAGCATCCGAGATGCGCGGCGACGTCGTCGGGCGAGATTCGGCGCGTCCGGTTGCTGTTGATGAAAGCCTGCGCCATGTTGACTAGCTTCGCGGTGGAGACGGACCGTGCCGTGGATTCGCCCGAAAACACTTCCTTTGCAGGGATGAGGATTTCATGTGGACGGCCCCGCCATTTCGGGTGGGTAAAGAGAAACTCCAGTTCGCGCACGGCCGTCCTTCCCATGGTTCGCATGTTGAGGACGACGCTTGAAATGCTCATGCCGCACTTCGCGTGCTGCGCCGCGTCGTTGTCCACCCCTACGATGGCGACCTGCGTCGGGACGGAAATTCCCTCCGCCCTGCATGCGTTTATGACATCTGCCGCGCGCATGTCGCTGCACGCCATGATGGCGGCTGGCTTGGGTATGTCGCGTACCCACTTCTTCAGTCGCTCGAAGAAGCGCTCGGGAGAGACGCGTCTCTTCGCGTCCGCAGTTTCAGGAAACACCGATGTCTCGAGTCGGTTCCTTTTCATTCTCGCGCGGAATGCCGACATGCGCTCCGTGGAGTAGAACGGAACTCCAAGTTCGTGGACATATCCCGCAGCCTTGTATTCGCCTCTGTTGAGAAGATGCTCAGCAGCGCGAAGCCCGACGTCTGCGTTGTCCGTCCATACCGATGCGACGAAGTCGCTACGGGCGGAGAGCCTGCGGTCCGTTATGTTCACCAGCACCGTCGGCGCTCTGGATGCGGCTATGTGCTTCATAGCGGCGTCGGTTCCTGGCATCGATAGGATGTAACCGTCGAACGGCTCGCCGTCCTCGTTTTCGAGTTCGCGCTCCGTGAAGAACCTGCCGGGCCTTACGGTGTCGAGGTGCCAGTTCGCGGTCTCGAACATCTCTTCAAGCAGCCCGACGAAATGCTCCTGGCTTGCAAAGTCTCGCAATGAGTACACGGCCAGGACGTTGTACTGCATTTTCTTCTTGGATGTCGAACTCATGCTGCGTATTATACACCGCCCTGCGGTCTGAGGCAAGTGGCTCGTCGTGTACATTTCGTTCCTAAAAAGGAATATTGCGTTTAGTTGAAATGGAATGTTTGCGCTTGCGCCGCCGCGTGGGATGTGGTATACTTGCCGCGTCAAAATACCCGTAGTAGTACAAACAAGGACAAACAAGAAAGGAAACGAAGACATGAGCATCCTGAAAGTGCACAAAACCGTCAGGGGGGGGTAAATTAGCCGTTATCCTTCTCGGCCTATGTGCAGTGCCATTTGCTTACGCAGGTGACGTATTCTCGGAAGCGGCTACATGGCATCAGGGATTCTACGGAAGCGGGACAATGGGGGCAAACAGTACGACGGCATTCCCCGACAAGCTCAAGGCTGGCGATTCGACGAGCGCGAACCACAAATTGACGCGAAACGGCTATGCATCGGGCGTCGAATTCGTGACGGACACGGTTGTCTATCCAAACCCCTATCCCCCATACACGTCCATGTTGAGCCAAGAGGAAACGGTTGCCTATCTGCCGCAGTCGTATTCGGGCAGCACCTACAACCTCTCGACCATTTCGTTCACGAACCCATTTGCCATAACGAATAGCGCCTCCTATACGCTCTTTGTGCGTTTCAAGTGGGACGGAACGGCAAGGAAGCAGAATACTGCGCGGTTCATCAGTGCCGGATATGGATATGGCGCAAAATGCGGTTTTTTGCTAGGCGTTGACACTAGCGGGCGATTCGTCGTGTATACGAGAGGCGGGGCAAGCGGAACTAGCACTTCGGCCACTCTATCTAGCCCGACTGTCTCTGCAAATCAGTGGACCGACTGTGCGATTGTGGTCGCCGACAACACAATGACAATCTACATTCAGAAGCCGGGAAGCGCCGTTCAGTACGGCGTCATGTCAACAAGTTTCGGCACGCTGGCGATGACAGGCTCTTCCAGTACGATTCACCTTGGCGGCGAAAAGGGGCAGAACGGCGGCGACGCCGTGGAGGTGTTCCCCGGATATTTCCATGCGTTCGCATCGTGGCAGCGCGCATTGAGCGCGGACGAGGTTAAGGAAGTCTTCGCCTATCCGATGACGCGCGACCTGGTGCGCCTCGGAACCCCCAACGGAAGCTCGCTTGAGTTCAAAGGCGCTTCGCAGGGCGGTGCGGCGGCTGGGTCTGCTACCGAGGACTGGGCGCAGTTCCCGGCGTCTGTCAACGCCGAGAGCGATACGGCTTACGTGTCGTTTACGGTTCCTGCGCGTGACGCTGGTCTTCCGCAGTTCCTGCGCGTCAAGTTTGCAGACGATTCGTCTAACGGCGAGCTGTCGGCGTCGGTCAATGGGGAGTATGCAGGAAAAATCTCCGCGCTTGCCGGCAAGGCATCCGTCATACAGGTGAAGGGCAATCAGATACGGGCTGGCGTCAATACGCTTGCGCTGACGAGAAACTCGTCGTCCGGCGACGTGAAGTTCGATGCCGTCGCTCTTGGCGGCGGATTCCGCATAGGCGATGCGAACAACAGCAAAACGGAGCTTGCCGAAAACCCGGCATCTACATCAAATCCGTTCTACGCATGTTGTACCAACGCGGTGTGGACGAACGTCAGGCAAAACCTAAATGCGCAAGGCAACGCCGACTACAGCCAGCAGAGAATCCATGTCTTTGTTCCCGATGAAGTTGCAGGGAATTCCAACTGCTCAGTCACTTTTACGGCTCGTGTGTACTTGAACAGCAATGCACACACATACGCTCTCTATGTCAATGGCGAGTCGGAGCCAGAGGCGACTATGGCCTACACGGCTGCATCTGCGTGGAGGGACTTCTCGTGCAAGGTGTCCGCATCCAAGCTTGTGCCAGGCTACAATGTCTTTCGTTTTGCCAACGTTACGACGACGGGCGGTTATCTTTACGCGTCTAGCGTAGACTGCTACAAATTCGAGCCGAAGGTTTCGTCCGGGTCCATGATCATAGTCTTTTAGGAGTCACGATGCAGAAGCGGGGAGTCTCGGCGTCCCTTGTCTTGGCGATGTTGGCATTCCGCGCCGTTGTCGCCGAGACCGTTCTATTCGACTTCGAGACCGAAGACGAGCGCAGGGCGATTCCGGCTCGTTCGGGCGAAGGGGTCTTTGTTTCGGCGACAAACGGCATGGTGGCTTCAGGGCGATACGCCCTGAGGCTTGCCGCCGAACCTTGGCGCAAGGGGAACGGTGGCTGGCCAAACGTCACGTTGAATCTGCCTGTGACGGATTGGCGAGGGTATGACCGACTGGTTGTTGAAGTCGTCAGCAGAATCGGCGCGCCGCGAGGCAGGGTGTTCGGTTTCATTGCGGGGCCGGATGGCGACTACAGGCGCGGCTGGGACATAAGGCCGATGCTGTCCATTCCTCGCTGTGGCTATAGGCAGTGGGTGATTCCGCTTCCGAAGAAGTGGCCGAACGGCATGTCTGCGGAGAACGTCGGGAGGCTGCATTTCTGCACAAAGGCGTCAGAGTTTCCCGAGGGGATGGAGATATGCTTCGACAGAATCGCCCTTCTCGGGAAGGGCGAGCCTCTGCCAGTTCCGCAAGGACCGTGCTGGGCGCGTGAAATCGTGTCGCTTGCAGCGGAGGAAGCATCGAGGCTTGGCGCGGCGAATGTGGCGGTTTCAAAGGAGCTGTCGCATTTCCGCGACTATGTCCGTTTCTGCCAGTTGGCGAATCGTTCTGCGTTCGCGTCGCCCGACATCGCGGTCGGCATGGCGACGTCGATGGAGAAGGTTCTGCCACGAGGCCGGATTTCCGCGCGTGACGTTCCTGACGCTGGCTTTCGCGTCAGGCTTGCTCGCGATGAGTACGAGAGCGTGCAGATAGTGACTGCCGCGCAGGGGTGCGACCTTTCCAACGTGTGCGTTTCCGTCGAGGGCGAACTGCACGGGGACGGATGTGTATTTTCGGCGACGAACATCGTCTGCGCGGCGGTTGGATATGTCGAGACGAAGAGGTTGCCGCCCTATCCCGTTGGCTTCAACGATCCGACGGACGACGCGCCTGGATACGTCCGCAAAGTTCGTGATCCTGAAATAGGCTGGTGGCCCGACCCCATTCTTGGCTTTCTCGGCAAGGTGTCCGTCGAGGGAACTGACGTGCAGAGCTTCTGGGTGAGGGTTCATTGTCCCGCAGGACAGAAGGCTGGTGAATACAAGGGCGTTCTTCGGGTGTCTGCCGACGGTGTAAAGCCGGTGAGGATTCCGCTTTCGGTGCGCGTGAACGGCTTTTCGGTAGGGCGGCAGTCCGCGTTGCCGCTTGCGGTGGCGTTTGCACCTGCGGTAAGCGACAGGTCTGTCTATACGAAGAGGAGGAAAGACCCCCTTGCGCCAGTCAACATGTGGAAGCGGCACAGAGACGAATGGACGGACTTTCTTGCCGACTACTTCATAGTTCCGGACAACCTTTACCATGCCGGAGGCCTGGACTTTGACGCGCTTGAGCGGCTAGGGAAGGGGAATCGGCTCGCGCTTTTCAACCTCGGGTTCTGGAATCCGCCAGACTCCACCAATGCGACGGACATGGCGAAGTGGCGCGACAAGACGCTTCCCAATCTCAGGAAAACTTACGCGGAGGCCAAGAGGCGCGGTTTGCTCGACCGGGCGTACATCTACGGAAGCGACGAAATCAGCAAGGACAAGTTTGCCGCCGTCGCGCTTGCGCTAGGCGAGTTGAAGTCAGAGTTTCCAGGCGTTCCTTTCCTGACGACAGCAAAGGACAAGGCCTTGGGCGTTGGCTCTCCGTTGAAGGACTTCGACTGGTTCTGCCCCGAGACGAGGTTTTGCGACTTCGACAAGATCAAGGCATCCCGCGAGGCGGGCCACAAGGTATGGTGGTACATCTGCTGTTTTCCTCATGCGCCATACGCCAACATGTTCGTCGAGTGCCCTGCCATTGAAGGGCGCGTCCTGATGGGCGCACAGGCGGTCAAGTACAGGCCGGACGGATTCCTGTACTACCAGATATCCGTATGGAACGCGCCGAGATGCATCGACAAGGGCCCGTTCACCGCGTTCGAGCCAAACAGCTATAGAGGCAACCACGGCGACGGGTCGTGGACTTACGTCGGGCCGGACGGAATCCCTCTTTCGTCGATTCGTCTTGAGAACTTCCGCGACGGTCTCGAGGACTATGCATACGCGAAGCTTCTGGAGCAGAAGCTCGGGGAAGTTGAGAATGGAAAATTGACAATGAAGAATGTCGACGGTGCAGTTTGGAGAGGCAGGGCGCATAAGCTGCTCGACGTTCCTCGGAAGGTTGTGGACACGATGACTAACTATACCGACGATCCCGCCGTCCTCTACCGCTGGCGCGACGCCATGGCGGACTTGATCGAGGAGGCCAGATGAGAACGCTATGCGGAACAATTCTTGCGGCGACGCTTCTTTGGGCGGCAAAAGCGTCGGAGAGCCGTCCCGAGACTTGGTTCCACATTATCGGAGGGAACGCCACGAAGGAAGGGTTGACCGCCGACATGGAGGCGCTGAAAGAAGCGGGGTTCGGCGGCATACAGTTCTTTCACGGCCAGCACGGCAAGGCGGAGGCGTGGGACGGAGTGCCGGAGCAGATACCATGCCTCAGCGCAAAGTGGGATGGGCTCGTCGCACATGTCGCCGCAGAATGCGCTAGGCTTGGGCTCACGTTCAAGATGCAGAACTGCCCCGGATGGTCGATGAGCGGAGGTCCGTGGATAGCGCCGTCGAACGCAATGCGCAAACTGGTGTATGCTAGACGCGACGTTTGCGGCGGGCCGGGGACAGCCCGCCCTGCCATTGCCGATATCCCGATTCCAGAAGGGTATCGTGACGCTGATAGCGACTGGCATGACATTTGCTACCTGGCATTCCCCACGCCGCTTGGCGACGACGAGGGTGGCGGACTTCTTGAACCGCTGTCCGTAGAGACTAATGGTGCGGTGCGGGTTTTTAAGTTTGGCGAGAATGTGACGGTCCGTACGCTGGAACTTCCTTCGCCAAACGACATGAGCCACGCCTGGTCGTACAATCCAGATACACACGTCCAACTTGAGGCGCGGACGGACGGCGGGTGGACTACGGTTTGCGACGTGGACTATCCGCAGGGCTGTTGGCAGGACCGCGTGCCGTTTTCGGTTGCATGTCGCGAGTTGGCTTCGTCGACTTGGAGGGTGACGTTTGACGCGCCGCACAGGATATCCATTCCGTTTGTCCGTCTCCGGTCAGCTGCGAGGCTCGACAACTGGGAGGGGAAGTCCGGCTGGGTTCTGCGAGGGCTGACTAAGCGTCTTGTGCCGCGTCAGGACGATGCCGCGTACATTCCGCATGATGCGGTGCGCGTGGTCAAGCCGGGGGAAGATTTGCCGGATGGGGCATGGACCGTCCTTCGTACGGGGCATGTGAATTTGAAGAAGAGAAACGGCCCGGCTCCAAAGGAAGCTATCGGCTGGGAGTGCGACAAGCTTGATCCAAGAGGGATAGAGGCGAATTTCGCCGGCTACATCGGCCGGCTGATTGACGGGCCGCTCAGGGACGGAAAGCTAAAGGGCGTGGTTGTTGATTCATGGGAGTGCCTTCGCCAGACTTGGACTTGGCGGATGCCGGAGCTCTTCCGCGATGCAAACGGCTACGGAGTGGAGAAGTCGTTGCCCGCGCTTTTTGGATGGATTGTAGGATCGCCCGCCGAGACCGACAGTTTCCTCCTCGATTGGAGGCGCACGGTTTCCGACTTGATTACGAAGAACTACTATGGGCGCATGGCGAAGCTGGCTCACGCGAACGGGCTTTCCGTAGCATACGAGACGGCGTTTGGCGACGTTATACCCGGAGACATACTTGAATACTGGAAATGGTGCGATGTTCCGATGTGCGAGTTCTGGCAGCCGTACACGAAAGAGACAGGCTCTGTGGGGCACCCCAACTTCAAGTCGGTCCGTCCTTGTGTTTCTGCCGCGCACCTCTATGGGAAGCGGCGTGTGGCGGCGGAGGCGTTTACGAACATCGCGCTCACATGGGACGAGAATTTCCGGGGCTTGAAAGAGCAGGCCGTGCGCCATTTTGCACGCGGCGTCACGCACCTTGTTTTCCATACGTGCACACACAATCCGCAGACGGACGGGAGGATGCCTGGCACCAGTTTCGGCGGGTTCATCGGGACGCCATTCGTGCGAGGCCAGACGTGGTGGCAGTTTATGCGTCCGTTTACCGACTGGACGTCTGAATGCTGCGCGTTCCTTGAGCGCGGCAAGCCGGTTGTCGACGTGTTGCGCTATCTTGGCGACGAGCTAGACCACAAGCCAGACGAGTTGGAGTATTTCCCGGAAGGCTTCAAGTGTGACTACTTGAACGCCGACGTCCTCTTCAACCGGCTGGACGTGAAGGACGGATGCTTCGTTTTGCCGGACGGGATGTCATACGCGGCGATATGGGTGCCGCCGTCTGTCATGGTTGCGCCGGCTACTCGCGCGCGGCTTGGCGAACTTGCGGCGAAAGGCGGTCGTGTCGTGTACGGTACGGCGGATGACGTGGTGGACGGAATGGGGCCACAGATTGTTTCATCTTCGCCGTTGCTCTGGTATCATAGAATCGACGGAGATGCCGATCTCTTTTTCGTGGCGGCGGACGAGAAGTGGTTCAAGGGGGGAGTTACGTTCTCGACGCAGCGTGGCGAAAAGACGCTCTTGCTCGACTTGGCGCCATTTGAGACGCGGCTTATTGATTTTTCGCCGATGGGATTGTCTTTCTCGACAGGATTGACAGGATTTACAACGCGCGCGCGAGTTTCCAGTGCAACACCTGCTAATCTTGTTAATCCTGTCAAAGAAGTTCCGTCGGTTTCGCTTGACTCTTGGACGCTGTCGTTTCCTCGTGGCTGGGGTGCGCCTGAGAGGATGAAACTCGATTGCCTTGTGCCTTGGAAAGATCTTCCTGACGTTTCAGAGGAGGGACGGGCGTTCTCCGGCACGGCGACGTACACTACGACTGTAGAATTGAAAATGGAGAATGGAGAATGCGTGGATGGGGAAAGATTTTTACTCGACCTTGGAGAGGTACGCGACTTTGCCCGCGTATTTGTAAACGGGCACGAAGTGGCCGCACTGTGGGCGGAGCCGTACCGCTGCGACATCACGCCTTTTGCGAAGAATGGCAGCAACGAGATTCGCGTAGAGGTGACGTCAACATGGTTTAACCGGCTCGCCTACGACTTCAATCAGCTTCCCGAAAAGCGCAAGACGTGGACGGTATGGACGGCGAGGGGCGTGCCATGTCTTAAACAAGGCGCATTGCTTCGTCCTTCTGGGCTTGTCGGCCCGGTTTTGATTCTTCGGTAATAAACTCTGAGGGGGACTGTCCCCGTAAACTAACCGAGCAGTTCGCCGAATGGCGAACGATAGAAAAAGAGGGCCACGCCGATTCCGGAGTGGCCCTCTTTTTTTACTTTCGAGATCCACCAATGGGGTCGGGCCTCGGAACTTCCGGGAGTTATAACTCTCAAAATTGTTGTTTTGGCATTGTCGAGGAGTTATAACTTATGGTATAATATGCGGCGCAAGGAAGGAGTGTTGTATGGTCTTACGCAAGAAAATAATAGAAGAGGTTCGTCCTTTTATCGGAACTGACGTCGTAAAGGTCATCACAGGCATACGCCGTTGCGGGAAGTCGGTGCTGATGTCGCAGATACGCGATGTCATTGTTTCAGAGGTCGACAAGAAGGCCTCTGTTTTCTACCTCGACCTTGACGACGAGGCAAATTCAAGGTACTTGAAGGCGGGGGTGCTGTTTAAGGAGCTGACGTCGATTCTGGACAAGCGCCCAAATCGCAAGACGTATGTGTTTCTCGATGAGGTGCATGACGTGGAAGGATGGGAAAAGACCGTAAATTCCATACGAAAGCGGAAGAATGCGGATGTTTACATCACGGGGTCCAACTCAAAGATGCTTTCCGGGGAGTTGGCGACGTATTTGACCGGAAGGTATGTTGAATTCTCGCTTACGCCTTTTTCCTATCGGGAGTTTCTTGAGGCTTCCGCTTCTTCCAATACCGACGAGGCCTTCAGGCGATACCTCGAGTTCGGGGGCATGCCGTTTCTTTCGGAGATAGGATACAGGGAGGATTCTTCTATGCGGTATTTGCGCGACGTGTACGGCGCAATACTGCTAAAGGACGTCGTAAGGCGAAAGGCAATTCGCGACGTCGATCTTCTAGAGCGGATTGTCCGCTTTGTGATGACAGAGACGGGGCACGTGTTCTCGGCAAGAAGGATTGTGGATTTTCTCAAGAACGAACGATGCGTCACGGCTCCGTCGACGGTCTTGAACTATCTCAAGGCGTGCGAGGATGCCTTCCTCATCCACAGGGTCGAACGCGAGGATCTGATTGGAAAGCGAGTACTCAGCGTTGACGAGAAGTACTATG
>Ga0310786_10012590_pt1 | contig 10467 bp, 5 predicted proteins | sample AusTroGonzalo_MG_FD_203881 | JGI IMG/M metagenome (GOLD analysis project Ga0310786, IMG submission 203881) | Bovine rumen microbial communities from tropical cattle in Woodstock, Queensland, Australia - Gonzalo_03 (v2) (version 2) | ecosystem: Host-associated > Mammals > Digestive system >... | reverse complement strand
CCTTACGCCGATCCTCTCCTGCCCATCCCGTTGAACCCGGCATCAAGATGTGATATTATAACCTTCCAGCAAAACGAAAGGACGAGACGAGATGACAAACACACCAACGACGATAGGGTTCAGGTCTATGTTCTGCAAGATGACGGGGATGTTCCTCGCCGTCATTGCCGCCACCGGACTTCAGGCGGACACGCTCACATGGAAGGGCGGCCTCACCAATGCGTTCACCTCTGCGGCGAACTGGACGAGCGCGGCCACGGGAAACGATGCCGCGCCGCAACCCGGCGATACGCTGCTGGTCACGTCGCCCGCAACGTTCACCGGCACCACGTTCGACATCGGCGAGGCCGGCATCACCATCGACAACTCGGCCGCCGTCTATTGCGGAGTTGCGTTCTCCGGCACGGGCCGTCTCGTCAAAAAGGGATCCGCCAAATTCAACCAGAGCACGACATGCACGCATACCGGCGGCACGGAAGTCAACGCCGGTGTGCTCCGGCCTGATGTTTACAATGCGACAGATATGTTTGGGCCCGGTAAGATATATATCACTGGAACCGGAAAACTCGAAGCCAGTTACCAGACCTTCACAGGGGGAATTGAAATTTCAGGGAACTATCGCGAGGCAATCGGAATAGCGAATACCTCGACGTTCAACTGCCCTGTCATTGCGACGGGAGACTTCTGGGTCGCTGACGGTTGGGGTAGTTGTTATTTCAATCAGGGCATCTCCGCGCCAGGCAGAAAAGTAACATTCACCGGAAACGGTGAAAACCGAAACTATTTCATCAAGGGCAAGCTTGAGGCCGGAGAAATCTATAAAAAGACTGTAAATCTGTTTACGCTTGAAGGCGATGCGCATGTCGCCTGTCCTAAATTCACGGTCATGGAAGGTACGGTTGTGCTCAAATCGCTTCTTGGTCTCGCTTCAGCTACGGTTACGTTACAGGGAGATGCCAAGATCAAGTCCAACATTCCGGGAGCGTTCGTCTCGTCACTTCAGGTTGGGACGGGCGATCCGCTTGCCGCTGGACGTTACTCGGCAACGGATTTGCCGGACGCGCTTGACGCCGAGTCGCAAGATATCCAAGTGGTAGGCGGGCTGGACTTGGCCTACTGGCAGGGAGGTGCCGAGGGCGCTTGGTCGGTGGGCAGCAACTGGTCGACCGGTACGGCGCCGCGGGATGGCACCGTGGCCGTGTTCACCAATGGCGTGGACCTGGTCTGCGAGCCGTTCGATTTCGGCGCGAACGGCATCACGCTGGTGAACGAATCGGTCGTCATCACCCAGCGGACGATGTTCGCCGGAAGCGGCATGTATCGCAAGGCCGGCAGGGGCGCGATCTACTATTACGCGGAGAGCAGCTACACGGGCGGGACGATGCTGATGGACGGCGAGGCCGTAGTGAGGTATAACTACACGAATCTAGTCTTTGGCGCGAAGACAGGAAAAGTCGTGCTGTTGCGCAATGCCGACGGCAAGCTTGCGAAGATCAGTTCTAACGGTTGGTTCAACGATTTGCGGTACCATTTTGAGATCAAGGGTGCCTTGACTGGAAACTATCCGCGCTTTCAGATCGGCAACTGCCTGCACCTTACGACGGAAGCCTATGTGACATCCGATTCGGACTTCACGGTGTACCGTGCATGGGGACCTGTCAGATTTGATTGCCCGATCTCGGCACCTGGACATACAGTCAGGTTTACCGGAGACAAAAACCTGAAAGACGGAGTGGATCTGAATCACATATCCTATCTCTCCGAATCCGTGGATGCTTCCATCAGCAAGGAGGGGACGCACCATCTGCGGCTGGACGGAGTCTCGACAGGCGTGGATAACAAGCTTGCGGTGAACGGCGGCACGTTGACGCTCAACACGAACGCCGCATGGGGTGGAACGAACGTGACGGTCGCGGCCGATGCGCTGCTGGTGCTGAAGGGCAACCAGAATCTGGCGGATTCAGCCACGCTGACGGTGGCGTCAGGCGGCAAGGTCGATGTCGCGGAGAATGTAATGGTGTGTGTCAACGACCTCGTGGTCGGCGGCTCCAGGAAGTATCCCGGCCGATACACGGCGGCAAACCTCGGCACATACATTCAGGGTGCCGGAACGATCAAGGTCAACGGCAACGGCATTGTCATGATCATACGCTAAGGCACATGGCAAGATGAAGGCGTTGATTGTTCCTGTTGTGGCCGTTGCCGCATGGACGTCGGCAACGGCAGGTGGGAATCTGCTGACGTTTGAAACGGATTTTGAGACGACTGCTGAGGGGTGGTACGGCTGGAGGCCGGATTCGGCGGTGCCGGAACGGGTGCAGGACGGCGCGGTTGGTGCGTGGTCGATGGAACTGCGCGGCCAGGAGAGCGTACGTACTCCGTTTGTCTGGGACGCGCTCAAGCCGGAGACTGACTACACCGTGTCCTTCTTCGCGAAGGGCGACGGCGGGCGATTGTCCATCGCCCTCGTCACGGTCAACTGGCGCTGGATAGGGGCGAACGGCATTGCCCTCGTTCCCGATTGGCGCCATCACAGCTATACGTTCCGGACAGGTAAGAAAGGCAGTTTTGGTCGGGCTTTCTGCGTTCAGATGACGCATGGGCGTCCCGGCGAGTGGTTCCGCGTCGATGGCATCAAGATCGAGGAAGGCGGCACGGCGACGCCCTACGAACCGCGTACGGTCCAGATGTCAGCGGCGCTAGAAGAACCGGGGGAGATTCATTTTGTCGAGGACGGCGCGCCGATCATGAAGGTGCGGGCGACGGGTGCTGACGTACATGGTGCGGCGGAGGCACTGACGGTCGAAGTCGTGGATGCGCGTGGCACGGTGCTGGCGGCAAAGTCCTTTTTGGGCGGGATGGCTTCGCTCGCGCTGACCAATGCGGCGGGAAAGGGCTACTATCCCTGCAAGACGCGCATTCGGACAGCTTCTGGCAATGTCCTCGCCTGTCGCGAGACGCCATTCGTCGTGACGACGCGATTTGAAGGAAACGATTTCTTTGGCATCCAGCAGTCGTCGGGAGTACCGATCGAGGCGTTGCGCCGGGCGGGTTACCGGTGGATGCGGTCGAACACGAAGTTCTGGCTGTGGGAGGAAAAGGACAGACCTCATCCGTTCACCGGCGAGGAACCCGTTCTACAGAAGAAACCTGGAAGCCTGAAGCTCCTTGGGACAGCCTGGGGCGATCAAGCGCCAAAATGGGCGTTAGGACCGGGGCGGACAAAATGGACGGACGACTTGAACAAAGCGACGAACTTTCTGGCCAACCTCGTCCATACCACGACGAACGTCGTGGACCAGTACGAAGTCATCAACGAACCGGATCTGACCCTGCCGCGCGAAAAGGGAGTGTCGCTCGTTGAGGCGTGCGACTACTATGCAAAGGCTGTGGAACTGACGGCGAAGTACGTGCAACCTACCGGCAAGCCGTTGCTGATTGACGTTTCCGGTTGTCGCGAGGGCAACGATTTCGTTGACTACGTCCTCTCCAAGACGCCCGAATCCGTTGACATTGTCGCGATCCATCCGTACAGCTGGCCGCGGGAACTGTCGGAGGACGGACGTGCCGTGTCGGATCCAGAGACGGGCGGATTTCTGGATGGTCTCACCGTCAAGGCGGCATTGCTGAAGAAGCACGGCAAGAGCCGGATGACCATCGGCGAACTCGGCTGGGCGTTGGACATGGCGGCGCCCTACTCTTCGCAGAGCGCGGCCAAGTACGGCTGGTATCTCGCGCGCATGCATCTTCTGGCGCGCACGTTCACGTCCATCGAATACATTATCTGGTATGCGCTGGCGAATGCGCCCGAGAACGGCACGTTCGACTACGGGATCTGGCGTTCAAGCCCTGCGGACGGATCGCGTCCGTTGCCAGCCGTCGCCGCCGCCTGCGAGGCCGCTCGCCGCATTCCCGAGCCGGGCACGGGCGAGGTGAAGGCGATTGAAGGCGACGGACTATACATCCTCACGTGGAAGCGGGAGGATGCCGTTCACTACGCCTATTGGACGGACGAACCGATGGATGTGCCGTTGGGCAGGCTGGACGTTCCGCCACGCGCGGCATTCGACTTTACGGGACGAAAACTCGATCTCTCCAAGCTGACTCTGTCGGGCGGCCCGGTTTATCTGGAAGTGGACCCCAAACAGGCCACTGCGTTCGAGGCGGCGTTCCGTGCCGTCGCGGCAAGGGCCTACGCCAAACGTCCCGCCCTCATTCGCGAAGAGGTCAAGGTTCGCCGGTTCTCGGGCGACTGGAAGACCGTCGATTTCACGGCCGATACCGCCTGCGTGTACTTGGGAGGGAAGCGCACTGACGTCCAGCCGCCGGACCCCACGATCCAGTGGCATGGAGGGGAAGACCTTTCGGCCAAGGCGCTTCTGGGCTGGGACGAAACAAACTTCTACTTCTTCGCCGCCGTGCGGGACGATGCCCATTACGTGCCGAAGACAGGTTTCGACAGCTACATGAACGACATCGTGCAGCTGGCGTTCGACCCGAAGGACAACGCGAAGAAAAACGCCGGCTATCTCCCCGACGATTGCGAGTTCGGACTGTGCGAGGGTCAGCCGCTCTTCGCCTGGCGCCGTCCGGGCGCGGGAAAACCCGATATCGTGCCCGGCGATCTCACGCGTATTGTCCGGAAGGACGGCATCACCGAGTATCGTGCGGCGATTCCCTGGAGCCTGATGGGGCTGGAGGTGGTGCCGAAGGCATTCGGTCTTGCGTTTGCCATACGCGACAACGACGACAACGCCTGTTCGCGCTACTGGCTGGCGTTCGGCAACGGCATTGCGGACGGCAAGCGTCCAGCCCGTTTCAAGAGGGCGATACTGGTCGATTGACCGCCATGCCCGACCGAGAATATGGTACAATAGGCGGCGCCTATAGATGAAGGCTTCCTCAAAAAGAAAGGACACAACGTAATGAACAGCATAGTGACGATGCCGAAACGTACGATCTTTAGCATGGCCGTTGCCAGCGCGCTGGCGGCCGTGACGGCGGCGCAGGCGCAGCCGAAGGCACCCGACGGCCCCGGCGAGATCTTCACGCAGGGCGAGTTCTTCGTCGGCTGCAACTACTGGGCGCGGCATGCTGGCATGTACATGTGGAGCAACTGGCGGCCTGACGTAGTGGAACGCGAACTTTCGGAACTCGCCAAGTATGGAGTCCGCGTGATGCGCGTGTTTCCGCTCTGGTCGGATTTCCAGCCGCTCACGGGCAACTGCCGTGCGGGCGGGGACTACAAAGGTTTTCTCCAGAACAACGGTCCTCTGCAGAACCACGCTGCCGTGGACGAGGAGATGATGCGGCGCTTCCGCTTCTTCTGCGACGTCGCGCAGAAGAACGACATCAAGCTGATCGTGGGCATCATCACGGGCTGGATGAGCGGACGGCAGTTCGTGCCGGTCGTCTTCGAGGAGAAGAATGTCCTAGTCGATCCCGAGGCGGTGATGTGGGAGACGCGGTTCACGAAGTATTTCGTGGAACAGCTCAAGGACCATCCGGCGATCGCCGCCTGGGATTACGGCAACGAGTGTAACTGCATGGGCGCGGGCCTTGCAGGCCAAGCGGCCTTCTACAACTGGATGGACCACATCGGCATGGCCATCCGATCGAAGGACCTGACGCGTCCCGTCGTCTCCGGCATGCACAGCCTCTCTACTGACGAGAGACATTCCGTCAACGTCCGGCAGAACGGCGAGATAGCGGACATCCTCTGCACGCACCCCTACGCGCTCTACGTGCCCGGCTGCGGCAAAGAGGCGTTCAACACGATGCGGACGGCGCTCCATCCCACAGCTGAATCTCTGCTCTACCGGGACCTCGGCGGCAAGCCGTGCTTCATCGAGGAAGTCGGCAACCTCGGCAACGAGTTCGCGAGCGAGGCGCGGTCTGCGAGTGGCCTACGCACGACCATGTTCAGCGCCTGGGCGAACGACCTGAAAGGTGTCCTCTGGTGGTGCAACTCCGACCAGGAAGGTCTCGATTTCCCGCCGTACAACGGTACGGCCTGCGAGCGCGAGCTTGGCCTCCTGAGAGACGACTACTCGCCTAAGCCCGTCATGCTCGAAATGAAGAAGTTCCAGGATTTCCGGGCCACCCTGCCGTTCAAGAAGCTGCCGCCCCGCAAGCCGAACGCCGTAATCGTTGTTCCTGAGAAAGTGGCCGGTTGGACTCAGGGTTTCGGGTGCTATCTTATGGCGCGGCAGGCCGGGCTTGACCCGAACTTCGCCGGTGCTGAAGTCGGCGAGCTTCCGGAGTCTGATCTCTACATCGTCGCCTCCGTTGACCGAGATCAGGGCTACACCTATCCGGCGCAGAAGAAATTCTTCGCAAAGGCCTACGAGGGCGCTACAGTCATGGTGATCGTGGGCGGTAGCGCGCGCTATACGCATTTCCGCCAGATGACGGGACTGGAAGTCGACTATGGCGCACGTTCGCCGATCGACCGCACCTTCGTGCTGGACGGGACGACGGTGTCGTGCCGCGACGATTTCACGATGAAGGTGATCGCCCGCGAGTGCGAGGTGCTGGTGAAGGCCAAGGCTGACGACGAGCCCGTATTTACGCGCTTCAAGTACGGAAAGGGCAACGTGCTCGTAGTCAACTCCCCGGTGGACAGGGCGGCAATCAACCGCAGTGATTGTTTCACGGGCAGCAAGATCGCGCCGTTCTACCGGCTTTTCCGCACGGCGGCCAAGACGGCCGGAATCAAGACGAAGGTCGTCAAGGGCGACTGCCCGTACGTGTGCTTCACCGAGCATCCGGCCAAGGACGGCAGCACTATCGTCATGGCTATCAACTTCGAACCGCGCGCTATCGAATGCCCGATTTCGATCGATGGCAAGCTGGGGACGGTCTGGCGCGGAAAGGTGACGGACTCTTCCGTATCGCTGGAACCGAACGAAGCGGCACTCTTCGAGGTAAAGTGACGATCGCAAGCCTGTGAGACGCCAGATTCGCTTCCTTAGCGTTTTTTATCTTCGCATTATTGGTTATTCTGCACGATGGGTTTGATATACTTTCTGTCGGCAAACAGCAGATAGAAAGGAAAACCATGAAAGTGCAGAGTCGTTTGACAGGTACGGCAATTCTGGCCGGCATTTTGCTGGCGCTTACGCCATTGGCAAGTCTTGGCATGCAGGCGCGTTGCGCCGCATGCCCGAGTGCGTGCCGTTGCGAATGCGAGTGCGGGTTCGTCTCGATCTTCAATGGGCGCGACCTCGACGGATGGATCGGCGCAAGGGACCTCTACTATGTGGAGAACGGCGAGCTCGTGTTCAAGGAGGGCCCGAAGAATTTCGGCAACCTCTTCTACCACAAGCCGTTCGCGAACTTCACAGCGCGTTTCTCGTTCAAGCTCGTTCCCAACGGCAACAACGGCTTTGCCGTCCGCGCCGGCAAGGAGTGCGTCGAGGGAGGCGCTCTCGTGGGCGGCAACAAGATCATGGCCGATGCCGCGTACAACGGGATGGAGATACAGGTGCTCGACAACTCGGGCGACAAGAAGCAGCACCTGAAGGCGTGGCAATACCACGGCTCGATCTATGGCGTCGTCGCCGCGCAGAAAGGTGCGCTTAGGCCAGTCGGCGAATGGAACGACGAAGAGGTGACGGTGGACGGCGAGAATGTGACTGTTGTCCTCAACGGCAAGACCATCCTTGCCACAACGGTCACGGATCTGCCGACTGACGGCACTACGCCGGACGGCAAGCAGCACCCCGGCCTCCACAACAAATCCGGCTACATCGGTTTCCTGGGCCACACGATGCCCGTCCGCTTCCGCAACATCCGCGTGAAGGAACTGTGATGTCATACGCAGAGCAGATGGCGCGGCTCACGGCGCGCAAAATAGAGCAGACGAAGGAGAAGCAAGCGAAGCTTGGCTCGAGGGACGAGGACGACTACGGGCTCGTCCTGCCGCCGGAATCCTTCAAGCCCGACCTTCCCGTACGCGATGCCACCGGACAGTTCTCCGGTCCGCGCGCTTGGGCCGCGAACTTCCGCTGGCTCATGGAGCACCATCCGCTGTACATTGACCCCGATGATGCCATCGCCGGACGTTGGATGTTCATGCTCTCCCGCATGCGCCTCGGCTACCAACTCTCGCGCTCCAACTTCGCCTTCGACTACTCGCACCTAGAACCAGAGCAGAAGAAATACGACATCACCACCGGCATCGGCAAGGACGCCCACTTCGCGCCTGACTACCAGATCGGGCTTGATTTAGGATGGGGTGGCCTTCTGGAAAAGGTGTGTGCGGCGCGCCGTACGTTCCGGGACGATGCCTACGCTGTGGAGCTGATGGACGCGGAGGAGCAGGCGATCCTCGGCGTGCAGACCTGGACGCGACGCCTCGGCGAAGCCGCCGCCGACCGAACGATGACGGAGGAGGACCCCGTCCGCCGCGCCAACCTCGCCGAGATGTCGCGCATCTGCCTGAAGCTCGTGGACCAACCGCCAGAGACCCTTCGCGAAACCGTGCAATGGATCGCCATTTTCAACATGGCCAGCCGCACGTACAACCGCGACGGCGCGGGCGGACAGCTCGACGAACTGCTACGCCCATACTACGAGCGCGATCTCGCCGCCGGACGCGTCACGGACGAAGACGCGGAGTTCTACTGCTTCTGCCTGCTCCTCAACGACCCTCACTACTACCAACTTGGCGGGCCGGACGGCGAAGGCAAGGACCAGACCTCCCGCATGAGCTACATCATCCTGGAGGCGGCGGCAAAACTGAAGTCCTCCTGCAATCTCACCATACGCGTATGGGACGGTATGGATCGTACCCTTTTCCGGAGAGGCGTAGAGATACTTCTCGCCAACCGTCTCGGCTACCCCCGCTTCTCCGGCGACAAGGCGCTCGTCGAGGGCTTCATGAAGAACGGCTACGACGCCTCGCTCGCACGCCGCCGCATCGCGGTGGGCTGCAACTGGATGAGCCTGCCCGGCCTGGAGTACACGCTCAACGACGTCGTCAAGATCAACATCGCAAAGGTGTTCGAAGTAGCGTTCGGGGAATCCGATTCGTGGGAGGAACTTCAAGCGAACTACCGCAAGCACTTCGCCGCCGCCGTAAAGGTGACGGCCGAGGGTATCGACTTCCATCTCGATCACCAGTACCTCAATGAGCCAGAGCTTCTGCTCAACCTCCTCTCGCACGGCCCGATCGAAAACGGCAAAGACGTCTCGCACGGTGGCGCGATGTACTACAACATGGCCATAGACGGCGCGGGGCTTGCAGTGGTTGCCGACTCCTTCGGCGCCATTGAACAGCGCGTCGTAGACGAGAAGGTGCTGACCTTCGCCGAGACGAAGGCTGCCGTAGCCGCCAATTTCGAGGGCGAGGCAGGCGAGCGCGTACGCGCCTTGCTGGACTCCGCCGGACGCTACGGCGCGGGCGGGACGCGCGCGGACGCGTGGGCCGGGAAGCTCACCGAAATACTGAACGGCGAGATTGCTGGCCATACTACGCCGCACGGCTTCAAGCTCATCCCCGGATGGTTCACGTGGGCGGACACGATCCGCTTCGGCAAGACCGTGGGCGCAACGCCAAACGGACGTAAGGCCGGCGAGCCGATCTCGCACGGCGCAAATCCGCTCCCCGGTTTCCGCAAGGACGGTGCGCTGACGGCGATGGCGACCGCCATCGCATCGGTCCAGCCTGGCTACGGCAACACCGCGCCTTGGCAGCTGGAAGTCGATATCGGCCTTGCGGATGACGCTGATGCCGTAGACAAGGTAATGGCTCTCATAGACGGGCACTTCCAGATGGGCGGCACGCTCGTCAACATCAACGTGGTTGATGCCGAGAAGATACTTGAGGCACACAAGGATCCGTCGAAGTATCCTGACCTCGTCGTGCGCGTAACTGGCTTTACCGCCTACTTCAACTCGCTCTCGCCGGCATTCCGTCAGCTCGTGGTGAAACGGCTCATACGGGAGGCCGTATAGGCCATGCCTGCTGAGGGCTCCATTCCGGCGGCGAAAGGTGTCGTCTTCGACATCAAGCGCTGCGGTGTGAAGGATGGGCCCGGACTACGCACAAGCGTCTTCCTCAAGGGCTGTCCGCTCCGTTGCGCATGGTGCCACAACCCGGAATCGCAGTCCGCCAAGATCGAGCATGCCGCCACTACCGGCGAAGTCTGCGGACGTGAAATGTCCGTGGAAGAGGTGATGGACGAAGTAAGGCGCGATGCAGTGTTCTACGCCTCGTCAGGCGGCGGAGTGACCCTTACCGGCGGCGAACCGGCGATGCAACCTGAATTCGCGTTCGCACTTGCTTCCTCCGCGCGAACGGAGGGTTTTCATGTGGCGTTCGACACATGCGGTTTCGCGCAGTGGTCAGTGTTCGAGAGGTTGCTACCGGCCGTGGACCTGTTTTTGTACGATCTAAAATGCATGGACCCGGCGAAGCACCGCGAACTGACGGGCATGGACAACGGAGAGATAATTGAGAAC
>Ga0310786_10012587_pt1 | contig 10468 bp, 9 predicted proteins | sample AusTroGonzalo_MG_FD_203881 | JGI IMG/M metagenome (GOLD analysis project Ga0310786, IMG submission 203881) | Bovine rumen microbial communities from tropical cattle in Woodstock, Queensland, Australia - Gonzalo_03 (v2) (version 2) | ecosystem: Host-associated > Mammals > Digestive system >... | reverse complement strand
GAACAGGCCCTCTTTGTACTGGCCGTAGAAATATGCCGCAAGCTCGTTGACCCTGTTTCCTCCTACAAAAGGCTTGAGGGAGAGCATGTCTGCTCCTACCCTGAACAGGGCGTTGCCTGCGGTGCGGTTGATGGCGAAGTACAGCTCAGGAACACCTGAATTCTTGATATAGTTTGCAGATGCGCCGTCAGGACCGCAGGAAGGATACTGCATCTGCCATATCCCGGCTGCTGAGAGAGACCATCCGTCCTGGAGCTTCTTGTCAATCTGGACGTACGGAGTACGGCTGAACGGACCGAACGGAGCTCCGCTGTTGAGGGAGATCACGTCAGGCATGTCGGCGGCCATGGGATGCACGCCCTGTCCAGCCTTCAAGGTAACTCCATTATCCCATCCAAGGGTCATGTAGGCCTGGCGGAGACGGAGCACTGCCGTACCCGTCACGCCGCTGGGGCCGTTGTAGAAGTCTGCCTCTATCTTGGCACCCACTTTCATTCCGTTGAACTCGTATCCGCTCACGTCGACGCCCACGCGGGAGGTGATGGCGGTGAAGTGATAGGACATCACGTTGCCTTCATAATTGGCAGCCGTAGGCTTGGGGACATAGTTGAACAGGTCAACTGTACCGGCAAGGCTTTCTTTAGTATCCACGTGAGCGTAGTTCCTTATAAAGCCATAGAATTTGAAATTGCTCTCGTTCTGGGCGTAGGCGCCGGACAGAGTCAAGAAACTGATTGCTAATGCAAGGAAAAGTTTATTCTTCATAAAAAAAAGTTTAAGCGAACGGGAATATTACCGTAAGCCATAAATAACCTAATACAAAACCTATGATACCTATCAAAATGCCCACTCTGGCCATGTCCCTGGTCTGTACCATGCCAGTGGAACTTGCTATGGCATTTGGAGGTGTTGAAATTGGCAGGACCATGGCAATGGAGGCGCAGGTAGCGACAAATATGATCATTGCGTGAGTTCCTCCCAATGCCAGGAATGCGGAATGGTTGGCAGCAGCAGGGTCTGACATTCCCATTGCCACTACAATAAGGATAGGTATGAGCAGGGCCGCTGTCGCAGAGTTGCTGATGAAGTTGGAAAGGAAATAGCATACCAGGCCGGCTATGACGAATACCAGCAACACAGGAAGTGACCCGAAAGGAATGGCGTTGATAAGTACCTCGGCAAGGCCTGTCTGCTGCAGGTCAGTACCCAGCGCAAAGCCTCCGGCAACCAGCCAGAGCACGCTCCAGTTTATTTCCTTTATGTCTTCTTTCGTGAATATTCCGGTGGCTGTGAACACTCCGAGCGGAATGAGCGCCACAATGTTGGAATTTATCTTGGTTATGCTCTCCGTAGCCCACAGAATAAGGGTCAGGAAGAAAGTGACCCACACCGTGTAGCTCTTCCAGTCTTTCTTCACCTGGCCTTTGGGTATCTCGAGCACAAGTTCCTTTGTCTTGAACGGGAAGAAAGCCTGAAGCAGAAGCCAGGCTATGAATATCATGACCAGCACGTACGGGATCATATGCGCAGCCCACTGCGCGAAGCTCACCTCTATCCCGGACTGCGCCAGGAAGCGCACGGCGGTGGCGTTAGGAGGCGTTCCAATCGTCGTTCCGATGCCTCCCAGGTTGGCTGCCACTGGGATTGAGAGCGCCAGACCCACCTTGCCCTTGTCGTCAGCAGGAAGCACGGCCAGCACCGGAGCCAGCAGCGCCAGCATCATAGCGGCGGTGGCGGTGTTGCTCATGAACATGGAGAATATTGCAATGACGATGAGGAAGCCCAGGAGGACCCAGCGTGGCTTGGTTCCGAAAGGCTTCAGCAGGACTTTGGCCAGCGTCACGTCAAGGCAGTACTTTTGCGCCATTATGGCCAAGGTGAATCCGCCCAGGAAGAGCATCACCACAGGATCCGCGAAGGCAGCCATGATGTTAGCGTATGGAATCAGCTTTCCTGCCTCAGGGTAGCACAGGAAGCCAAGCCCCTTGTCAGAAACCGTAAGCAGGGAAAGCACGATGACCAGGATGGAAGTAGTCCAGTTAGGTATAATTTCAAAAATCCACATCAAGGCAGCGAAAGCGAAAAGGGCTATCACACGCTGCTGGACTGTGGTAAGGGCCTCAACACCGAAGAAACTGGTGGGAACTGCCCAAAGGAAAATGGTGACTGCCAGCACTATGGGCAGCAGCACGCAGAATTTAACGAAGGTTTTCTTGTCAGCCATCTATAATCAGCCAAAAATGCAAGCAAATATAGGCATTATTATCCGATTATTATTTATATTTACCATTATGAAAAAACTACTTATCCTCTTAATGTGCGCATTCACAACGGCTTGTGCCTCAAGCCAGCCAGCACCCCAGCAAGACCTCTACCCTGTTGAATTTTACAAGACCGACAAGGGCGGATGGGTTGAACTCACCCTCATATATCACGGCTGTGTAGCCCTCTCCTACAAAGGTTTCGACATCCAGATTGACCCCGTGGCCGGACGCGGAGACAACGCATACGACTACAGCGTCTTCCCCAAGCCTGAGATAATAATGGTAACCCACGAGCACGGAGACCACTTCAGCGCCCCCACCATTGAATCTTTGGAGACAGAAGGCACCCGCATCATTGTCAACCAGACAGTTTTCAACACCTTCCAGCGTGGCGAAGTACGCAAGAACGGAGACTCTGAGGAACTCACAAAAGGAATCACCGTTGACTACGTCCCGGCATATAACATCACCCCTGGCCGCGAAAACTTCCACCCCAAGGGCAACGGAAACGGATTCGTGTTCGACATCGACGGCTTCAGGATCTATGTCACAGGCGACACTGAGCTCATCCCCGAGATGGAGAACCTCAAGGACATTGACGTGGGCCTCCTCTCCGCCAACCTGCCCTATACCATGAGCGTGGAGCAGTGTATTGAGGCCGCTAAGATCATCAAGCCCAAGGTGCTCATCCCCTATCACCTCAGCAACACGGACCTGCAGGCCATCAAGGACGGCCTTGAGGGCACTGGCATAGACGTGCACCTGTACGAGAATCTAAGATAACCTCATAGCCATATGAAAAGACTGAGACTATTGACCAGCATCTTCCTGCTGGCCGCCCTGGTGTTGCCTGCAAAGGCAGACCTGTTGAAAGATTACAGCCACATCCGCGGCAACCACTACTTCGGTTGGCAGCAGGACGAGGCCACAATCCGCAAGGAACTCGGCTACGGAAAGGCCATCGGCATGAACAGCACCCGAATCTGCCTGTACTACCGCCGCTACAAACAAGACCCTCAGAAATATCTGGAGGACTTCCGCAACTATGTACGCATAGCCAACAGCATGGGCATTTCCGTAATGCCAATCATATGGGACGGCTGCTCCCTGGACCCCGCAATCCTCAAGCCCAGCTTCTGGGAGGCCGAAGGAGACCCGTACGTAAAGGCCCTCATAGACTATATGAAGGGCGAGGAAGGCATCATCTGCTGGGACGTGATGAACGAGCCCACCTGCAACAGCTATCACGACAGGACTTCCTCCGAGGAAGAGTACAAGGAGCACAGGGCGGAGATCTTCCGTCACGTACGCCACTACTGCGAGCTGGTGAAGAAACTTGACAAGAAGAACCCCATCACAGTGGGAGTTCAGTTCTCCAGGAACCTTGAGGAGGCATCCGCAGACCTCGTGGACATCATAACCTTCCACGACTATCTGCCCACATCCTCCCGCACTGAGGCCGCCTGGGAAATTGCCGAGGCCGTTGCGAAGAAGTACAACAAACCCCTCATGAACAGCGAGACAGGCTGCACCGGACGCGGAAACCCCTACGAGTTCGCCATCAAGAAGTGCTACGAGCACCACTGCGGCTTCTACGCGTTCGAACTTCTCATCCACGGAGGATACGCCCCCATCCACGGTTTCTTCTATCCGGACGGAACAATCAGGGACGCCTCCATCATAACCTCCTTCATGGGAATCTTCCGAAACGATGACCTCGCCACCATGGTAAGGGAGAACCCCAACCAGGAGCACTATGCGGAGAAGGCCATAGCCGAGGCTCAGGAAGCCCTTGGAATGGACGCAAGGCGCCCCGGGACCCTGGACGCCCTCCTGGAAGCCGCCGAGTACTGCGCCAACCTGCTGGAAGGCAGCCAGATGGTTCCCATGTGGGACGTTCCCACAGCCCATATCAAGGCCTGGAGGAAACAACCAGCCGCGGAAGTCAACGCCTGGGAAGTACGCACTTTCCTGTACGACCTCATGACAAAACTCAAAGAAGCCTGTCAGCTGTAGGCCGCAGGCTTCTTCATACCGGCTTAAAGCCGATTATTTGACCCTGAGAGTGCGTCCCACTCTCAGGATTGTTTTTGTCGTGATGTTGTTGAGCTTGCAGAGCGCCGATACCGTAGTACCCTCGCGCTTGGCAATGGTGGAGAGGGTGTCGCCGGACTTGATGGTAACGTACCTGGCGGCCTTGCGCTCGGCCTCCTTGCGCTCCTCCTCGAGGCGTTCAGCCTCGTCAGCCTCGGCTATGGCCTCCTCCTCGTCGTCGGACTCCGGCGAGTAGCTGCTGTCAGGGTACAGCATGGATTTCTTGATTACCAGCACGCTCTGCCTGAGCAGCTGGCTCTCCATGTCTATCATCCATTCAGGATCAATTGCATAGCCCAGGTAGCGCACCTCGAAGTGGAGATGCGATCCGCTGGCCCTTCCGGTGGAACCGCAGAGACCCACCACCTGGCCGGCCTCGACCCACTGGTCCTGCTGTACGTTTATCTGTGAAAGATGGCCGTAGAATGTCTCAAGGCCGTTTGAGTGACGTATCACCACAAGGTTACCGTATCCGGAAGAATACTTGGCCACGCGTACCTTGCCGTCGAAAGTGGCATATATCTCACTTCCCCTGGGCATGGGCAGGTCTATTCCCCTGTGATATCTTCCGCGACGCCTTCCGTAGCGGGAAGACACCTTGGTGGGGGTGACCGAGCCGGGGAAATGATACCTGTCGGTAGAGTCCATCAGCCATACGTAGGAACGGATGGGGAAATTGTCATACTGCAGGCCGTATGCATCGGGATTGGTGTTCCAGTGCCTGGTGAAAGTTGTGTCAGAGCCGGCCACGTCGCCGTCTATCCAATATCTCCAGGTGTTGTCGGAATACATTATGATCTTGCGCGCCGGATTGGAAGTGTCCAGGGTATCCATTGCCATGACGTCCGGATTGAGCGGGTCCAGCGACTTCACCGGCTGGAGAGCCGGACGCGGCACCAGTATCTCGGCACGTTTCTTAGTAAGCTCCTGGCCGGTGGCGGCCATGCAAAGCATGGCGGCAAGGGCGGCCAGTATCGTTCGGTTAAAGTTCATCGTCTATTCTCTTACGGCTCCGAACTCCTTTCCCAGGAGTTCTTCCGCCTTTGATACTTTTTCTTTCAGTAAATCTTCATCCACTGCCTCGCAGATGAAACGCAGGTAGGGCTCCGTGTTGGAAGGGCGTATGTTGAACCACCACTTGCCAAATTCCATTCTCACGCCGTCGAAATCCATCTTGGCCTGAGGATCCTCCTCTGATGCGAACATTGCGCTCACGGCGGCTATGGCTCCGGCCTTGTCCTCAACGCGGAAGTTTATCTCGCCTGAATTCCTGTACCTCCTTATGCGGCTGATCTCGGATCCCAGGGTCCTTCCCCTTTCCTTGAGCCACTTCACTATGTTCAGCACTATCATGGAGGACAGCAGGCCGCTGTCAGAGTAGAAGAAGTCCTTGAAATAATAATGCCCTGCAAGCTCTCCTCCCCAGAGGCCGTCAATCTCCCGGAGTTTGGGAGCGGCGAACGCACGGCCCACCCTCCAGGTGTGCAGCTCCGCGTCATATTTCTCCAGATACTCCCCTACCGACTTGGAGCTGCGGATCTCCTGAAGCACGCGCGGGCTTCTGTAACCTTTGCTCTCGCAGAAGTAGAGGGCCATCATGGCTACCACAAGGTCCGGCGGGACGAACTCGCCCTTCTCGTCCACGAACATCACCCTGTCGGCATCCCCGTCGTAGATGACGCCTACGTCGGCGCCTTTCTCCTTCACCAGGTTCCTGAGCGGCTCCACATTCCTTGGGATGAGCGGGTTGGGCTCGTGGTTGGGGAAGCGGCCGTCCATATCGTCAAATATGTACCAGGGATCCGGCCCGAACACCTGCTTCGCGAACATGGTGGACATTCCGTTGGAAAGGTCGAAGGCAATCTTGAGACCGGAATAGTCCTCCTTGAACTTGAGCATGAATGCCAGATAGTCTTCCATTATGTCCCTGCGCTCCACCTTGCCCTTGACAGGAGCGGCCGGAGTGGGTTTCCCCTCCAGTATCCACTTCTCAATCTGCCCCAGGCCAGTGTCATATCCCACGGGAAGAGCATTCTCCCTGGACACTTTCATTCCATTGTATATGGCCGGGTTGTGGGACGCCGTGATCTGAACTGACGCCTTCATCCCGTAATGCACAGTGCCGAAATACACCATGGGCGTGGAACTCAGGCCTATGTCAATGACGTCGGCGCCCGCGTCCGTGATGCCCCGCACAAGGCTGTCGCGGATCTCTTCAGATGACACCCTGCAGTCCCTTCCCACCAGGACCTTGTCCGTGGATAGGAGGCCTACCATGAAGTATCCTACCTTATATGCAGTATTCGAGTCGAAATCAGTTCCGTAGATGCCACGGATATCGTAGGCGTGAAATGCTCCCATCTTATCTGAGTTTATATTTGTACCGCGGACTCACCTTTCCCTTGGATATGCCATGCAGCTTGTTGAAAAGCATTTTCTTGCGGATAGGGGGCACAAGGTCGGTGAAAAGCACTCCGTCCAGATGGGACATCTCGTGCTGGACCATCCTGCATGCGAAACGGTCGAATTTCTCGGTAACTTGTTGGAAATCCTGGTTGTAATACTGTACTGTTATGCTCTCCGGACGGGTTACGTCGGCATAGATGCCGGGGACGCTCAGGCAGCCCTCGTTATATTCGCAGGTCTTGGGGCTCTGTTCCAGGACAACAGGATTGATCATCACGCGCTTGAAACCGGCAAGATAGTCGTATACGTCGGTCATCACGTCTCCGTCCACAACAAGAACTCGGAGAGGCACGCCGATCTGAGGGGCGGCCAGGCCGCATCCTTCCGACTCGGCCAGGGTGTCCTTCAAATCTTGTATGAGTTGCCTGAGTTCCTCCTTGTTGTCCAGGTTAGCTTCAGAAGCATGCTGTCGCAGCACATCGGCTCCGTACAAGTATATGGGTCTTATCATTTTTTCTGTTCTCTGTCCAAATAGCCCTGCAATAATATTGCCGCGGAGATCTTATCTACCGAGCCCTTGTCCATCCTGTCCTTTTTTTTCATCCCCCCTTCTATCATGGCCCTGTGGGCCAGCACTGAGGTGAATCTCTCGTCTTCTTTCCGGATGGGGATTCCGGGGAACTTCTTTGCGAGATGTTTCAGGAAAGCGTCCACCTGGCCCGCTATCTGCGACGGGTTGCCGTCCATGTTCAGCGGATACCCTACCACAAAGAGGGTGATGGTCTGCTCAGAGGCATATTTTTGAAGATATTCTATTATCTTTGCAGTAGGAACGGTTTGGAGCGGAGAGGCGAAAATCCTCAGAGGATCACTGACCGCGATTCCTGTCCTTTTCAATCCATAATCTATTCCTACTATTCTCTCCACAGTTTGCAAATTTAGTTTAAAAGTATGTCCAAAACAAAAAAAGAGAATAAAGTCAAGGATTTCAGGGTGAGCGTGGTAGACGACTCCTCCCACAGGCAGATATGGGAGCGCAAGTTTACCCGCGGCAGTTTCATAGCCGCCGTCATCAGCTTCATCCTGATACTCTCCCTGGTGGTCTACTGCCTGGTGGCTTTCACGCCCCTGAGGAACACCATTCCGGGATATCCTGACGCCCAGGCCAGGAGGGACGCCATCCAGAATGCGCTTAAGATTGATTCTCTTGAAAGCATAATATCCAGATGGGACCTTTACGCCCGCAACCTGGAACTTATAGTGAACGGAGAGGAGCCCATACGCATTGACAGCACCATAAGGGCCAGCCAGCAGGAGAGGATATCCAACCTTGAGGCAGACTACCTCGCAGGCAAGGATTCCCTTCTCAGGCAGACCGTCCTGGAAGAGGAGCAGTTCTCCATCTCAGGAGGCGAAGGACGTCAGCTCCCCATTGAGGGCATACATTTCTTCACCCCTCTCAGCGGAGTTGTGTCCCAGGGATTCGACCCCGTCCTGCATCCTTACATAGACATCACCGCGCCCGCAGGATCGGTGGTGCTGTCCGTACTCGACGGCACGGTCATCTTTGCCGGATGGAACGACGAGAGCGGCTATACAATACAGATTCAGCACTCAGGTGACATAGTGTCAATATACAAACACAACCAGACGCTGCTCAAGAAAACCGGTGACAAGGTCTCCGCTGGGGCATCCATAGCGCTGGTGGGCAACACCGGGTCCCTCACTACAGGTGACCACCTGCACTTTGAACTCTGGTACAAGGGAGACGCGGTGGACCCTACCAAATACATCAAGTTCTGACATGAGACGCCACATAGCAATCCTGGGATCCACGGGCTCCATCGGACGCCAGACACTGGATGTTATAAGGCAGCATCCAGACCTCTTCGAGGTGGACATGCTCACCGCCAACAACAACAGCGGCGTCCTCATAGAACAGGCCCTGGAGTTCAATCCTTCCAGCGTGGTCATCTGCAATGCAAACAAATACAAGGAAGTGGCCGACGCCCTCCAGGACAAGCAGATAAAAGTCTTCTGCGGCGTCGACTCCATATGCGAGCTGGTGCGTGCGGAGCAGACCGACATAGTGGTCGCCGCCATGGTGGGCTTCAGCGGCTTGCAGCCTACTGTATCGGCCATCAAGGCCGGCAAGATAATAGCCCTCGCCAACAAGGAGACGCTGGTTGCCGCGGGTTCCATCATCATGGCCCTCGCAAAGCAGCACAACGCTCCCATACTCCCCGTGGATTCAGAGCACTCGGCCATCTTCCAGTGCCTTCTCTGCGCCCAGGGCAACGCCCTCAGCAAAATACACCTGACCGCGTCCGGCGGGCCTTTCCGCACCTGGGACAAGGACCGGATAGCGCGCGCCACCGCCGCGGAAGCGCTGAAGCACCCAAACTGGAACATGGGGGCCAAGGTCACGATAGACTCGGCCACCATGATGAACAAGGGGTTCGAGGTGATGGAGGCGCGCTGGCTGTTCGACGTCAGCCCCGCGGACATCCACGTAGTCGTGCATCCGGAATCCATAATCCACTCCATGGTGGAATTCGAGGACGGCGCCGTGATTGCCCAGATGTGCCATCCGGACATGAGAGAGCCCATCCAGTTCGCCCTCAGTTTCCCCCAGAGGCTTTCTCTGAACAACCGCAAGCTGGATTTCGCGAGCATAGGGCAGCTGTCTTTCTACGAGCCTGACCTGGAAAAGTTCCCCAACCTGGCGCTGGCGTTCAAGGCGCTTGAGCGCGGAGGGAACATCCCTTGCGCCCTCAACGCAGCCAACGAAGTGGCGGTGGCCGCATACCTGCAGGACAGGATCAGATTCTACGATATCCCCGCCATAATAGAAAAATGCATCGCGGGTACGGAATTTGTGGCAAATCCATCGCTCGACGACATTTTCCAGACACATGAGCAGACCATGGCCCGGGCGAACAGATTCATATGATTGCGTTGTCTAAAACCTTGCAAGTAATACTTGCTCTCTCCATACTCATCCTGGCCCACGAACTGGGCCATTTCACCTTTGCCAAGTTGTTCAAGATAAGGGTGGACAAGTTCTTCCTCTTCTTTGATTTCGGGAACAAGAAACTGTTCAGCACAAAGTCCTCTTGGTTCGTGAAACTGTTCCCCAAAGCCAAAGACTGGGAGACCGAGTACGGAATAGGCTGGTGCCCTCTGGGCGGCTACTGCAAGATAAACGGAATGATTGACGAGTCATTCGACCTGGAGACCATGAAGCAGGAGCCCAAGGAATGGGAGTTCCGGACAAAGCCGGCATGGCAGAGGCTTCTGGTCATGGCGGGAGGCGTGCTTTTCAACTTCATAGCCGCAATCATCATATTCTCCTCCATGCTTGCCGCAGACGGACGCACCTACATCCAGAACCAGGGCAACAAGATATACGTGAACGACCTGGCGTATGAGATGGGCTTCCGCACAGGTGACGAGATCCTGAAGATGGACGGCAGGACACCTGAGTACTTCAGCGACCTCCAGGCCGACCTGGCGCGCAAGAAAGTGAAGAAGGTGACAGTACTGCGCGGGACGGACACCCTGGACCTGTACATAGACCAGGCTATGATCGGAGAGATAATGAACTCTGACGCCATGTTCGACCTTGCCGTCCCGTTTGTAATAGACCAGGTGGCGGAAGATTCGCCCAACCTGGGCGGCGGGCTGCGCAAGGGAGACCGGGT
>Ga0310786_10012584_pt1 | contig 10469 bp, 10 predicted proteins | sample AusTroGonzalo_MG_FD_203881 | JGI IMG/M metagenome (GOLD analysis project Ga0310786, IMG submission 203881) | Bovine rumen microbial communities from tropical cattle in Woodstock, Queensland, Australia - Gonzalo_03 (v2) (version 2) | ecosystem: Host-associated > Mammals > Digestive system >... | reverse complement strand
CCATTCATGAATCAACTTAAAATCATCTTTTGAAAAGTTAGGCAAATCGTCTCTAAAACGGTTCATCCCACCCTCTAAAGCAATGCTTTGGGAAACTTTATCAAATAATATCCTTTCTTCATATACCATTATAATCGCCTTTTGTTTGTTTTAATTGTATACGTAAATATACACTAATATATTAAATTGTCAATAATTTTTTGCTTTTTATGATATTTTTTTATTTGAAAAGGAGTTGTTGATGAAACATAACCTTCTCGTAAATTTTTACCCTGTGAATAATCTATTTCTTTTTGAACCCATTGTGTAAACTCTTTGCGTGATAACCCGTTCGCACGATTGTGTTTTCCGTTTTCTGAAGCAGGCAATTTTTGAAAAAATTCATATAATTTATTTGCATCAGATAATTCTAAAGCTCTTAATTCTACGTGCATGTATAAATCCTTTTGCATTTCGTCAGATATTATATCACACAAGAAAAGCGCTATCAAGATTCATACATTTTTCACAAAAAGTTCGTAAACCGTCAAAACGGTGGCTGTTTTTAATCCGCAATTTACGAACTCGTGAAACGCTTGGGAAACAAAGAAAAATCGGGCATAAAACCCGATTTGTTTATTTTGGCAGGGCCATCTGCGCAAATCACGAACAGAGTTTATTCATGAATTTTTATTGTTCGGGAAAGAAATAAAAATGTTTTTGAAAACATATTGACAAATTGTTGTTTTGGTATTATAATACAAGCATAATAAAAAACAACCGAAGGATAATCATAATGGCAGACAAAAAATATCCATTAGACATAACAGTTGCATGTAGCATGGGTTTAGAGGGTGGATTGGCGCGTTTCAAGGACGATTTACCTAACTTTTCAAAAGATGATTTTGATTTGGTTCACGAATGGAATCGCAGTTTGAAAAAGACCATGAAAGAACCAGAATTCAAAGAATACATGACAACAACATATCGTATTTTGTTGCATTTGCCAGCTGTTACATTATCAAAGATTATTGATAAATTGGCTGTACCATATCGCAGTTATTATTATGCAAAAAGATTTTTGGATGCAGCACATTTTGTATATGCACGCGCAGAACAAAATGCAAACGTTGTAGATTTTGGTCGTGGTTTATCACCGTGGGGGCATGTTGTGAAACAAAATCGCCCAGATGTCCAAATGTACACTTTTGATAGGGATGAAACAAATTCCGTATTCAGTGCAGTATCAAGCAAATTAAATTTGCCGACACCATATTTCAACGAAATGCCTGCTGAACCTAAATTTGACAGGGATGTTTTTGTATCTTTGGGAACATTTGTGTATTTAGATAATGCTGAACAAGCTACCAAATTAAAAGAAACATCTGCACAGTTTAAAAACTTGTTTATTGAATTGGACAAACCAAATGCAGTTCAACAGGACAGCGAACTTGTAAATAATTTGGGCACAGAGTACAATGCTGGATTTTCAAAACAAGAATTGACTAAGCTATTAGGGTCCAAAATTCCTTTTGAATTGAAAGCAATCGGCGGACGCGTTAAAGATGCACGTGTAGCACAAGCATTGAAAGCCGCAACAGAACAATTTTTGGTAAGATAAGTTATAAAACCCACAATAAATACGAACCATGAAAAAGGTTAGATTTCTAACCTTTTCTTTTTAACGGGGTTAGTTTTCAACACCCAATTTACGAACTCGTGGAAATATTAGAAATCCAACAAAAAAACCGCAGAAATGCGGTTTTATCTATTTTGGCAGGGCCATCTGTGCAATTCACGAACAGATTTTATTCATGAACTTTTGTTGTTTGGGAAAGATATTAAAAAGTATTTAACAAAGGAATAATGTTTATAACAGGCACTTCGTATGGATGTATTTCTTTTATTGCAGATAGAGTTGTTTCCAGCTTATCTGATAATATCATAACTTCCACTTTGATTTCCGGTGCTTTACATATTTGATTCAATTCACCAATATAAGGTTTTGCGTTATCTATTGGTCGCCAAACACCAATTACATCACTATAAGATAAACAAGAATCATAATTACCAATATGTCCTGCATCTACACGCTGTAAAGCAACTTGCAATTGTTTCAAATGCGATTTTGGTATAAATATTTCAAGCTTACAAAACGACATATTATCCTCCATATCAAATCATTATATCATAAAAATTCGTAAATGTGTAAAAAGGTGTCTGTTTTCAACACCTAACTTACGAACTCGTGAAAGTATTGGAAAACAAAGAAAAATCGGGCACAAAACCCGATTTTTGAATTTTTGGCGGGGCCATCTGTGCAATTCACGAGATGATAATATGCGTGATTTGTTGGTGTGTGGGAAAGATGTTAAGGTGTTTTTGGATAAATATCACCGAAACACTTGACAAGGTGTATTTTATGTACTACATTATACAACACAACGAACAAGAAGGATTAAAATGTCAGACAAAACTGTAATTTTAACGCACACCTTAGACGGCAAGTGGTCAACAAAAATAACCATCGGCAAATGGAACGAACAACAAATAAGAACATTTATAGATAAAGTGACAACAACAAAAGTAAATGATGAATGTTTGTGTTCATTTAATGTATATAATGAAAACCACATTCTTTCTGAATGTGGTAGCACTTCGTTTCACGAGAATAATTGTGGTAAATTAAATACTAAAGAACTGGAAATTAGCATAAAGCCCTCTTTACCAGCAAAAGAAATATATCCATGGCATGGCAAATGTGGCGCAAAATCTGGTAATCAATGTTTAGAAAATATTCAAACAGGTAAATGCACATCATCAGTTATAAAAGCACTTGTTGGCAGAGCTTTATTCCCAAAAGAATATTAAGACTGATAATAAAAGTTCGTAAATTGGTAAAACTGGTATAGGTTTTACCACCCAACTTACGAACTTGTGAAAGGATTGGAAAACAAAGAAAAATCGGGCATAAAACCCGATTTGTTTATTTTGGCAGCCCCACTCGGATTTGAACCGGGATTCTCGCCTTGAAAGGGCGGTGTCCTAACCATTAGACGATGGGGCCAAGAACTTCTAAACGTGCAAAGATTTTATAAGATTTTTTACCATTTGTCAAGAACCAATTTATGACATTATAAAACTTTTAAATTAAGCAACAAAAAACCACCCAATTGGGTGGTTTTTTTAACTTTAATCGCAATTTATAACCTAGAACCCGAAAACCATACGTTGTTTAGATTGACGTTTCTTTTCGTTACGAACAGCCTCTTCTTTTAAACGTTTACGTTTAGTTGTAGGTTTTTCATAACGTTGGCGTTCTTTCATTTCACGATAAAGGCCTTCTTTTTGTGATTTACGTTTTGCAACACGCAAAGCTTGTTCTACATTATTATCACGAACTAATACTTTTACCATAGATAAACCACCTCCTTCATCATCTTTTGCTATCCTGTTATACCATCCGTCCTTGTATTTCTACTGCGACGGTCCCACGCGCGTATAAAACTGTGGTGGAGCTGATCAGACTCGAACTGACGACCCCCTGCTTGCAAAGCAGATGCTCTACCAACTGAGCTACAACCCCACAATCTTTGCACTTTCTTTTGAAAGTCAACACATTCTATACATTTATTTAACCAATGTCAAATAAAAATGTATACAACATTATAACAAATCCTAAAAAACATCTGTTTATTCCTGTGGCATATTTTCTGGGCGTGGTGGACGATCACCATTTGGCATTTCTGGTCTTTTTGGCATTTCAACACCGCAAGATTCCATTGCTTTGCGCATACAATCCATAGCCTCTTTTTGTTCTTCTGTCATTTCAGGACGTTTATTATTTTCTGGCATTTTATCAAAATCTGGTTTTTCTGGTTTTCCGCCAAAATCTGATTTTTCCCCCATAGTTGGGTGTTCTGGAAGTTTACACCCAAAAGCCTCTATGCATGCTTTCTGTTCATCTGTTAAATTCGCCATCATACCAATTTTGTGTCCACCACTATGCCCATTATCCATTGGTGGCACAGGCATTTCATCAGCAAACGCACCAAAAGCCAGTATAGAACTTAATGCGGTTATAAATAATTTTTTCATGTATTCCTCACCTTATCTACTGTACATGTATTATAACACAGTTTTACCATTATCAAAAATATTATATTGTATGATATTTTGTTTGTTTATTTTAGATTCTATTTTACTGGCTGCACTGTTCATTATTTTTTCATACCAATCAGACAGATATTTTTTTGCCGCTGATGCCCCAAGTTCCGTTATCGTTTCTTTATTTGTTAAACGATTTTGCACAGCAGGAATAATTATTTTTATATCTTTATATATTTTTTCAAGTACCCTTTCATCTAACTGTTCAACGTTATTTAGGTACATATCAATACCATGTTTCAGTTTATCAACATCTTGACCATATTTTTGTTTTGCGTCTTTGCTATCCGCATATTTTAATAATTCTGCTTTGACAATTTCTTTATCCTGATTTGACATTTTATCCGCAGATTGAAGATATGGTAATACACCTATTGCGAATTGCACATCTGGTTTTTCTAAAAACTCTTTTGCAGAATTATATTTAACCTTGCTGTCTTTGTTTATGAAATCACCCCAATTAGGATATCTTTCAGAATAATCTTCTGGGGCAAACATTTCCGTTGTTATCATACATGGGCGCCCATAAAAATAGCTTAACAAATGGTTTATCATATTACCTTGGGCTAAATCAGATAAAATAAATATTGGTTTTGATGTTTGTGGATCAAATGCATACCAATTTCCATCTTGCATTTGAACACACGGAACAACATGTCCAGCAGAACCAGTATCCAGCGCATCCCAACAAGTACTGACAATAATTTTGATTTTTTTTGAATCAATGCCATCATTACCAAGCAGTTTATTTTCATATGCAAATAATCTGGCTGCGTCATTACAACCGTTGTAAATATGATATTTATGCAAAACAGGAACAGATAAGCTTGCCCGCATTTCATCATAATCTTGTTCTTCTGGAAGTAAATTTCCTTTATATTGCGTGTGTACAATGGATTCAAAAAAATCTTTGATACCACCTGTTTTTGTGACCAATTCATTTACAAAATCTTCAAATTGAGCATCAGTTAAATCGGATTGAGCATGTATTTTTTTATCTTGTTCCCACGCTTTTATTTGTTGAATTATTCGATATCTTACATATGTTGATACTTCATCTTTTGAATATTTAGAAAGCATATATCCATAAAGTTTATGTGGTTTATTATTTTCATCACGCACGATAAATTCATCTATTTTATTGACCACTTTTTTAAACAACGTATCAAAACCCGTATCTTTATCATGCAATCGTTCAAAGATATTTTCTATTTTTTTGAAGACTTCGGTGTTTTTGTTTTTTAATTCTTCATTATTCTTGTACATTTTGTGCCCTCTACCCTGGCAGAATTATACCATAAAACATACAAAACATCAATATTTGCTGTTATATTCAGTCAAAAAATATTATCCTTTTTTTAATCTGAAAATATGAACTGACGTCCCTTTTCTATCTAAGTTTTGATCTATATCTATTACCAAATTTAAATCATTTGCTTTTTGCCGTACCGAAGCAGCTTGATAATCAGCGATCATTAAAACAATATAACCACCCAGTTTAAGAACACGTTGCATTTCCACCAAACCCGACACAACATCTTTTGTAGCATTTTTATCAAAAGGTGCTTCTGTGACAACCGCATCAAAAAAATCTTTATCAAATGGAAGTTGATTTACATTGGCGACATAATGTTGTGAGCCAAAATCACGCAAGCCATACTGTAATTTTGAATCTATATCCGAACTGTAAACATCCAGATTTGCATTTACCGCAGCAAACACAATACCACCGCCCCCTGCAAAACAATCAAGCACCCTTTGGCCTTGTTTTATTTTTGCCAGATTTAACATACATTTGCAATCTTCAACAGGTAATGCACGTTTACCAGTTTCTGTACCATCACCACGATACCCAATCACGTAACGCAACTGCCCATTTGAATCTGGCAATAAAAATTTTCTTTTGTCTGGGGCTTGATTACGAACTTCTTCCCCGTCTTCTTCATATACGGTTTCCAAAGAATAAAATGCACCATGCCATTTAATTGTATTTTTAGATTCTCGTTGTTCTTGATTCATAACATCAACCTGTGAAACATAACCCAATCTGTGACATTCAGAAATAATATCATCTAATTTTACAGATTCTGATAAATATGCAGCAATAACGCCCTTTTCTGTTGACAACGGCCCACCAACAACAACGTTGGCATCTTTTATATCTGATAAAAAAGACTTTATTTCTTCTTGGGCCAAAACCAACGCCTTAAGCCTTGATGGTTTTATTCTGAAAATTAAAATATTTTGAATCATTTGCTTCACCCAAAGCAATTTTAATGTCTAAATTATACGGTTTCAACAATAAAAACAATTCTTGACTATATAAACACTTATTTTATAATTTAAGCTGTTTTATGAATAGAATTGTAAAAAGAACATAGGATATTGTCATGCTAGAATACAAAACAAAAAAAGAATTGGATAACAAATTAGATTTTGCTGATATCGAACAACGTTGTGTACATTTTTGGCAAGAAAACAACGTCTATTCATATGATAAAGATGCACCACGTGACAACACCTATGTAGTAGACACACCACCACCAACTGTGTCCGGCTCTTTGCATATTGGGCACATTATGAGTTATACACACACAGATATTATTGTTCGCTGGCAAAGAATGAACGGAAAATCTGTTTTTTACCCAATTGGTTGGGATGATAATGGTTTGCCAACAGAACGGCGTGTTCAAAATTATTATGGTATTTCTTGTAATCCAGATTTGCCGTACGATGAAAACTTTAAACCAGAACACGTTGAAGATGTGAAAGAATTAAAACCAGTATCACGTCGCAATTTTATTGAAACATGTAATTTATTAACAAAAAACGATGAAAAAGTTTTTGAAGATATATTTCATCGTATTGGACATTCGTATGATTGGAATTTGATGTATTCTACAATATCACCTAAGGCTATCAAGGTTTCGCAAAAATCATTTTTGGAATTGGTACAACAAGGTTTCTGTAAAATAGTAGAAGCACCTACAATGTGGGATGTAGATTTTCAAACAGCTGTAGCACAAGCAGAAATAGAAGACAGAGAAACATCTGGTTTCTTTCATGACATAAAATTTGGAATCAAAGATGAACCTGGGGAATATTTCAAAATAGCAACAACAAGACCTGAATTTTTACCTGCGTGTATTGCTGTGGTTGCACACCCAGATGACGAGCGATATAAAAAATATTTTGGCAAAACAGCTGTTGTTCCTTTGTTTAATATACCTGTGCCGATTGTTCCATCTGAACATGCAGAACCAGACAAAGGTACTGGTATTATGATGGTTTGCACGTTTGGTGATGCGGCTGACGTTGCTTGGTGGAAACAATCTGGTTTACCGGTGAAACAAATAATTGGAAAAGACGGTTGCTTGATTCCTTTGGAATATGGCAATGGTAATTTTGTTTCTTTGGATATACCAAAAGCACGCGAATATTATAATAAACTAGCTGGATTAACAGTAAAAAAAGCACGTGCACAGATTGTCGAATTTTTACGTGAAAGCGGTGATTTATTAGCTGAACCACGTCCATTAACACATCCTGTAAAGTTTTATGAAAAAGGTGTAAGACCATTGGAATTTGTATCTTCTCGTCAATGGTTTGTGGATATATTACGTATAAAACAAGAACTTATTGACCAAGGTCGCAAGATAAACTGGTATCCACAACACATGCAATCAAGATACGAAGCATGGGTAAATGGTTTAAATCAAGATTGGTGCATTTCACGTCAACGCTTTTTTGGTGTGCCGTTTCCTGTATGGTATCATGTTGATGACAAAGGTATCGCAGATTATTCAAAACCAATTTATCCTGATGAAAATCAATTGCCTGTTGACCCCATGATAGATGTTCCAAACGGATTTGATGAATCTCAGCGTGGTCAACCAAATGGATTTATTGGTGAAAAAGACATTATGGATACATGGGCGACATCATCTGTGACACCTCAAATTGCAATGGAAATTGCGCCAAAAGGGCATCATATTTCACTGCCATTTGATTTGCGTGCACAATCACATGATATTATTCGCACATGGGCTTTCTATACAATTATGAAAGCGTATGCTAACGAAAAAACTATTCCGTGGCACGAAATACACATCAGTGGTTTTGTGTTGGACCCAGATCGTAAAAAAATGAGCAAGTCCAAAGGAAATGTGATAACACCTATGAATCTTATTGAACAATATTCAGCAGATGCTGTTCGTTATTGGGCTGGGCGCGCACGTTTGGGCATTGATGCCACTTTTGAAGAAAAAGTTATGGAACAAGGTAAAAAACTTTGCAACAAGTTTTTTAATGCTTCAAAGTTTGTGTTTAACATTGTAAATCAAAGTGGAATCGATATCTCTGTTGATTATGCCAATAACATAACAAATAAACTAGATTGTGCTTGGATTGCAAAAATGACGAATTGCATTACAACATCACGGCGTATGTTTGATACAAATGATTATGCGGGCGCATTGGAAGCAACTGAAAAATTATTCTGGGATTTTTGCGATAACTATCTAGAAATCGTAAAAGGACGTGCATACAGCACAGAAAATATATCAGCAATTTCATCTTTGATGTTATCAATTGATTTGTTCTGTTTGATGTTCGCACCTTTCTTGGTATTTATCACAGAAGAAGTTTATCAAGCACGTCCGTGGGGTAAAGACACAAAATCTTTACATGCACATTTATATCCAAATGCAGCAGATTATGCTTTTGCTGGTACGTCTTACGATTTATATACAGTTGTTGTATCCATTGTCGAAAAAGTTCGCAAAGCAAAATCAGAACAACAGAAATCTGTTAAAGCACCTGTGATTGCAATCGCTATTTGTGGAAAAGAACACGACATAAAACTTCTATCTATGGCAAAAGATGATTTGAAAAAGGTTTTGAATATTACAAGTGACAATATTTCTTGTGATATCGCAGATACAGATTTGGATATTAAAAATCTAGAGTTTGAACCTGAATCAAAATAAATAACGGTGTTAAAAATGGCTATATTGATGAATGGGGTTGCTTTGCGTAATCGTATTTTAAACGAATTACGTACTTATGTTGAAGACAGTGGAATAAAGCCAAAATTGGTTGCTGTCTTGGTTGGTGATGATTCTGCCAGTAAGTTATATGTTCATAACAAGGAAAAATATGCAGCCATCGCAGGGATTGCAACCGAAATTATTTATATGCCAGCCAATGTTGATACAGACACAATTATTAAGCAAATACAAAAATTAAATGCAGATACAGACGTGACTGCTGTGTTGGTTCAATTACCATTACCAAAACATATTGATACAAGAGCCGTAATAAATGCTGTTGATATATCCAAAGATGTTGATGGTTTTACAGATGAAAATATTGGGCGTCTGTTTGGCTCTGGTACAGATTTTATTATGCCTTGCACCCCACGTGGTATTTTAGCATTGTTGAACGAATACAAAATAGATATTGCTGGTAAAAACGTTGTTATAATTGGGCGTTCTAATATTGTCGGCAAACCATTGGCACAAATATTGATGTCGCAAAATGCAACTGTGACAATCTGCCACAGCCACACAAAAAACATTTCAGAGTTTACAAAAAATGCAGATATTGTTATTTCTGCAACTGGGAAAATAAAAATTACTGGTGATATGCTGAAATCGGGTTCTGTGTTCATAGATGTTGGTATGCAATACGACAGCAACGGCAAATTACATGGTGATGCAGATTTTGATTCTTGTGCATCTGTTGTTGGGTATATAACACCTACCCCCGGCGGTACAGGGCCTATGACAATTGCTGGCTTAATGATGAACACAATTGATTTAGCAAATAACAATCAATAATAAATACTAACCAGGTTGAATTACGGAAGTAGTGTTCACAAAAAAAACTAGACAAATCTTTTTTTTATGCAATAATACGACCCAATATATAAGAATCAAGGATAAAAAATGATAAAAAACATAAAACAAAAAATAGCAAAACATATTGCAGTGGCTGTCGCAGGCATTGCGTTGTTTACGCTTTTGTATACAACTGTATTTAATAATAAAACAGAAAACCAACCAGCAAAAACAAACAAAGAAAACAATCAAATTATTGATTCTGAAAAACAGCAGAATAAAGCAAAAGATTTTAACATCGTAAGGATACCTGCTACTCTGTCAGAAGAAAGATTGGCAGAAATCAAAAACAAAACGATAATATTAAATGATATTATATATTACCCAAATTGTGGCGAAGTTGGTTGTCAAGATTATGACCCAAAAGACCCTGAATTACTGTACAACACGGAATATCCAGATGTCAAAGAATCTGGACTTGAA